>Ga0224504_10000621_pt1 | contig 15799 bp, 9 predicted proteins | sample SF_Oct11_sed_USG_3_FD_170160 | JGI IMG/M metagenome (GOLD analysis project Ga0224504, IMG submission 170160) | Sediment microbial communities from San Francisco Bay, California, United States - SF_Oct11_sed_USGS_24 | ecosystem: Environmental > Aquatic > Marine > Sediment | place: USA: California... | reverse complement strand
CTATATCCCCACACCGAGCAGCTTAAGCAGTCCCTGTGTCCAGCGCATGCGAAATACCGGCACGAATAATCGATATAATCGCCCGGAAATACAAACATCCTTGCCCTTTTCAATCGCGGCGAGCCCATCCCGGATGACCACATCCGCGTCGTACCAGGCGAACTTCGGCATGTTGCCCTTCATGGCGGTTAATCGCTCGGATGCATGGAAATCCGTGTGCGTAAAGCCGGGGCAAAGCGCCATGACATTGACGCCTTTTTCTTTGTATGTAGAGGCCAGGGCTTTTGACAAAGCGACCAGGTAAGACTTTGTTGGGCCGTAGCTATAATCGTTGGCAACGGTCAGGAGGCCGGCCACTGACGCGACATTGATGACACGCCCATAGCCGTCATCGATCATGCGCGGCAAAAATTCATGACACATTGCCGCAACCGAGGTCATCATTAGTCGCAGATAGGCATCCTGCCTCTCCCAGTCACGAACTTTGATAAGGTCAGGGCCCTCAGCGCCGGCGTTGTTGATGAGGTAGTCAACCTCGAGACCTTTTTCCTGTGTCTCCCTGAACAAGCTTGCCGGCGCAGTAGAGTCGGACAGGTCAGCCACCATGATTTCGACCTCGACTCCATGATCGTGGCGAAGTTCGGCCGCGAGCTCTTCCATCGGTTCACGGCGCCTCGCAACGAGGATCAGGTTCTTGCCCGCCTTTGCCAGCTGGCGTGCGAACTCCTTGCCGAGTCCTGCGGATGCCCCTGTGATTAGTGCTCGCTTGTTGTTCATGCTTTTCATGCGCTCCTCGCGCGATGTCAGGCGTTGAGAGTAACACTCGACCCTGCGCTCCTGAAATCGATGATATCGAAGGTCCAGGAAAAGTTTGTGTAGAATCCAGCGACAGTCCAACACCGGAAAAGAACATGCGAAAAGACGGATTGAGCCAGCAGGCGTATATACCTGTTCCCGAAGGCGGGTCTTACGACCCTTTTGTATCGCCTGACGAGTCGCCGGCCGAATTTACGGTCAAAGCCGTCGTACTGGGCATTCTGTTTGGGATCATATTTGGGGCTGCCAATGCCTATCTCGGGTTGCGCGCCGGCCTCACGATCAGTACCTCGATTCCGGTTGCCGTAATGACTGTCGCAGTTTTCCGTGCACTGCAGGGTGCGGGCATCAGGGGCACGATACTCGAGACTAATATTGCACAGACGACGGGTTCGGCGTCGAGTTCGCTGGCCAGCGGCGTTATCTTCACTCTTCCAGCGTTGTTCATGTGGGGCATGCCGCCCGAGTTGCTGCAGATGACCTTGCTGGCCATGTGTGGTGGCCTGCTCGGCATACTGTTCATGATTCCTTTGCGTCGGTTTCTTATCGAACGGGAACACGGCAAGCTGCCGTACCCGGAGGGCACGGCTTGTGCCGAGGTCCTCGTCGCCAACGAAATTGGCGGCGGTCGTGCGCGCTTCGTCTTCTACGGGCTGGCTGGAGGCGCGTTCTTCAAATTCCTGACATCGTGGATCCACGTGATCCCCCACGCTATCCACACCAAGGTTCCGTTCCTGAGGAAAGGCGAGCTCGGCATGGATCTGTCACCGGCTTTGTTCGGCGTCGGCTATATCCTCGGGCCCCGAATTGCGGCGGTAATGGTCGGCGGCGGCCTGCTGTCCTGGCTCATCATTATCCCCCTGATCGATTACTGGGGGGCAGACCTGACGGCGCCGTTTTACCCGGAAACCGTCAACCTGATCCCGGATATGTCGCCCAGCCAGATCTGGACGCGTTACGTGCGCTACATCGGCGCAGGTGCCGTGGCAACGGCCGGGATTATCACGCTGATCCGCAGCATCCCTGTCATGGTCAGCAGCTTCAAGATCGGTTCGGCGGAGCTCGGCCAGCGAATGAGCGATGACGTACGTGAGGTCAAAACCGAGCGGACCGCCGCTGACCTTCCACTACGCGTGGTTGGTATCGGCGTCTTGATGATTGCTGCTGTGCTGGTGCTCGTGCCACAGGTATTCGGGGCTGTCGGCGGTGTGGAGGTTCGCGCGGCGGCAGCCATTTGCGTCGTCGTCTTCGCGTTCTTTTTTGTGACCGTCGCATCGCGCATCGTGGGTCTCGTCGGCGTAACCAGTAACCCGACCAGCGGCATGACGATTGCCGCACTGCTTGGCACGGCTTCCATCTTCCTTCTGTTCGGCTGGACCGACACAATGGGCAAGGCAGCGGCGTTGACTGTCGGCTGCGTGGTGGCCATTGCCGCATCGATATCGGGCGACACGTCGCAGGATCTCAAGACCGGTTTCCTGCTCGGAGCGACGCCCCGACGTCAGCAGACGGCCGAATTGATCGGTGTGCTGACCTCGGCCGTGTTCGTTTGCCTGACAGTTCTGGCGCTCGGCAAGGGCTTCGGTTTCGGCAGCACGGAACTGCCCGCACCGCAGGCGACGCTCATGAAACTCGTTATCGACGGCGTGCTGGATCAGAACCTGCCATGGGCATTGGTCGCAATCGGTGCCGGTATCGCGATCGTATGCGAGATCGCCCGCATTCCGTCATTACCTTTTGCCGTAGGTGTCTATCTGCCAGTGTCCACGATGACACCGATCTTTGTCGGCGGACTGATCCGCCTGTGGATGGAGCGCAAGGCAAAAGACCAAACGGAGGCCGCCGACCGTCGCGAGCGTGGCGTGTTGCTGGGCAGCGGCTTTGTCGGTGGCGAGGGCTTGCTCGGTGTGGGTATCGCACTGGTTGCGGTTGCCAAGAGCCGTCGCCCGGATGGCATCGGTACGGAGTGGCTGGGAAGCGAAGTCACCGCGATGATTGTCGGTGCTATCGCTTTTGCGTTATTCGCCACTTGGTTCTTCCGCCTCGTACGGGGCCGATAGGCCCGCCACGCGAAACAAATCGCTTGTTTTTTGTGCCTTTCCCCGCTAATTTCGCGGGCAAGACACTGATGGGGACGAGTACGCAGTCCATTCAGGCCAAAGTGACCGGAGGATAGTGAGAGCTCCGGGCCCGAACCTGCCGAATATCACCCCGGAGTCGCCATCCGAAAGGCCTTCAGGAACGGAGGAGCCCGAGTAGGCCTGGCCGACTGATCCACGAGACGGATGTCGGGCCACGATGGCCCATGAGGCGGCGCAGGCTGCGAAACCGGGTGGTACCGCGAATTTTCTCGCCCCGGGTAATAAGGTACCGGACACCATATTTCCTGCTTAATAAATATGGTGTCCGGTACCTTATTACTTGGGGCGTTATTGTTTCTGGAGTACAGAGTTTTGGCTTTTAAAGAAGTAACAGGTCGCTACAACGGTCCGGCCCTCGAGGAAGAGGTGCTGGAATTCTGGCGTGAGCATGATGTTTTCGAGAGGACGATCGAGGCAACCAAGGATGGCCCCCAGTTCAGCTTCAACGAGGGGCCGCCGACCGCCAATGGCAAGCCCGGCATTCACCACGTTCTCGCGCGCTCCTTCAAGGACATTTTTCCTCGCTACAAGACGATGCGGGGCTACCACGTGCCGCGCAAAGCGGGATGGGATACACACGGCCTGCCGGTTGAGCACGAGGTCGAAAAGCTCCTGAAAAAGCAGGGCAAGATCGAAAGTTACGACAAGGCGGAGATCGAGGCCAAGGTTGGCATCGGCGAGTTCACGCGGCTGTGTCGTGAGTCGGTCATGACCTACATCGGCGACTGGGAGAAGATGACCGAGCGTATGGGCTTCTGGGTCAATCTCGACGAGGCTTACTACACACTCAATAATTCCTACATCGAATCGGTCTGGAATCTGCTGCAAAAGATCTGGGACAAAGACCTTATCTACAAAGGTTACAAAGTCGTTCCCTACGATCCGCGTATCGGTGCAACGCTGTCCTCACACGAACTCGCGCTCGGCTACAAGGAAGTCGAGGATCCATCGATCACGGTGCGCTTCAAGGTCGAGGGGGAAGAGGACACCTACATCCTGGTGTGGACAACGACGCCGTGGACGCTGCCTTCCAACCTGGCGCTTGCCGTCGGTGAAGACATTGACTACAGCTACTGCAGGTCCGAGGGACAGACGCTCATCGTGGCGGAGGCGCTTCGCGAAAGTGTATTCCGCGACATCGAGCATGAGGTCGTAAAGACCATCAAAGGCTCGGAACTTGTAGGCACCCGTTACGAACGCCTGTTTGACTACCTCGAGGTTGATGCGAAAAACGCGTTTACTGTGATGGCGGCGGACTTCGTCAGCACCGAGGACGGCACGGGCATCGTGCACACGGCACCTGCCTACGGTGTGGACGACCTGGCATTCGGTCAGGCAAACGATCTCCCGGTCGTGCACGGTGTTGGGCTCGACGGGAATTTTGTGGATGCGGTCGAGCCCGTCAAGGGAATGTTCTTCAAGGATGCCGACAAGCCGCTGATCAGAATTCTGAAAGACCGGGGCCTGATGTTTCGCTCAGAGCGCTACAAGCATAACTACCCGTTCGGCTGGCGCACGGGTGACCCGATTCTCTATTACGCCAAGAACGCCTGGTACATCCAAACCTCGAAATTTGCCGAGCGTATGGCCGAGCTCAACCAAACAATCAACTGGGTGCCCGAGCACATCAAAGACGGCCGTTTCGGCAACTGGCTCGAGAACAACATCGATTGGGCCCTGTCGCGCGAACGCTTTTGGGGTACGCCGCTGCCCGTGTGGACCGATGGCGAGAACTTCATGTGCGTCGGCTCGGTCGCTGAGCTCGGGGAGCTCACCGGTCGGGAACTTAGTGAGCTCGATCTCCATCGCCCGGCGGTGGACGACGTTACGTTCGAAAAAAACGGCAAGACCTGGCAGCGCGTGCCGGAAGTTATCGACTGCTGGTTCGATTCAGGTGCCATGTCTTATGCCCAGTGGCACTACCCGTTCGAGAATGAAGACAAATTTGAAAAGCACTTCCCGGCCGACTTTATCTGCGAAGCCATTGACCAGACGCGTGGCTGGTTCTACACATTGCACGCGATCTCGACGCTGGTTTCCGACAGCGTTGCCTACAAGAACTGCATTTGCCTGAACCTGATCGTCGATAAAGACGGCAAGAAGATGTCGAAGTCGGTCGGCAACATCATCAATCCTTACGACGTGTTCGACACGGTCGGCGCCGACGCGCTGCGCTGGTATTTCCTCGCGCGACTGGCGCCCGACGCGCCCAAGCGCGTGTCCGTCGATATCGTCGCAGACGTTGCCAGTTCCTTCATCAATACCTTCTGGAATACCTACGGTTTCTTCGTCCTGTACGCGCGGCTCGACAAGGTTGACCTGACCAAAACGGTGCCGGTAGAGGATCGTCCTGAAATCGATCGGTGGGCGCTGGCGCTTTTGCATGAAACCGTTACGACTGTTACAGACGCACTCGATCACTATGACGCCAGGACGGCAGGCGAGGCGATCGAGTCATTCGTCGATCAACTCAGCAACTGGTACGTGCGGCGCAACCGCCGCCGCTTCTGGAAGTCGACTGATCCGGCCGACAAGCAGGCGGCCTACCTGACGCTCTACGAATGCCTCAAGGGTGCTCACGAACTCATGGCGCCATTTGTTCCGTTCCTGGCCGAGAATGTGTACCAGAACCTGGTGCGTTCGGTAGATCCGGACGCGTTGCCGTCAGTGCACATGGGTAACTGGCCTGCGGCCGACCCGTCGTGGAAGAATGACCACTTGTTGCACGACATCGGCGTCGTGCAAAAGGTCGTCGGTCTCGGTCGTGCCGCACGCAGCCATTCAGGTGTGCGTACGCGCCAGCCGATCTCCAGGTTGTTGGTTCGCGCGCCAAATGATGCAGCGGCGAAAGCACTTGAGAGCCACAAGGATCAGATTCTCGAAGAACTCAACGTCAAGGACATCGAGTTCATCGCCAGGGATGCAGGCCTTGTCAGCTACAACATCAAGCCGAACCTGCCGAAACTCGGCAAGCAGTATGGCAAGCTTGTGCCGCAGATTCGCCAGGCACTTCTTGATGCGGATGGCGCAGAGATCGCCGGCGCCGCTGCGCGCGGTGAGGCGTTCGAGATTGAGGTTGCCGGCCAGGCGATTCCGCTCGAGGGCGATGACATCCTGATCGAGACGCACTCGGCCGAGGGCTACTCGTGTGAGGCGGATTCCGGTTACCTGACCGCGCTCGATACGACGCTCAACGACGAGTTGATCGCCGAAGGGCTGGCCCGTGAGATCGTGCGTTCAGTGCAGGACGCGCGCAAGCAGGCCGGGCTCGAGGTATCCGATCGCATCACCCTCGGCGTGTCTGGTTCTGAAGGCGTTGAGAAAGCGCTCGGAGTTCATCGTGACTACGTTATGAACGAAACGCTCGCAACTACGTGGGAGACCGGGCAGTCCGACGCCCGGTATACGGACGAGAAAGTGATGGGCGAGGAGCACTGGAAGATCGAGATCAGCCTTTAAAATTTTTCGTGGTACGATCCTCGAACCAGGCACGCGGCTATTTGCGTTGCCAATAAGAATAAAAACCGGTTTTGGGGAGTCAAAACGTGCTGTTTAACTCACTCACGTTCGTGGCGTTTTTCGTTCTGGTGTTGGCGCTGCACAATGCGCCGCTCAGCTGGACGACAAAAAAGACCAACCTGCTGATCGCAAGTTACCTGTTTTACGCGGCATGGAACCCTCCATTCGTCATCCTCCTCTGGATTTCGACGGTGATCGACTGGCACGTCGCAAAAAGGCTTTTTGTCGAGCAGGCGAAGAACCGGCGAAGGGTATTGCTCGCCGTCAGTGTAATCGTGAACCTCGGTCTGCTTGGCTACTTCAAGTACGGGGAGTTTCTGCTCGAAAACTTTATCGCGCTCGCCGCGATGGCCGGCGTCGAGTACCAGCCACCCGAATGGAACATTATTCTTCCCGTCGGTATTTCCTTTTACACGTTCCAGACCATGGCCTACTCGCTGGACGTGTACCTTCGAAGGGCCGAGCCCAGTAAGTCGTTTCTCGATTTTGCGTTATTCGTCACGTTCTTCCCGCAGCTCGTTGCTGGACCGATCGTTCGTCCGACGCACCTATTGCCGCAGTTCGCCACACCAAGGGTAGCGACACCAAAACAGCTCTACTGGGGGCTGGCCCTGATGACGATTGGCATGTTCCAGAAGATAGTCGTGGCCGACGGTCTGCTGGCGCCGGCAGCCGATGCGGTTTTTGGTGCCGATAAAATGCTGCATCCTCTTGATGCCTGGCTCGGAACACTTGCGTTTTCCGGCCAAATTTTTTCCGATTTCGCGGGATACTCGACGACGGCGATTGGTGTCGCCCTGACCCTCGGTTTTGGCCTCCCGGATAACTTCCGGTTCCCTTACGCCGCGATTGGTTTTTCCGATTTCTGGCGGCGCTGGCATATTTCGCTGTCGTCGTGGCTGCGTGACTATCTCTACGTCCCGTTAGGCGGTAATCGCAAAGGCAGCCTGAGAACCTACGCGAACCTTATGACCACAATGCTGCTTGGCGGATTGTGGCATGGCGCCAGCTGGACGTTCGTTGTCTGGGGTGGTTTGCATGGTCTCTACCTCGCGGTAGAGCGATGGCTGAAGGCGCGCTTCGGTAGCGGCAAGTTGTGGGGCACGCTGGGAGCGAAAATCTTTCTCGCCCTGCTGACTTATTTCCTGGTGAACATTACCTGGGTGTTCTTCCGTGCCGGGGATTTCGCAACCGCCTGGCGCATGATCGTGACGATGCTGACGTTCGTTACCGACGGTGAAAAGGTTCTGATCACACCGCACATCGTTCAGGTTGTGATTACGATAGCCATCATGTTGCTTATTCACTGGCGCATGCGGGAGCGAAAGCTCGACGAAGTGGTCAGCCGCATGCCAGCCTGGCTTACAGGTGTGATCTGGGGCGTCATGCTGACGCTAATCATCATTACGCAGGGAGGAAGCGATGCCTTCATCTACTTCCAATTCTGAGAACAATGCTGATATGAGCAGATACGATCGGGCACTGCCGGGTGATTCCATCGGGCTGGCTGCGTTGATTGGCTTGCTCGTCATGATCGTGATGATGAGCGGCTGGGAAATGTACTGGCGCAGCGACGGATCGACCCCTTCCTACAGAAACAGCGAAGGCCTTTGGGCAATTCAACGCCGGCGCGTCAATGAGATAGAGGGCGATAAAACAGTCCTGGCGGGGTCGTCCCGCATGTACTTCAACACGCAGCTTGATGTATGGGAGAGGGTGTCCGGTGAGCGGCCAATTCAGCTGTCGCTTGAGGGAACCAGTCCTATCTCGTTGATGGAAGATCTCGCCGAAGATCCTGACATGACCGGTACTCTGCTCGTGGGTGTTGCCGGCGAAATGTTTTTCACCGGGTTTGAGTATCGTGGAGGCGCGTTCGAGCGATTTGAAAAAGAAACGCCATCCCAGTGGCTGGGGCAGCAAATATCAATGCTGGTCGAGCCGTATCTCGCATTTTATCAATACGATTACAGCCTGTTTACTGTAATAAAGCGCCAGCCGTTCCCCCGCAGGGAAGGTGTTTTCTTTGAAATGGATGTGCGTCGTCTTGCCATGTACAGCAAGGATCGCAATGCGCGCTTGTATTCAAAGGTCGAAACCGATTCCGAGTATGCCGAACTGGCGAAAGAGATCTGGGCGCAATTCTATCGCCCGATTGAGGAGTTGAGCGAGGAAGAGCGTGCTGAAGGACTGGAAAATCACAATAAACAGATCGACCGTGCTGTAGCCGCGACGAAGAAACTGCAGGAAAGAGGTGTCGAGGTGATTTTCGTCCGACACCCGTTCGAGGGAATCTACGACATTATCGAACCTATGTATTTTCCTCGTGCTGACAGTTGGGACGTACTTATTGAACAGAGCGGGGCCCTGGGTGTCCACTGGCAGGACCATGAGGAACTACAGGGTTTCTGGTTGCCGGAGTCGTCACACCTGGCAGCTGACGATTCTGACCGCTTCACGAAGGCCCTGTATGAAGTCATCGATCGTGAGCGCATGAAGTCCAACATCGGGGGACGGGAATGACAATGAATATTCTGGTTGCGGTGGATCTTTCCGAAGCTACGCCCCGCGTCATGCAGGTCACCGAGCGCGTGGCGCGACAGTCAGAGGGCAAAGTACGGTTGTTGCACGTTGCTGAGGCAGAACCCGATTTCATGGGTTATGACGCGGGTCCGGAAGTTGTGCGGGACCAGGTCGCAAAAGAATTTCGGGACGAGCACAAGAGCATCCAGGCTTACGCGGAGCAGCTGCGCGAGGCGGGTCTTGATGCGAGTGCACGCCTGATCCAGGGACCTATCGTCGAAACCGTGTTCAACGAGGCGAAGCGCTTCGAAGCGGACATGTTGATCGTGGGTAGCCACGGCTTCGGTGCGATTTATGACTTGCTTATCGGCAGTATCAGTCGCGGAATTCTGAAGGACACCGATATCCCGGTGCTGGTCGTACCGATTCGTGACCCGAGCCTGCGCCCCTAGAAACTGCGCCGCGACTCCAGCAGAAACTGCACGTCGTCAATCGTGGGGTCGCCGTTAAGCGGAAACGCCACGTCTATATGGATTACCTTGCGCGATGCGCTGCGAGTCAGCGCCAGTCGTAGTCCAAATCCCATGTCGGCCAGCCAGCTCTTGCGTTCCTCACCGACCGGATTCGGTCCCCATACACGGCCGGCATCTGCGAAAATTGCCCCACCTACTCGAATCAGGCGAAACGGATACCAGTCTGTGAAATAGCGTTGTTCGACCGTGACCAATAGCTTGGACTCGCCGTTCTGATACCGCAATGGATACCCGCGCAGTCCGGTGTCACCACCCAGCTGAACCGGGTTGTCGAGATCAAGGTTCTGACCCACCGTCGCACTAAGGGAGGTGAAAAACAAACGCTTTTCCGACTGGGTTCGGTAATAACGCGCGTTGACTGATAGTTTTGCATTTGCGGCCTTTCCAGACTCGAGCCTGCCCCGGATCGAACCGGACAGGAGAACCGCATTCTTTTGTAATGAGCCGAAACCACGTTCGGCCCTCGCGAAGTAGATGAGCGCGTCGCGATCTGCGCCGAACGAATCATCCGCCCAGCCAAGTGTCGCAGACACGTGCGTGCCCATCATGAAATCTTCGGTCCGGCTGATCTGGTCGCGGTTGGTCGACGTTTCGAACTCGTCCTCTACGAGTTCGAAACCAATGAACGGGTAAACCAGCTTGCGGTTTTCAGGAATTGCAGCGGGTAATGAGCCGTCAATGACGGGTTCGAAGCGGTTGTCGTCATACACGATGCCGGCGGTCCAGCGTCGCGCACGGCTTCCCTGGAGCCCTTTCGACCAGCCGCCGAACGCCGAATAGTACTGCCGCTCCTGTTGGAATTCGGCAGCTTCTTTGCCGAGTTCATACAAGGCCTCACGGCGATCGTCATCCCAGAGTCGAACGCCGGCTGACCAGCGCGCGTCGAGTTCGTGAAATGGTCGGATGGCGGACATTCCATTCGAGTGTCCATCGGAGTTATCCGAGTAGCGGATCACTGCGGATACCCAGCTTTTGCCGACATGTTTGTCCGAAACCTCAAAAATGGTCTGGTCCCGGTCTACATCCTCGTCTCGCAAAAAACGGACCCGTGTGCCGCTGCCGAGCAAGTTGGATTCTTCCAGGCCAATCGTGGTGCTGTTTTCACCACCCGTGCGCGATAGTGAGAGTTCCGGCTGCAGTGACCACAGGTCACGTGTTGCAACAGAGAGGTCGACCACGCCGTTCTCGTAACGAAGCGGCGTTATCTTGGCATCGAACAGATACTGATTTTGCCGAAGCACTCGCTCTGACTCGTCTGTAATGCGCTTTGAGTAAGCCTCACCGCTTTTGAAGAGCAGTTGCTTCCGGATGACCTTGTCCTTCGTAACGACATGGATAAGGTTTGCTATTCGATAAAAGGAATTGTTTTCCGCCGGGTCAGACAGGTCGAAGACATTGGCTCTGTCGAGCACGATGTCACCGATAACCGCGCCTTGCTCTTCCAGCGTGGCGGCGTCGTACGAATCGTCGGCATATATGGGTCCAGCCCACAGGCCGCCGAGGGCGACCAAAGCAAACGCAAAACGACAACTTGTCGAGGCGTCGCAAGCCATTAACTGCAATCTAACACAAGCGATAAGAGGTGTAGCCGAAACTTCGGATACAAGCGTTTCGCCTTCCCGCGGAGAGGACCTGATCGTGGTGTCTGGCCCGAATTGGGCTATAGGTCACAGATTGGAGTGTGAAATTGCACAACACTTGCAGCTATTCGAGTTACCGCAGCGAGTGGTTTGTCGGCTGCGCAGCTCAAGGATTATGTAAACCATGGAGGGATCCAGAGATGTCTTGTCTGATCCGAACACTACTGGTACTGCTGTTGGTCTCGGTCCCGCTTGCAAATAGTCTGGCGCAGGATCTGACGGCGGGCGATATGAAGAGTCTTGACGGGCAGGTCCAGGAGATTAAATCGGATGTCCTCGGAATAGCCTCGGAGCTGAGTAACCTCGAGGAACGGCTGCTTTACCCCTCTAACACCCAGGTGTCCCTTTTCGTGGCGCTCGCCGAGAACGAGGATTTTCGTCTCGACTCCGTGCAAATCGAAATCAATGGTGAGTTAGCGACGCACTATATCTACAGCTTCAAGGAACTTGAGGCCCTGCAGAAAGGCGGCGTCCAGCGTATTTATACAGGCAATATGACGACGGGAGAGCATCAGCTCAACGTCACCATCATGGGCAAGTTGAAAAGTGGCAAAGACTTCAGTGAGTCAGATAGTTTCGTATTCTCCAAGGGAATTGAACCAAAAGCCCTTGGGTTGACGCTGTCTGGCCCCGGAATCCAGATCGGAAGCTGGTAAACAATGCGCCGGGTATCGTCTTCTGTGATGGTGTTCTTGCTGGGGGCCTGCTTCGCGGCAAGTTCTGGCCATTGCGACGAGCTGAATGATCTGCACTTTGGCGAGGCACTCTATTATGCACACCAGGCTGACTATTTCGCGGCCCTGGAGCGACTGGATTCGGAAGTAATTCAGCATGGCCAGCTCGACGAGCCCGAGCTTGGCACGCTGCAATATCACATCAACGACGCAGAGTTTTCGCTAGGAGATTTCGAACTCCGCTATCGCATGCATCATCGCGCTGGTCGAGCAATCACGGCCGTGCTCGAAGGCGCGGTTGACGAGAGAGTCCGCAACGACGCCGCCTACCGGCTGGCACGAATTCACTTCCAGAAAAACCAGGTTGATGACGCCATGCGGGCGCTCAATCGTATTGACGGTGAGATCCCAAAACCCATCCGGGATGACGTCGAATTCCTCCGGGCGAATCTGTATCTCGCCCAGGACAAGCCCGAAGAATCAATGCAAGTTTTTGAAAAACTTGAGGATTCCGACAGCTATGGTGGTTTCGCAGCCTATAACCTTGGCATAGCGTACCTGCAGGACGGGCAACGTTCACTGGCACTTGAGCAGCTCGATCGAGCGGGGCAGATCAAGACTGATGACCCCGCTGAGCTCGCGATCAGGGACAAGGCCAATCTTGTCGCAGGCACTATTTACCTCGAGAACGGTGAGCAGGAACGGGCACTGCCCTACCTGAATCGCGTGCGCCTCGACGGTCCGTTCTCAAACCAGGCTTTATTAAGTGCCGGCTGGGCAAGTATGGCAACTGAGCAGTTTGACCGGGCGGTAGTACCCTGGAGCATTCTGGCCGAACGTGAGGTTACGGATCGTGCGGCGCAGGAAGCGATGCTTGCTCTGCCGTACGCATACGGCAAGCTCGATGTGCATGGTCGTGCTGCCGTTTATTACGGTCGGGCACTCGACGCGTTTGGCGCCGAAGTCGACAAGCTGAACAAATCAATCGACAGCATCAGGGACGGGAAATTCCTTGAGGCGCTGGTTCGCGAGGAGATTCGCAAAAGCGAGGACTGGGTTATTCGCCTGCGTTCGCTGCCTGAAACACCGGAAACATATTACATGATGGAGCTACTGGCTTCGCATGACTTCCAGACCGGTCTGCAGAACTACCTGGACCTTGCCGACCTGCGCCGCAAGCTGCTTGCCTGGGAAGCCAGCTTTGATTCCTTTGATGAGATGGTGGCGATTCGTCATGAACACTACGAACCCCTGCTTCCCGATGTAGATACCAATTTTCGCGAGCTCGACTCAAGACTCCGCCTGCGTCGCGAACAGCACAAGATGCTCGTCAAGCGCCGCGATGACCTCCTGACGACACCACGTCCCGAATTTCTTGCAACTCCCGAAGAGCAGGCAATTCTGGGCCGAATCGAGTACATCGAGTCGCAGATGGCAAGCGCAGATGTCGCTTTCAGCGATGAATTGGCAGTGCGCCTGAAGCGGCTGAAGGGCTTGCTGACGTGGACCCTCGAAACCGAGTATCACGCCCGCCTTACCGAGTTTGACCGAAACCTCCGCAGCCTTGATGAGGTCATGGCAGTAGCCCGAGCGGAATACGATCAGTATGTCCGCTCGCGCCAGGCCGCAACGCATAGCTATGTTGGCTATGACACGCCAATCAATCGCCTGCGCACGAAAGCCCGTAATTCAGTGTCAAAAGTCGAACTCCTGATGGCCCGCCAGGGACGCTTGATTGAGGTTGTCGCTATCGAAGAGCTGATGGCGCGTCGGTCGCACCTTGAAAACTACGGAGACAAGGCGCGTTTTGCGCTTGCTGATAGTTACGATCGCGCAACACAAGCGCAGGCAAAGGTAACGAGCGAATGATGAAACGTCATGCTCTGATTATTGCACTGGCATCCAGCGGGCTTTTTGGCTGTGCGACCACCAGCGAGCAGGGAACACTTGCAGAGTTGCAGCAGGTGCAGGCCGATGTGAAGGACGTCTACCTTGAGGACAGCCTTGAGCGTGCCGCACAAAGCTACCGACGCTATCTCGAGGAAACCTCGGAAAGTGCGCGCACGCCCGAGGCTATGCGCCGCCTTGCCGACCTGCAGATTGAGCAGGCCTACGGCGTCCTCGGTAGTGGCGAGATTGTTGAAATGGCTGCCCCGGAAGCAGCGAACGCGGCCGCATCCATAGTTGCTCCAAAAACGCCGTCGCCACGAACGGAACCTACTGAGTCAGAGCTGGAGTTCGAACAACGTGCCACGCAGCGGGAGGAGTTGTTGGCGGCAGATGTGGAGCCCGACATCGATTTTTTTGGCGAGCAGGGCGAGCCAGTTCCGGCAGGGCCGCGCGAAGCAATCAAGACCTACCAGAAGATTCTCCAGACCTATCCAAACTACGAGCGTAACGACAAGGTCCTGTACCAGATGTCGCGGGCTTACGATGAGATAGGGCAACCCGACGAAGCGATGGAGGTAATGGATCAACTGGTCGTCCGTTATCCGTACTCCAAGTATGTTGACGAGGTTCAGTTCCGCCGCGGAGAGTATTTTTTCATTCGCAAGAAATTCCTCAACGCCGAAGACGCCTACGGTTCCATCATAAAGATGGGCTCGACATCGTCGTATTACGAACTCGCGCTGTACAAGCTGGGATGGTCGCTATACAAGCAGGAGTTCTACGAGGAGGCCCTGCACAACTATGTGGCCTTGCTCGACTACAGAAATTCGATTGGCTACGACTTTGATCAGAACTTCGAGGAGAATGACGAGCATCGCATAGCGGATACCTTCCGCGTGATCAGTCTGAGCTTCTCGAACCTCGGTGGTCCGGAGGTTGTTGACGAGTATTTCGCAGCCAGTGGGCACCGTACCTATGCGGACAAGATCTACGGCAATTTGGGCGAGTTCTATTTCGACAAGCTTCGCTACGATGATGCCACGTCGGTCTACAAGTCATTCATCGCCCTGAATCCGTTCCACTCCGTGTCTCCACATTTCGGCATGCGCGTTATCGAAATTTACGGTGAAGCAGGATTCCCGCTGTTGGTGGTTGAGTCGAAAAGAGAGTTCGCCACGACTTACGCTCTTGACGCGGAATACTGGCAGCATTTTGACATTCAGGATTCTCCGGATGTCGTTGCCTTCCTGAAAACTAACCTGACCGACCTCGCGGGGCATTATCACGCGTTGTACCAGGATGAAAATCTTGTCGACGATCGCGGAAGTAATTTCAGCGAGGCGCAACGTTGGTACAGGCAGTTGCTGGCTTCATTCCCAACGGACCCCGAGACGCCAAAGGTCAATTATCAGCTTGCCGACCTGTTGCTCGAGAACGAAGACTTCGATGAAGCGGCGAGGGAGTACGAGCGCACCGCCTACGACTACGCCGATCACGAGAAAGCATCTGCGGCTGGTTATGCGGCAGTCTATGCGTACCGCAAGAGTCTCGAAGTTGCGACGGGTGCAAGGCAGCGTGAAGTCAAGATGCTGACTGCCGAGAGCTCGCTGAGATTTGCGGATGCGTTTGTATCGCACGAACAGGCGCCGATGGTTCTTGGCGCAGCCGCAGACGATCTTTATGAGATGAAAGATTTCGCGCTGGCGATCGAGTCTGCCCATAAGCTGATCGATCGTTATCCAGGAACCGATACGGCTCTGTTGCGCTCGGCGTGGGCCGTAATCGCGCATTCGTCGATCGACATTACCGAATACGAAGACGCGGAGCATGCGTATACGAATGTCCTGGCACTGACGCCATCTGATGATGAGTCTCGCCCGGCTGTTATAGATGGCCTGGCCGCGTCCATTTATAAACAGGCGGAACAGGCAAATCTGCTTGAAGACTACCGGGCCGCTGCGAATCATTTCCTCAGAATCAAGGATGTGGCACCGACCTCGAACATCCGCGCTGCCGCCGAATATGATGCCGCCGCGGCGTTGATCAAGCTGCAGGACTGGGAGATG
>Ga0224504_10000619_pt1 | contig 15802 bp, 10 predicted proteins | sample SF_Oct11_sed_USG_3_FD_170160 | JGI IMG/M metagenome (GOLD analysis project Ga0224504, IMG submission 170160) | Sediment microbial communities from San Francisco Bay, California, United States - SF_Oct11_sed_USGS_24 | ecosystem: Environmental > Aquatic > Marine > Sediment | place: USA... | reverse complement strand
GCTAAATAGTGAGAAAACCATAAATGAGCCCAGCAGGCCGTAGAGAGACCACGTGAAAAGACCGTTGATCAAGGTCGCCTGGAACAGGTCCGCGGTCAGGTGGTCGAGGTTGTCTCCCCGCGTGTACATGAGCCGGAGGCTCACCAGGACCCCGGCGGCGGTACCCATGACAAGCCCAAGGCAAATGAGATGCAAGGCGGTAAGGATTTTCAAAGCCTTCGGAGGTAGATTGGCGGTCAGTCCATCAGAGGGCATTAGACCATCTCCTTTGAGATCCGAGAGGAATTATGCAGTTGCTCATCCTATCCGGAATCTGATTGATAAATCCATGCTGCTGTCAACATCGACCTCAACGTCACGTTTTCTGTTAAAAAATTTGATTATCCGCTGCACGGTGTTTAGAATCAAGATGTAGTTATCCTTTTCCCTTGGAGTCATCCAGACAAAACAGACAAGGCGCAGACCCTCGGACGGGGTCTGAAGCCTTGGCAAGGAGGTGTATGATGAGAAGAAAACTGGTTTTCGTTCTGGCCGCCGCACTCATCCTGGTGGCCTCGCCGGTGCTGGCCCTGTCCGTGGGCGACCAAGCGCCGAATTTCACGGCACAGACCAACCAGGGCGAGGTGTCGCTGGCAGATTACCTAGGGGAAAAGAATGTCATCCTGACGTTTTATTTCGCTATTTACACCCCTGCTTGAAAAACCACTACGATGGGCTTTCAGAGGGACATGGCGACCCTGGAAGCTCTCAATACCCAGGTCATGGGTATCAGTGGAGACAGCATGGACACGGTCAAACGTTTCGCTGCTGAGTTTGCCATCACCTACCCTTTGGTCAGTGACTCAGGAGGGGCGATCAAGAAACTCTATTCCGGAGAACGTATCAATTACCTGATAGACAAGACTGGCAGGATCCGTTTGATCGTCAGAGGGGTTCCTGACAACAGCCTGATTATCGACAAAATCAAAGCACTCGGCCTTGATAACTAAAACGCTAAAGCCGATTCGCAAGACAATTCTTCTATTTTCAATGACACATAGAATAAAGAATGGCCCGTCCTTATTGGATGGGTCATTCTTGTATTACAGGGTCAGTAATAATTTCGTGTCTCTGTAAGTTTGACCACATCAAAACAATATGAGAGGATTTCTGAGAATTTTAAAGTGTGTCAGTGACAGGGTATGTAGGAATTGCACGATGCAGCCGGTTTTTCTTTAATGAGCCTTCTGACGCGACTTTCAAGACTTCTCAAATTTGACCAAATATAATAATTCCGTTAAATTGCGGAGTGCGTCAGTTTCTTGGTGAATGAGAAACAGGGAAAATATAGAACAATGACTACAGGCCATCTCCATGATTACGAGTGGCTTGTTTTGCGTGTATCGGGAGTGTCTGCGAAACTAGGGATTATTCACTCGAGACACCTTTTGCTACAAAGATTTTTATATTATCTCCCAAAGTTTATGGCAGAGAACAAATTCATTATAAAGTGACTCCTAATTTATGGCTCATTCACGCAAATTGACTCGCGATATCATTGTAATCTCACTGATTCTCTGCGCAGCACTGTTGGTTCCCGTGGTCTATCTTTCTCACCAGGCGCAACAAGATATTTCCGAACAATTTATTGACAACACAGCAAGTGTCGCTGGCGCAAAATTTCAGGCCATTAAAGAGTCAATGACAACCACTCTTACGTTGGTTCATGATTGGGGCGCCAACCAAGTTTTTTCCCTCAATGATCTAAAAGCTTTAAATCAATTGCTCCTTCCTATCTTTGAGCAAGAAGAGTTGCTCTTTGGGATGTCAGTCGCCGATATAGATGGTAACAGCTACCATATTCGCAGACAGGGAGTGGGTTGGCGTAGCACCTGGATTGAGGCAATGAATGCACCACGAAGAGCGATGGTCACTTCATGGAATGCACAGCGAAAACAACAACTCGTGGTTACAGAGGCCTCCGACTTTGACCCCCGCAGTCGCCCATGGTTCGCTCCTGCTCTTGCCCAAGAAGATATCTTTTGGACAGAACCATATAAATTTTACGATTCCAAAGAAGTGGGAACGACCGCATCCATTTCCTTCTTTAGCAAAAAAGACAATAAACAGGTCGTTGTGGCATTCGATATTCTGCTTGAAGATCTATTTACTGAAATTCAAAAGCTTGCCCCTAGTGACAACAGCAGGGTCTTCATTATCCGCCGGGATTCCCAGCTCTATGTGCCAAAAACGAACGAACATCCAGCTAATTTTTTGAACATTTACTCAGTTCAAGAGACGTTGCTTCAGAAAGCATATAAAATTTTGGCTGAGTATGGTGAAGTGGATAATCAGGTCAGTACCATCAAGGACAATGGGACAACCTGGTGGGTCAGATTCCTCCCCCTCGACCCAAAACAGAATACTACCTGGCTTTGTGTGCTGGTTCCGGGAGAGGATATTGTCAGTCGTGTAGGGCAGCGTAGAATGATGCTCTGGCTGTTCGGTGTTAGCACAATATTGTTAGTCGCAGGTGTATCTCTCTGGTTTGTAAAAAAGTACGGGCAACAAAACGAGTCGATGGGCAACAAACCCTTTGAAAGTAATGACCCGGAAACAAGCATCCGAAAACTGATAGATGCAGGCGAAAGCACAACAGTTGAATTCAAGGCAACTTTGCGGATGAATCTACACGCCAAAAGACCTGGGAAGGAGATAGAACTGGCGTGGTTAAAAGCGGTTGCCGCCTTCCTAAACTCTGATGGAGGAATTCTCCTACTGGGGGTGACTGATGCTGGTGAGTTCACCGGGTTGGAGCAGGATGTTTTCGAGAACTGGGACAAATGTAAGCTGCACTTCAAAAACTTGATCGCAGAGCACCTTGGCTCTGAATTCTCTAAATACATTGACTTTCAGTTATATCCTGTGGCCGGGCATATTGTTGGGGTGGTAAGATGTGATCGCTCGACCGAACCGGTATTTCTGAAAGCAAACAAAGTTGAATCCTTTTATATCCGGAATGGTCCATCAAGTGATGAACTCCCGGTCAGCAAGGTCCTAAATTACATAAAGAACAGGTATAAATAAGATCTCCGATTCGAATTGTTAATATCTTTCTCACGTACCTGAGGCACAATTTGGGGAGTGTCAAGACCGAGGTGAGTAGGACAGCTTTTGATTTAAAAAGGGATAGAGCAAATGAAGCAATCGATTCCTAGAAGATGTATCTTTTTTGTAACTATTATTTTCGTCTCAGCGTGTGGATCAACTCAGCAGCCGAATACATTAACGATGGAGTCAATAAAATGTCCTGAGTTACGTCCAGAGATGTGCACCATGGACTACAACCCGGTTTGCGGCCAACTGTCTGACGGTTCATTTAAGACGTATTCCAATGGTTGTAACGCTTGTTCCGATTCAAAAGTCATCAGCTATTCTCAAGGAGAATGTAGGTAAGCCGATTAATCTTTAAATGTCACGACTTGCGAGAAGAAAAACTGCTTCTTATTGATCGACATATTTAAGAAGCTCTTTAATCCGCAAGATGATGGCCACCCGTTACCAAGTGGCCATTTACTATTTATCAGGGGCATTAAGAATTATACGTTTTTGTAAGTTTGACCGCATCAAAACAATATGAGAGGATTTTTAAAAAATTTTTAAGTGTGTCAGTTGGGGGGCCGAGATTTTATTAGACTTCAGTCCTTATTGTCTTCCAGCCAGCTCAGTGCGCGACGAAGTACCTCCGCTGCATGGTGTTGATCATTCGAGTTCATGGCATCAAAATTTAGATCAAGCTTCATGCCAGGATGCTCCTCTAAAAAACGATTCCGATGTTGACTGAGGTTCTCGTAACTGTCGTTGACCAAGTAGGTATCGACCGGATATGCGATTCCTTTTACCTTTGCTTCGCCGTGTTTTTCGCAATGGAACTTATCTTTGACGTGAGCAAAGGTTTCAAAGGAGATGAGTATTTGTCCAGGTTCGGCGAGAGTTTCTAGACGCGAGGCAGTATTCACAGCACCACCGATTATAGTGTAATCCATCCTATCCTCACTGCCAAAATTGCCGACTGTGCAGTAACCAGTATGGATTCCCATCCTACATAATAGTGGGTTCTCAATGCCAGATTGTCTCCAGAGTTTCTCTAGCTCGCGCATGCGTTCGCGCATGGCAACGGCCATCTTAACGCAGGCTAGGGCGTCTTCTCTGACACCTTTGGTTTCCGGATCGCCGAAGAAAATCAGAATGGCGTCACCCACGTACTTGTCTATAGTCGCACCGTGAGTAAGAGCAATCTTTGACATTTCAGTAAGGTAATGATTCAGCAATTGGGTTAGTTCCTCGGATTCCAGGCGGTCTGCGGTTTCAGTGAAGCCGGCAATATCAGAAAAAAACACCGTCAGTTTCTTTCGGGAACTCGCTACCTTGACTTCCTGCTTGCCACTGAAAATGGAGTCGTAAACCTGAGGCGACAAGTATTTCGCTAGCTTGTTGGACAACTGTTCCAAGGCTTCAGTTTTTTCGGTGAGATTTAACTCGCTTTGATCGATGACCTCCATGTAGTCGATTAGTGTGCTGGAGATTTCTCCGATCTCGTCGGGTCGTGGGTCAGCAAGCGAACGTTCCCTGTTTTCGGCATAGACCCGCAATGCGTTGCGCATGTGATCTAATCGCCTGAAAACACGTCGTTGTAAAACAAACCAAACAAAAAAACTGCCCGCAACGAACGCTATAACAACAATACAGATAATTGTCATAGTGAAGCGTGCCGTCGCAACGACTTGCTGTATTTCTGAGGTCAACTCTTGACTTGCACTCCAGAATTCAGTTTTGGCACTGCTAAGTAACCGGTTCGCAATTAGGGAGTTCTCTTCAACCAGCGCTTTGATCTTGAATTCATTTGTCAACTGGTCTCCCTTGTCTTTATAAACCCTGTCTTTTTGGGTTGCCCAGTATTGCTTGAATTCCTCAACTGTCTGCATGGGATTTTCAGCCATTTCAGGTAAAATTGATTCATTTGTCCAAGCAAGCTGGTTCAATTCCTCTATTCCCGCCGCCAGTTCCCTCTTGCTTCGTGAGAACCTGGCACGGTTTGGGTCCAACAAGATGTTTAGTACCCTGAAAATATTCGTATTCGTTAACTGTATGATTCGAATAGCTTGTTTGTCGCCCCCCTCTGTTTTCGACAGTGAGCGTGCCATCCTGTGGAGAGCCTCGATATGTTGTTCCAACCGTTTTCGAACACCTATTTGTTGACGCACTACGTCGGTCAGGGTTTGCAAGTTTTCTACTAATAGTTCACTGTTTTTTTTCAATAAACGTTCAGCGTTTTCATCATCGATGAGTTCTCCAAGCTCCTTGATGAGCGTTTTTTGTGATCCTTCTTTATCTTTTATTCGAGAAAGCAAGGTTTCGAACTCAAACCGGGTCGGATTGGTACTCAAAGCTGGCGCGATGGAAATACTTGCAGACGATTCTTGCGATAGTTGGGAGAGTTTCATCAATTTGGGTAGGAGAGTGTCACGCAACTGATGCAGATCTGTTTGAATGCTATTCATTCGCACGATCATCAGAAATAGGCCCATCATTACCAGTGAGGCAATTGAGACCTGTATAACAAATAATAGGGTGGAAATACGTTGTTTTTTTATTCCGGAAGAGGGAGGGGGAGGGTTAAGTGATTGGCTTGGCATCAGCGGAAAGGTGGACTGTATTGCAGGCCACCGTCTCTCCATAGTTTGTTCATACCGCGCTTGATATTTATCTTGCTTTGTTTGCCAAGGTAACGATCGAAGATCTCTCCGTAGTTTCCCGACCCTGCAATGATATTTTTAGCCCACTCCTTTGCCAAACCTGCTTCCTCGCTCCCCTCCATTGAATCTGTTCCGAGAAGTCTGCGGATAGAAGGATCGCGACTAGACAAGTGCTTCTTATAATTATCCTGTGTAATACCTTTTTCTTCAGCGAAAATAGTTGCGTAAATCGACCAACGGACGATGTTCCCCCAATCCATATCCTTGGAATTTACATATGCAACTAGAGGCTCCTTAGATATGACATTGTCATGAATTACATAATTTTCTGGATCTTCGACCGCAGTCGAACGGATGGTCGAGAGCACAAGTCGATCCGTTGTCAATAGATCGCATTTGCGTGAGAAAAATGCATTGTTGCGACCCTCTGAAGATTCATAAGGTTGAATTTCCCATGATAGATTGTGAAAATTGATGTAATCCTCCAGGTTGGAGATGGTTGTAGTCGAATGGGATACACAGACTTTAGCGTTGTTGAGATTGGTCAGTTCACCCCGGACGGTTCCTTTATGCGACATAAAGCCTTGTCCGTCGTAATATAAGACGGCCGCTGGTGTAAGTTTACGAGCCATATCTCGAGAATATGTCCATGTCACGTTGGAAACGTAGATGTCGACATCCCCCTCCTGAATGCTTTGCAAGCCATGACGGATCAGCATTGGAGACAGTTGAACAGCATTGCGGTCATTGAAAAGGGCCAAGGCGACGACCCTGCAGAATTCAGGGAAAAACCCTTCGTATCCAGTTTCCCCGATACGTGTATCACCTACAGGCCTGTTGCCAATTGCGCATTTCACGTATCCACGATCACGAACTTTCTCAAGAACACTTTGGGCGGCAGAAGCCACGGAGGTAAAAACTAAAAAAAAGAATAAACAGAAAAAGACTGAACGAAACAAAACCGGTCTCATATCACACCTCTTATTTAGTGTGTGCGTTCATATTGTTTTGAATAGCTATGACATTAAATTATTCCCTTGCGTGTGTGCATAATAAAACTTTATTTGAAGGATTAGATTCTGATTTAATTTTACCCTAATCTTTTAATACTTCCAATTAGTAGGTTATTATTGATGACTACTGACACGAAAAACGGCTTCTGATTGATAGACATTTAAGAGGTTTTGATCAAAAGGAAAATGACCACCTTTCATCAGATGGCCATTATTTTGTGGCTTAAATAAAATCCGATAATGTCAATCAATTACAAACCTATTTAGTCCTGAGCGTTGTGCATTCTGTTTGTATTATCCTTTCTCAAAAATCTCATAAAATATAGTTTTCTCATTGAACCCTTTTATACCTGCTTCAGCTTTTAGCACGAAGTGGTGGGTCATATTTACACAGTGGTCTCGCACTATCTGCGCAGCAAGAATTTGGTTAGGCTCAGCATGTGCGCATAGGCGTGCGGCCATTTGAACGGCACTCCCGAACAGGTCGCCATCTTCTTCTATGGGCTCACCGGCGCTAATGCCGATACGCACATACAAAGCCTCCTCTGGATTGGCAAGGTTGTAAGTGTTAAAGGCTTCCTGGATATTCAGGGCACAGTTAACGGCATTGGCCACTGACTTGAACGACGCCATTATGCCATCGCCGGTGTGTTTAACTTCAGTACCGCTATGGACTCTCAAAGCATTTCGGGTCAGGGCGTTATGTATGTGGAGGAGATGCAGGGCCTTGTTGTCTCCATACATGGTGGTCATCAGGGTAGAATCTTTTAGGTCGGTGAACATGATGGCTCGAAAGGCACTATCTAATTGGACTTCATCTGTATTGGTTGCTGGAGGAGGGTCGTTCACGCGCCCGAGGAATGCCTCCACTACCTGGGGATTCACTTCAATGATTTCGTGGGGGACTCCGCCGTGAGCTTCATCATGGGCTTCCTGGATCGCCTCTTTGTTCGGTGCATCTACCAGGCAGAAGGTGGTGCAACGGTCTTCATCAAACCAATAGGTTAAAAATTTCACGCCATGCTTGTCCTGAATTTTCAAGTCACGTTCGTGGGCATGTTTGATTGCAGTACGTGTCGCATCTAATGAGAAGTGACGATCCATGTATATCGGCATAATCCACCTGTAAAGCCATAGCGATTAAATTGATCGACAAACTGGTATGTTGTTATCAAGTAAATAATAACTGATTCCGTCTAATATACAAAATCGCCACCTGCAAGCTTCTGGCCGGCAATTTTCCTGCTGAATAAAGCCCTCCTTTTCCGACACCGGGGTGGGAATGATCCTGCTGACCTCGCTGGAGGTTAGCTTCTGTCCTGGTTGCTCGAAATTATTTCATCTGGGATTTGCTCTGGATATCACGGATACGCTGGCTTAATACCGCGCAAATCTGGAGGGTTACCCTGGGAAACTCCATGGCTATTTCCTTGAACTCCTGCTTGTGAAGAATGAGGAACCGGCAGGGTTCGACCGTTCGGATCGTGGCGGAACGGGGGCTGTCATCGATCAGGGCCATTTCGCCGAAAGCCCCCCCGGTCTCAATATGGTTCAGCACTACTTCCCGTCCTTCCGCTTCCTCCATGATTACCTGCACGCGACCTCGAATGATCAGAAACAGAGTCTCTCCCGCATCATTCTGTTTGATCACAGTCCTGTCTGCGGAAAAATCCTGCTCTTTTGTAACCGAAGCGATGGCGGCGAGTTCAGAGGGGTCAAGACCCGAGAAGATATCAATGCCTTTCAAAAGAAGTATTTTTTCTCCGGTTGATATCGCTGCGGATTGAATTTTCTCCGGGTCTGCGGCAGTTCCTTTTGATTTGTTAAATATCATCTGTGCTTCCTTGGATAAGATTTTATTTGCGGAGTTTTTCAGCTCATTCAGTATTGCACTGGCTTTATAGCGGGCCGGATATTCTTGGATGAGGCTCAATCCCATGAGCACATCCACCCAATCCTCGGATGAAAGTAGATTGGAACATACCGCTTTACACCCCGGATCGAGCATGGGGAGTTTGACCAGATTTTTCACTTCAGCCAAAGCCAGGGCAGGAGTGGGACTTTCAAGCAGGGGAAGCATTGCATTAAAGGTATTACGATCGAGAATATCACTTAATAACTCGATGGAATTGGCTTTTTGCCGGGTATCATTAGAAAAAATTCCCGTCCAGGCGGTTTTCATCCGGCCCGTACCGTCATGGATGGCCAAAACCCTGATGATGTTTTCCAGCACTCGTTCCTTTTGCTGGAAGAGATGCTCAATGACCAGATCCTTCATTCTTCCCTGCGGCAGCTGTCTTAAGTTTTCTCCCATGGCCAGGTAGGCATAACACTTGTTCAAGTTTTCCTTGGCAAACATCAGCACTTCAAATTCTTTGATGTCCAGGGTCTCGAGAAGTTCAAACAATCCTCTTCTGATCTTTGTGCTGGGCAGACCCAAAGATTCCACAAGAACCTTGTGGTCCTGATAAGGGGCTTGCCGGATCTTTTCCTTGGCAAATTCATGGATGGTCTCATCGATGTCACCCAGGAGCACAACGGCTTTTTTCATGGAAAAAGCGTCATTGATTTCAAGAGCGTTAAGAGCAGCGCTTCTGACCTCTTGCTTTTCATGGGAAAGATAAGGAAAAATCTCCTTATTCAACGTCTGTGCCTTTAACCGGGAAAGGGCAATAATAATATCCGGAATCAGGGGAATATTTGTTTTTTCTGATAGGATGGCAAGCAAAGGACCAACGTATTCCTGGTTCTGACTCAAACCGACACTTATGATTCCGGACTGGCGCTGAGCCATGTGGGGAGACTCCAACCATGCCTTCATCATGGGCTCGTATAGACCTGGATTACTTGAATGAAGACAGGCGCAGGCAGAGCCCCTTAACATCGGATTGGTGCTGTCCAGATAAGGGGTTAGGTCGGTGTCCTGGGGGACTTCAGTTTTATGCTGGCAGATCAGGTTTAAGATTGTAATGGTCAGCTCCTGTTTTTGGGGGTCTAAAAATTTTAACAATTCTTTTGCTGACGAGGTCTGGCTTTCCGGGGTGAGCATTTTGATCAGAAGGGCCTGGGTTTCCTGGCTCTGTTCACTGAGGTTCTGGAGGATAAGGGAATCCAGTTTTTCCGGAAAAAGTTTTTTGAGCAGTTTGCCATACCAGATCGCATCATTCCCGCGGGCAGCTAAAAAAGAGGTTTCCAGGTCTGATAAAATCTTGTCCTGTTTGAAAACCTGCTGCAGCTCTTTTGTGTCAAGACTTTTGATATCCAGAAGATTATTTGCGATCAGATCACGTAGGATATCGGCATATTTTGACTTGAGAATAATTGGCGCCACCATCCAGGCCAGTACAAAGGGCAGTGCCACCAGAGTCAGATACCTGGGATGGAACAGGGGCTCAGAGAGCAAAATCAGAGAAGACCCTGTAAACAAGGCGATTCTGACAACAGTTCCTCTCAGGAAGGGGCGGATCATATCCCGGTAGGACTCGGGAAACAGCCCGATCAGGATGTTGTTTGCCGGTAGATTGATGGTGGTCCGGATAACTGTGGTGGACATCCTGGCATAGGCGGCCGAAAACACGTCAAAACGAAAGAGAAAGGCGAAAAAAGCAATCATATAGTTGAAGGGATGGAACATCAGGGCGACGGGCAGCCCCCATCGTCCGTAGATCCTGCCAACAAACAAGAGGATGAATAGGCTGACCATATTCAGGCCACCACGAAAATAACCAAAGAACTGGATCATGGCAGCTTCTGAGGCAAACTGGTCATTGACCACATAATTAAACTGATAATTCATGATCGGGATGACCACGTTGGGCATAAAGGTCAGGATCAGCACGATCTTTATGAGTATGGAATCTTTTAGCAAGGGATAGACGTCTTTCAATTGTTGTACCATGGACGACTTTTTTTCGCCTGGCCGGTGGGCTTTTTGCGGGCAGATCAAGGTGGAGTAACTTCGACCCATGGCATGGACAAAGACGAATCCTATCAGGCACGTGGCGAGATAAATATAAAGCAGGTTGTCCAAGGCAAATGTCTTAGCAAAATAAGGGGTGCCGACACTACCGAGAATGAGGCCGATAAGTCCACCGGCCGTCATGAGGGGAAACAAGCGTTTGGACTGTCGGGTATTGAAAAGGTCATTGCACATGTTCCAGAATAAGAGGGTATGGAGCAGTTCAAACTGGCTTTTGAGCATGAAGAGTAAAGGATATAAAATGTCAAAACCAAATGGGATCAGCTGCCGTATCAGGGTGACGCTGATGCCTGAAAAAATAAAAATATAGGAAAGCAACCTGGCGCCAGAGATCTTTCCCATAAAAACCGTGAGCGCCCCGATGATAAAAGAGGTTGCCACGGCATTCAGCATGTTCACTACCGGCAGGTATTCAACTCCGTAGCGCTTTAAAAAAGCAGTTTCCGCATAATTGTTCAGGATGATACCGGCGCTGCGAATGATAAACAGTAAGGCTGTTGTCCACAGCAGGAGGCTGATTTCTTCTTCGTAGACTTTTAAGAGACTTAAGATTTTGACGCGCATCAATGGGCCTCACGGACAGTCTGAATTTACTGTCTCTGAAGCGGGAACTAATTAAAAAAGTTGCAATTTAAAGGCAATTCTTTACAGTATCGCAAATTAATTGATTAAAAAATGATGATTTGTGAAATAAGACATTTTTCTCGAGGCAACATGGTTATCCTGGAGGACCTGTCTTTGTCCTGCAGCCAGACAGCCGGGATGTTCATGAAAAAGGCAAGAGATCGCAGGCCTTTACGGTTGGTATAGTGTTCGAAACAGCAGTTGTTGAGTATCGGGGGCGAATACAATGAAGGTCCAGTTTCTCGGTGTCGGTGACCAGTTCTCAGCTCATGATCAGTATCACTCCAACATGGTCATATCAACGGACTTTGGAGCAAAGATTCTCATTGATTGTGGCAGCGATGTAAAATATTCATTGATGGAGAGCAAGATAACTCCGACCGACATTGATGCGGTTTATATCTCGCACCTGCATGCCGATCATATCGGCGGTCTGGAGTGGCTTGCACTAAGTACATATTTCGGTGAGGAGAAAAAACGCCTCAAATTGTTCTGTGAAGAAAAACTCCAGTCGATTCTATGGAACAATTCCCTCAAGGGAGGGCTTGAATGCCTTGGCAACAAATGTATGGAGCTCTCAGATTACTTCGATTGTCATCCCGTGGTAGAGGGTGGTCGTTTTGATTGGCAGGACCTTCGATTTGAGCTGATAAAAATGCCTCACGTCATGGGCAGCGGCTGTAATATGTTTAGTTACGGCCTGCTGGTTGGAACCGCAGACAAAAACAAGTCGCTATTTATCTCGACTGATACGCAATTTCAACCTGGCTTGATTGAAAGTATAGCTGAAAAGACCTCCTTGATTTTCCACGATTGCGAAACGTCCGCCGTCAAATCTAGCGTTCATGCCCACTACGAACAACTTCTTACCCTGCCTGGATCGGTAAAAAATAAAATGTGGCTCTACCATTACCAACGAAGTGCAAAATACCGTCCTCATCAAGATGGATTCCTGGGGTTTGTCGTTAAAGGGCAGGCGTTTGACTTAACTGATATTTCTTAAACTTTACCTCCGCTATTGGAGCTAAATCTCTAGCGACTATCTATATTGGCTGAAAGCTATGCAGTGAAAACAGAAACTTCGAAAATATTTATTTCGTAAAAAGCACAACTTGGTTGTTAAATATGTCGCAATTTGTGTATAAGAAGTCACCACTGCCAAGACGAAAACGGGCGTATTATTGATAGAGACATTAGGATGACAAAACTATGGCCACCAGGGTTCGATCCTTGGTGGCTTTTTACTGTAATGCAGGGTTTCTAGTAAACATCCCAATCATGCCACTTTTTATCATCAAAACAATGCGAGAGGAATTTTAAGAAGCCATCCTCTTTGACCTCAATTCCCTACTGAGTATAATTACACCGTCTTCTATAAAGTTCCATTGGTGGAGGGAAAGATCAACAAACAACAGTGCCACTGTAAACGAGCAGCAGGGTGCTATTGTCAGCATGATTCTGACAAGTGGTTTTTAGTCTCGGGGTTGAATTGTCCATAACCTTCCAAGTGACACTGACCGGAGATTCTGAACATGAATTTTCTATCCACTCTCGACAGCCCAGCAGCCATCATCAATCTGCCACGTATGCTCCACAACATTCAACTCATGCAACAGCGTATGGATGCCCTTGACGTACGCTTTCGCCCTCATGTCAAAACAAGCAAATGTATACCGGTGGTGCGCGCTCAGATTGAGGCTGGCGCTCATGGCATCACAGTATCGACACTGAAGGAAGCTAAATATTTTTTCGTTGACGGCATTACAGACATCCTCTACGCCGTGGGTATGGCTCCGGGCAAGTTGCCACAGGTGCTGTCGTTGAGACGCCAAGGTTGTGATTTGAAGATCATTTCAGACAGCGTGGCATCTGCTACAGCTATTTTGGATTTTGGCCGTGCGCATGGCGAGGCGTTTGAGGTTTGGATTGAGATTGACACCGATGGTCATCGGTCGGGTATCAAGCCGGACGATAATGCACTTCTGGAAGTTGCACATGTACTGCATGACGGCGGGATGCATCTGGGCGGGGTGATGACGCACGCAGGTTCCAGTTATGGTCTGGATACAGAAGAGGCCCTTGTGGCAATGGCAGAACAAGAGCGTTCAGGATGTGTCCGAGCCGCTGAGCGAGTTCGTGCTGAAGGCATACCTTGCCCTGTGGTCAGTGTCGGCTCGACACCGACGGCGCTCTCAGCAAGGTCACTTGAAGGAATCACCGAGGTTCGTGCTGGTGTTTACGTGTTTTTTGACCTTGTGATGCACAACATTGGAGTTTGCGAAATGAATGAACTCGCGATGAGCGTTCTGGCTACAGTGATTGGCCACCGAATTGAGAAGGGCTGGGCCATTATCGATGCCGGGTGGATGGCCTTGAGCAGGGATCGTAGTACCCAAAAACAGAAGTGCGACTTTGGCTATGGTCAGGTCTGCGACATTAATGGCACGGTATTGCGAGGCTATTTACTCAGTGACGTTAATCAAGAGCACGGAATTGTGTCGTATGAAGGCGCACCCGACAAGAACATCGACCAAAGCTTTCCGGTAGGGACACAACTGCTTATCCTGCCCAATCATGCCTGCGCTACGGCTGCACAATTTCCCGAGTATCATCTTTTGTCAAAGGACGGTGGTTTAGTAAGTTGGAATCGATTGTATGGTTGGTGAAAATGATAATACCCATAGCTGAATTTGGAGCAAGCGATGAAACCGAAGCAGACTCCAATTCCCTCCCAGCGTGAAGACACCCTGAGACAGAGTATGATCGCGCTCCTCCAACATAATCCGCTGACCTCCAGGGAGATTTCGGAGCAGGTCGGAGTGGCAGAGCGCGAGGTCTACGCCCACCTCGTGCATATCCGCCAGAGTCTGCGTCGGGAAGCAATCTCGCTGAACGTTCTGCCGGCCGAATGCCGGGGCTGTGGCTTTATGTTCACCAAACGCGATCGCCTGAAAAGACCGGGCCGTTGCCCTCTTTGCCGCGGCCAGTCGATCAGCCAGCCGCGCTACCTGCTCGAGTAACAGTTGGTGCCGAACAGTCCGGGCACCGAATGAACAGGGAGTGGATATGATGAAAGAGTCAACATTCCAGTTGATAGATATATTTGAGAGACACTTTAATACAAAGAAATGCGGCCACCAGGAAACGGGTGGCCATTCTTATAATGCAGGGTCAACAATAATTTCATCTTTCAGCCAATTTCAGAGACTCCAAGCAATGCGAGAGGATTTCTAGTAAGAGCAGTCTCGTAAATGGCCAGGGTCTTATCTACGCCAAATTTATCCCTATATATCAAGAAATCAAATAATTTCCCAGACAAGCGCATCAGGTTTTTAAAATAATGGAATAACATTGATTAGCCAATGGGTAGCAACCTCTGGGAGTTATTTTAAATTACCTGACCATGGACATTCATAAATCGTGGCTTTAATATATTTTCTTTCTTGGGTGACTTTAAAAAAAAAGTTGATATGATTTCTATGTTTATTAGAATGTTTTAGTTTTAGTGAAGGAGATATTCAACACTTAGGAGGATTCGATGTTGTTTCAAGCTGTTCGTTTTTTCCCGCTGCTCATTGTGTTGGTTGTCTTGACTGGTTGTTCCGGTGACTCAGATTCAGAACGCACATCTACATCGGAAAAAGTCGCATTGCTGTTTGTCGGACATGGTGAACCTGCCACATTTGAGGATGGGAATATACCGGTCACCCATGCAGATGGCTCTCTATTCGGACCTCACGCTGAAAGTTTAGCCGTTCCTGACATTGCACAGCACAGCGAATGGGCTGCTGCTTATGAAGAGATTGCGACCGCAATGACCTATATTTTCGGGGACATCAATGGTAATGGCACCTTCCACGAAGTAGCAGTCTCACCGACCGGTGACGTCCCGCCTTTTTTTACCTGGGAGGCTTTTCTTGCCAGTATTGAGGAACACTACCAGTCCGTCGGGAATTACAGCCCGCATAATGCGAGCATTCGCGAACACGTCGAGAATCTCAACATCCGGGTTGATGGTGCTCAAATAGACACTTACTTGGCATTTCTCGATGAGGTTCCACGCATTCCCGATGTTGTCTGGGAGATTGGCCAGACTGGCCAATACAACAAACTGGTCGTGGTTCCCATGCTGCTCTCCGATTCAACCCACACTCAGGAGGTGGAGTCGTTTATCCGTGAGGTCGCAGAATATACAAGCGGTATGGAAGTAGTCGTGAGTGAGCCTTTTTTTGAGGTGCCTTTCATGAAAACGCGCCTGAAGAAAGCGGTCGTCGCCATGGCAAATCACATACGCCAGAAGATTCCGGAAGAAGTCGACGACCAGGACATCGCGGTTGTTCTCGCTTCTCACGGGACACCTTATGTTCCCCCATACCCAGAATTTGGCTGGGAAGAAGGGGACATCTTTTCTAACCTCATCCTCACAGAAGATATCTTCCACCACGAAATCC
>Ga0224504_10000618_pt1 | contig 15821 bp, 14 predicted proteins | sample SF_Oct11_sed_USG_3_FD_170160 | JGI IMG/M metagenome (GOLD analysis project Ga0224504, IMG submission 170160) | Sediment microbial communities from San Francisco Bay, California, United States - SF_Oct11_sed_USGS_24 | ecosystem: Environmental > Aquatic > Marine > Sediment | place: USA... | reverse complement strand
GTGCGAGGTTGCGACCATGATTTGAGGGCCGCGGAGGCCGGTGGCGGAGGCGCGGGCCGCAATGACTGCTTGCGTAAAGGGGCGAAGTGGAGGCGCCGTCCCCGCAACGACTGCTGACGGCCGTCAAGCCGGCATTGGGTCTACCGTGCGCTCGCGTTCTCGGGCATGCGGGAGTCCCCGCTCCGCCGTTCCCCCTGTCGCCCGCCGATCGGGCCGGCGGTTACTGCAACTCGGGTGACTTGAGGAAGTTGCTGCGGTCGGCCGAGTGAACGCGAAGGCTGAGCTCCTCGCCCTCGCGCGCGACGGTCAGGGGGATGACGGTCCCGGCGGGCCCGAGCGCCCAGATCCGGCGGAACATCTCGGCCAGGCCGGCGACCGGCGCGCCGCCGACCTCGAGGACGATGTCGCCGACCCTGACGTTCGCCAGATCCGCCGGGGCGTCCTTGGCCAGCCCGGCGACGTGAAGCTTGCCCTCCGCTTCGGCCGTGTACATGCCGAGCCAGGGGCGGGGCGGCCCGCCAGCCTTGCCGAACTTCAGCAGGTCGTCGCGGATCGCGTCGAGCAGGTCGATCGGAACGAACATGTTGCAGTCCCGCGGCGGTCCCCCGGCGCGCGCCTCCTGGACGAGCAACGAGCCGATTCCCCGCAACCCTCCATCGGGCCCGATGAGCGCCGCGCCGCTCCAGTTCGGGTGCGCGGGCGCGGTGAAGATCGCCTCGTCGAGGACGTACTCCCAGTATCCCGCGAACTCGCGCTTGGCCATGACGCGAGCCTTCAGCGCGTGCCGGCGGCCGCCCTGTGCGGCGACGATGACCTCGTCGCCGACCGTCAGCTCGCCGGACGCGCCCAGCGCTATGGCCGGTACGTCGAGCCGTCCCAAGGCCTGCACGAGGCCGAGCCCCGTGCTCTGGTCGTAGCCGACGACATGGGCCGGCGCGGCCGTGCCCTGCTCGGACACCAGCCACACGCTGTCGGCCTCGGTGATCAAATAACCGATCGTCAGGACCAAGCCGCCGTCGCCGATGACGACGCCGTTGCCCTCGCGTTCGGTGCCGAGGATCCCGGCGGTGAAGGCATCCTCGGGGATCTCCGCGCGCAGAGAGACGACAGACGCCAGCGTCTTGTCGAGGTCGAAAACGACCTCCTCGGCCTTCGGCTGTACGGCTGAGGGCACTTCCCAGTTGCCGGGCTCCGTCATCGCTCGGGTCCTCTCGCACTCCGGGGCATCCAGCGCCGCGATCGCGGACCGGCCCCGTCCGCGGCCATGATAACCGATCCGCCGCCGGGGCCAATGCTCCGCAGGGTGCCAGGCACGAAAAAGGCGCCTCGGGGGCGCCTCTTTACGGGGAGGGTCGGCCGGCTCAGGCGCTGGCGGCGAGCTTGACCTCGCGCAGCATGAAGGCCGGGGTGTGGTCGCCGAAGGACTTGGTCGGGCGGCTCGGGGTCGTGTCCGGCTTGGCCTCGCGCCGGCCCTTGGGCTCCCGGGGCTTGGTGTCACGGGACTTGGTGTCACGGGATTTGGTGTCATGGCCAGTGACTGCCTCGCCGTTGGTCCGCTTGGCCGCGCCGCGCCGCGTGCGCCGGGGCGTGCGTTCCGCCCTGTCCTCGGCGTGGACCGCCGGCTGTTTGTCGGCGGCGGGACTCTCGGCGGCCGGGCGCGTGGCCTGGGGGCCGTCGAGCGTCACCTCGTCGATCCGGCGGCCGATCAGCTTGGTGACCGCGGCCAGCTGCTTGCCGTCGAGCGAGGTCGTCAGGGTGAAGGCCAAGCCCGAGCGGCCGGCCCGTCCGGTGCGGCCGATCCGGTGGATGTAGTCCTCGGCGTGGACCGGCACGTCGAAATTGAACACGTGCGACACCTTGGGGATGTCGAGCCCGCGCGCCGCCACGTCTGAGCAGACCAGCAGCTCGACCTCGCCGTCCTTGAAGGACTTCAGGGTGGACGTGCGGACCGGCTGCGCCATGTCGCCGTGCAGCTCGGCTACCGAGTAGCCGTGGCGCTTCAGCGAGCGGTAGAGGATGCCCACGTCGCGCTTGCGGTTGCAGAAGATCAGCGCGCTGGTGACCGGCTCGCGGTCGATCAGCGCCCGCAGGGTCGCGCGCTTGTCCTTCGGCAGGGCGCTCGCCCGAACCAGGCTCTGGACCACGGTCTCGGCCGGCGTAGTCAGCGACGAAACGGCGATTTCCTTGGGGTTCATAAGGAAGGCATCGGCCAGGCGCCGGATCTCCGGCGGCATGGTGGCCGAGAAGAACAGGGTCTGGCGGATCTTGGGCAGCCGGCCGACGATGCGCTCGACGTCGGGGATGAAGCCCATGTCGAGCATGCGGTCGGCCTCGTCGATCACCAGGATCTTGGTATCGGCCAGCAGGATCTTGCCGCGCTCGATCAGGTCGAGCAGGCGCCCCGGCGTGGCGATCAGCACGTCGACCCCGCGGTCGAGGCGCTTCTCCTGGTCGGCGAAGGACGAGCCGCCGACCAAGAGCGCCATGGAGAGCTTGTTGTGCTTGCCGTATATTTCGAAGTTCTCGGCGACCTGGGCCGCCAGCTCGCGCGTCGGCTCGAGGATCAGCGAGCGCGGCATGCGCGCCCGGGCGCGGCCCGAGGCCAGGATGTCGATCATCGGCAGGGTGAAGCCCGCCGTCTTGCCGGTGCCGGTCTGGGCGGAGCCGAGCACGTCGCGGCCCATCAAGACGTAGGGTATGGCTTGTTCCTGAATCGGCGTCGGCGTGGTGTAACCCGCGTCCGCTATAGCCTGCAGGACCTTTGGACTGAGTCCAAGATCGTCGAAAGTCATCAAGTCCTTATCTGTTCGGTATTAATTCGTTCACGCTATGGTTAAACATTAGCGTGACAGATTGGCGCGCAATCATAAGAATTCAAGGCGATTTGTCAACAACCTCCCTCAGGAACGCGAATTAATTTGGAAGGAGGCAAGACACGCAATAATCTTCGTTTGCTGCAAAACAAAGTGTGTTTTTATTGCTTGTCGAGAGAGGCCGTCGTCGTGCCGGTCGCCGCCGTGACAAAAGGAGAGGGGCCCCGATGACTGGACCTGTGCCGCTCGCGCTCCTGCCAGGCCTGCTGTGCGACGGCGCGTTGTGGCGCGCGCAGATCGAAGGTCTCGCGGGCCTGGCCGACTGCCGGGTGGCCGACTTCACCGAACAGGACAGCGTGGCCGCGATGGCGGCGAGCGTGCTCGCGACGACGCCCGATCGTTTCGCGCTGGCCGGACTCTCCATGGGTGGTTACGTCGCCTTCGAGTTGCTGCGCCAGGCGCCCGGGCGGGTCACGCGTCTCGCCCTGCTCGACACCAGCGCGCGGGCCGATACGCCGGAGCAGACGCGCCGGCGGCGCGGCCTGATCGAGTTGGCCCGCAAGGGCAAGTTCCGCGGTGTCCCCCGGCGTCTGCTGCCGCTGCTCGTTCACCCCGCCCGCCTGGAGGAGGCGGAGCTGCCGACGGCGATCACCGCCATGGCCGAGCGCATCGGCCGCGACGCCTTCCTGCGCCAGCAAGAGGCGATCATGGGCCGGCCCGATAGCCGGCCGGACCTGGTGCGCATCGCCTGCCCGACCCTGGTGCTGTGCGGCCGCCAGGACGCCTTGACGCCGCTCGTGCGGCACACCGAGATGGCGGCCGGGATCGCCCGCTCCCGGCTGGTCGTAATCGAGGACTGCGGCCACCTGGCGCCGATGGAGCGCCCGGCCGCGGTGACCGCGGCGCTCGCCGACTGGCTCGCGACCGACTGAGCGGAGCCGCCTCGACTCAAGGGAATCGGCTCAAGGGACGATGATATCGGTATCGTCCCGTCGCACGCCCGGTGCCGGCGGGAAGAGGCTGAGCCCGAGGTTCCGCAGGAGCCCGCCGACGGCGGGATCGTCCGGGCCCTGGGCGCCGGTCACGTAGCCGGAGGCCGAGGTCAGCCGCGACTCCGAGCTGCACAGCGCCGCCATTACGCCGACCTCGCCCGCGGCGCGCGGCGCCTGCGGCCGGTCCGGGCTGCTGCACAGGCGCTCGGCGTTGGCGTTCGGCGCCGGGTTGAACAGCACGATCGTCCGGTAGGCCGGGCTGTAGTCGGTCGGCTTCTCGGTGAAGAAGGCAAGCTTGGGGCCGAAGTGGGCCACCTCGAAGGCCTCGGTCACCTGGCGGTCGAGCGCCGCCTTCTCGCCCTGGAAGGGGTTGCCGGTCACCTCGGTGTACATACCGCCCTTGGACGCCGGGTAGCCGAGCATCTGCGGCTCGTAGTATTCGACCACATGCCCGTGGCTGATCACCGGTTGGCCGGCGCAGGCGGCCAGCGGCGCCGCCGCGAGCGCGAGGGCAAGACGCGCGAACTTGGTCATGATCGGTTGCCTCCTCCAGCATTGCGTCGGTTTGACGTCCTTCACCCAAAGATCGGGTCTCGCACCCCGGACGGCAAGTCGACTCCGCGCGGAATTTCGTGAGACGGCCATGCAAGACGGCGGCCCACGCATCGCGCCGCGAGACGGCGGCGTTGTCGCGAGCCGCCCTAAGGGCCTCCGAGATGCAGCTCCTGGTCGCCCCTCCTATCGAAGCGAAGCTCGCGTCCAGGCGACCGGGGCACTCGGTGGCCTAGCGATTGTCAGGTTACAGGGCGGACCGGAAGGACCCAGGTTCAAGGGTGGTCGGACTCACTTCGCTTCATGTGACCCAACCCAGACATTCGGCCCCGATGGACTTCCCGGGCCGCTATGATTTGAACTCGGGAATGCGGATTTTCTTCTTGACCATTTTGCCGTTGCGCCACAAGACGATCGTGACGCTGCGCCCATGATAGGGCCGCAATGCCGCCGCCGAAGCGGCGTCGACGACCTTCTTGTTTCCCACCTTGCGGAGGATATCGCCGACGAGAATATCCTCGTTGAATGCCACACTTCCGCGTTTGACAGCTACAACTGCGACCCATTCATTGCTGCTGCTCTTGCGCTACTCCGCGATCGACAGGTTACGGAAATTGGCGCCCAGGCCGCCCGGTTTCAGTCGTCGCCAAAAAGTCGCGGTGAAGTTGTAGACATCACTACTATGGGAGATGCTAGGTGACGACGTCCCTATTGACCAGGATGTGCCGTTAGGTGACGACCTCCCTACCGACCAGGATGAGGGGCCGACAGAGACATAACTGCCACGATGTTCACCGGTTCCATAAATTACATGATTTTCAGGGTTTCCATGGGTTCCGTTGGAAGGGGGTGGTGCGCCGTTGGGCCTGCTCTTGAAAGTCCTGTAGACGACCACCGCATCGGCGTCCACATCCTCGGCTTGTTCCACGGCGTTGTCGTCGATCGCGGACCACGCATTTTCACTCGCGCTGAATGTCGCGCTTCCGATGAGAGCATAGCCGTCTCGGCCCATCCTTTCATCGTCCTGCTCCATCGTCGTGCCTCTGACCAATCTGGGGTCGTCGGACGACGGCAGGAAGCTGGAGTTGCAGTAAACTATGTTGGGATTGGGTATGTAGTTCTCCCTGTATCCGTTGCTGCATGCGTTCAAAATCAAAAGCAGAGAAAAAATCAAAAGTGTTCGCATTCGACAACCCCATTGAATGGCTATAAAAATCTCATTCTAGTCGGCGAATCACGCAAATAATGTCTATTTGTTATTCGCGCCGCATGGATTCAACAGATAAAACTTTAAGAATTTCTATAATTTCGGTTAGGTTTCTCGCAATGATTGGATTCATAAAGAAGCCGAAGGCGCTGTTGAACGAGCTCTCTTGACCGCGAAGGTTGCAGGGCTGTGCCCGATCGTATGTCCGTTCATGTGGCTATCAGCGACGGTTCGGAGGAGTTCACCAGCACGACGGCTCTGCAACACCTTCTGAACGGTTTGCGCCGGTTCGGCCGCGCTTGACGAGGGTGTGCCCTAGACGTCAAGGTGGTCGGCCTCGACGAAGCGGGCGTTTTCCTGGATGAAGCGGAAGCGCAGCTCGGGGCGGCGGCCCATCAGGCGTTCGACGGTCTTGGACGAGCGCTTCTGCTCGGCCTTGGGGTCCGGGTCCTCGCGGTCGGCGATGGCGACCCTGAGCAGGATGCGCGTCTCAGGGCTCATCGTCGTGTCCTTGAGCTGCTTGGCGGACATCTCGCCCAGGCCCTTGAAGCGGCCGATCTCGACCTTGGCGCGGCCGGTGAGCTCTTCGGCCAGAATCTGCTCCTTGTGGCGCTCGTCGCGGGCATAGACGGTCTGGCTGCCCTGGGTCAGGCGATAGAGCGGCGGCTGCGCCAGGTAGAGCCGGCCGTCCTCGATCAGGCCCGGCATCTCGCGGTAGAAGAAGGTCATCAGCAGCGAGGCGATATGGGCGCCGTCGACGTCGGCGTCGGTCATGATGATGATTCGCTCGTAGCGCAGCTTGTCGACGTCGAACTGGGCGCGCAGGCCGCAGCCGAGCGCCTGGGAGATGTCCGCGATCTCCTGGTTGCTCTTCAGCTTGTCGTCCGAGGCGCTGGCCACGTTGAGGATCTTGCCGCGCAGCGGCAGGATCGCCTGGGTCTCGCGGTTGCGCGCCTGCTTGGCCGAGCCGCCGGCCGAATCGCCCTCGACCAGGAAGATCTCGGTGCCGTCGGCGCGGGTGCTCGAGCAGTCCGAAAGCTTGCCCGGCAGGCGCAGCTTGCGCGTCGCGTTCTTGCGCTTGAGTTCCTTGTCCTGGCGCCGGCGCAGCCGCTCCTCGGCGCGCTCGACGACCCGTTCCAGGATCATGCGCGCGCGCTCGGGATGGCCCGAGAGCCAGTGGTCGAAGTGGTCCTTGATCGTGGTCTCGACCAGCTTGGCGGCGATCGGCGAGGACAGGCGGTCCTTGGTCTGGCCCTGGAACTGCGGGTCGTGGATGAACAGCGAGAGGATCGCCATGGCGCCGCCCAGGAGGTCGTCGGCGGTCACCTGCGCGGTCTTCTTGTTGCCGATCAGCTCGCCATAGGCCTTGAGGCTGCGCAGCAGGCCGCTTCTCAGGCCCTGCTCGTGGCTGCCGCCGTCGCCGGTCGGTACGGTGTTGCAGTAGGAGCTGACGAAGCCGTCCTCGTCGGCCGGCCAGGAGACCGCCCATTCCAGGCGGCCCTCCTCGCCCGGGAAAGCCGCCTCGCCGGCGAAGGGCTCGGGCGTCAGGGTCTTGCGGCTGCCCAGGCTGGCCTCCAGGAAGTCGCGCAGGCCGTTGGGGAAATGCAGGGTGTCGCTCTCGGGCACCCCGTTGTCGGCCTTCTTGAGCAGCGACTTGTCGCAGCTCCAGCGGATCTCGACGCCGCGGAACAGATAGGCCTTGGAGCGCGCCATGCGGTAGAGCCGGTCGGGCCGGAAGTGCACGGCGGCGCCGAAGATCTCTGGGTCGGGCCGGAAGGAGATCGTGGTGCCGCGGCGGTTGCTGGTCGCGCCGGCGTCGCTCGGCTTGCCCTGTGGCTCGCCGCGCCGGTAGCTCTGGCGCCAGAGTTTGCGGTCGCGCGCCACCTCGACGGTCAACTCCTCGGCCAGCGCATTGACCACCGAGAGGCCGACGCCGTGCAGGCCGCCCGCGGTCGAATAGATCTTTTCCGAGAATTTGGCGCCCGAGTGCAGCGTGGTCAGGATCACCTCGAGGGCGGATTTGTTCTTGTACTTCGGATGCGGGTCGACCGGGATGCCGCGGCCGTTGTCGCGCACCGTGACCTCGTTGCCGGCGCCCAGCTCCAGCTCGATGCGCGTGGCGTGGCCGGCCACGGCCTCGTCCATGGCGTTGTCCAGCAGCTCGGCCACGAGGTGGTGCAGGGCGGGCTCGTCGCTGCCGCCGATGTACATGCCGGGGCGCCGGCGCACCGGCTCGAGCCCCTCGAGCACCTCGATGTCCTTGGCCGAGTAGTCCTTGCCGCCGGTCGCGAGATTTTGGAACAGGTCCTTCATGCGGGGCATTATCACACCAGGTTCATTATCGTTGGTTAATCCGGCCGACGGGCCCTTCCTGTCGATGATGTAGGGTACAGTACAAGAAACACAAGATCTTGTGCCACAGGTCCAACATACCGTAGACCGGAACGCCTGAGAAGGCCTTAACACCACGTCACGATGACGCCAAGACGGTCTTGAATCCCCTTGTGACTTGGTGTCTTTGTGGTCGATCGTTGCCCGGAGACGGCGATCTTCACCGGAAACGGCCGACGAACAGGAGGGTGGGCGCCATGACCGACGACCAGGGCGAGCCGCGCGGCGAGCTGTCGATCCGGACGCTCGCCATGCCGGCCGACGCCAACCCGAACGGCGACATCTTCGGCGGCTGGGTGCTGTCCCAGATGGACATCGCCGGCGGCATCGCCGCCAGCCGGCGCGCTCGGGGTCGGGTCGCCACCGTTGCGGTCGACGCCATGACCTTCCACCTGCCGGTCTATGTCGGCGACGTGCTCTGCGTCTATGCCGACCTGGAGCGGATCGGCCGGACCTCAATGACCCTGTGGCTCGAGGCCTGGGCCCAGCGCGGGCGCGTCGGCGACCGCGTGCGCGTCACCGAGGGCCGCTTCACCTTCGTCGCCATCGACGACGCCGGAACGCCCCGTCCGGTGCCGCCGGAGGAGGGAACATGAAACGAATTTCCATTCTGCTGGCTCTCATGGCCCTGCCGCTTGCCGCGCTGCCGGCGCGGGCCGGCGAGGCAGACGTGCTGAGGGTCGAAGCGCGGCCCGAGGCGGGCGGCGCTTGGCGCTTCAGTGTCACGGTTGCCCACGCGGATACCGGCTGGGACCACTACGCCGACCGCTGGGAGGTGCTGGCCCCAGACGGCACGGTCCTGGGCACCCGCGTCCTGCTGCACCCGCACGAGAACGAGCAGCCCTTCACCCGCTCACTGGGCGGCGTCCAGGTTCCCGCCGGCGTCACCCGCGTCACCCTGCGCGCGCACGACAGCGTGCACGGCCTCGGCGGCCAGGAGGTCACGATCGAGCTCGAGAGGTGAGGGGCACGAGGCGCAAGCTTTAAAAAGGGGACACAATACTAATTTCTTCCTCATCGACGCTGGCCGGCTCCTGTAGCGGGGCGGCATCGGCTGGTTGTCGAGAAATCAGTACTGTGTCCCTGAATTGCCACTGATCCCCACGCGGCGGCCGCGAGGCCGCGGTCGAGTTGGTGCTGTCGGCCCGCGCGGCCGAGGTTCAGGACTCCTTAATCCTTTCCGCCCTATCACCCCAACGTGATTACGGCCTTTCGTTCTCGCGTGGGATCGGCTATGTGGGGGGCCTGTGGGTCGTGGCGGCGCTCCGGCGCCGCGCCTCGGAAAGGAACCGACTGGATGGACCAAGCCCTCGACAAAGCCCTCGACCACCGCGATTTCTATCGGCTCCCCTGGAACTACGCCGACAACGGCATCTCCTGGCTCGAGCCGACGACGAAATGCAACCTGCGCTGCGAAGGCTGCTACCGCGACCTCGAGAACCCGGTCCACAAGACGCTCGACGAGGTGCGCGCCGACCTCGAGGTGTTCCGGCGCCTGCGCAAGAGCGACTGCATGAGCATCGCCGGCGGCGACCCGCTCGTCTACCCCGACATCGTGCCGCTGGTGAAGATGGTCAAGGAGATGGGCTGGAAGCCGATCGTCAACACCAACGGCATTGCGCTGACCGAGCCGCTGCTGAAGGAGCTCAAGAAGGCCGGCGTCTTCGGCTTCACCTTCCACATCGACACCAGCCAGAACCGCCCCAAGGCGAAGGGCTGGAGCGAGACCGAGCTGAACGCCGAGCGGTTGCGCTACGCCGAGATGGTGGCGAAGGTCGGCGGGCTCGCCTGCTCGTTCAACGCGACGGTCAACGAGCAGAGCCTGCACGAGGTGCCGAACCTGGTCGAATGGGCGCGCCGGCACGCCGACATCGTCCAGACCATGGTCTTCATCCTGTTCCGCTCGCCGGACCTGACCGGCGAGTTCGACTACTACGCCCAGGGGCGCAAGCTGAACTTCGGCTCGACCTACAAGGAGACCCAGTGGGGCGGCCAGCGCAGCATCTTCGCGCCCGAGGTCGCGGCCACGATCCGCACGGTCGACCCGCTCTACAAGCCCGCCGCCTTCCTGAACGGCACCGCGAATCCGGAGTCGCTCAAATGGCTGCTCGCCAACCGCATCGTGCTTGGCGGCGAAGTCATGGGCTACGTCTCGCCGCGCTTCATGGAGCTGGTGCAGAACGTCACTCACCTCTTCACCGGCAGCTACCTCGCCTACGCGGGGCCCGGCAGCACCGCGCGCGGCAAGCTAGCCGCCTTCGCCGCCGGCCTGATCGACCGCGAGATGCGGGCGATCTTCGGGCGTATCCTCAAAAAGTGCCTGACCAAGCCGGCCAACATCTTCCGCCGCGCCCACCTGCAGAGCTTCATGATCATCCAGCCGGTCAACTTCGAGGCCGACGGCCGCCAGGACATGTGCGACGGCTGCCCCGACATGACCGTGCACGACGGCAAGCTGGTCTGGAGTTGCCGCCTCGAGGAATTGAACCAGTACGGCAGCTTCGTTGAGGTCGCCCCGAGGCCGGCGGCGGAGTAGGGGCGGGGGGCTAGGCGAGCGCTTGGCGGCCCGGTCAAAAAGGGGACACAATACTTATTTCTTCCCGATCGGCGCGCGCCAACTCCAGCAGCGGGGCGGCGCGGGCCGGTTGTCGAGAAATTAATAGTGTGTCCCCGAATTTCGCCGAATTTCGGAGCGCCCAACCGGTGTCACGGATCGCATTGGTTGAGGACGCTATTTTCCGTAGTCGGGCTGGTATCTGTAGCGCGCCCACCGCTGCTCCACGCAGTCGTCAAACTGCTTCGAGCCCTCCGCGTGCCCCGCTGCCTTGCACTCCTCGTCGAAGCGGTTCTCCGTAACGGCCTTGTTCCCACACGAAACGAGCAGCAACAGGCAGACACCAGCCACGGTCGCGCGCCGCAGGCCCGTACATATCGCCATGTGGATCCTCCGTACCTTATCGGCCCCGCATAGCATAAAGGAATTCCCAGTTCCAGGAATTCCAGTTCCGAGGACAACAGTTCCGGGTGAGGGTCAGGCCTGACCCTCATCTCTCACGGCCGGCGCTGCCGCATCGCGAACAGGCTGACAGCCCAAGCACCGTCCTCCGCCAGGTTGATCGACAGCGACACGTCGAACCCCACGCGCCGCCACCTGTAGGCAAGCTCCTTCGCATCGCCGGGATGGCTCGCGTTGGGGTCGGGACCCCGGAAGGTTTCGAGCGGAGGGCCATAGCGGCTCGATATGCCCCGTCGCAGGTCTTCCAAGATGGCGACCAGTTCGGCGTTATAGTTGCTCCGGCACCACGACGGACCCGGCCCGCCGTCCTGCCAGCACGCCTCTCTGGTTTCGGTGGTTTCGATGCCGATCCAACGTATCCGCCCCTCGCCGTCGCGGGCCACGTTGGCGACGGAATCCCCGAAGCGTGGCCAATGAACGTCGTAGACCATCATGACGGTCACCGGTTCGTCGACGTCATAGCCCGGGATATCATCGCGGATTTCGGCATTGGGAAACAGACCCCTGACCTGTTCCGGCGATTGCGTCCAGGAGAGCGGTTCGAACACATCCGGCACCGGTTCGCCTATTTCCGTCAATTCGCCGGCGGAGTGCGCGGGCGTGCACGCAGCCGGAAACGCCGCCACACCCAGAAACACCGCCACACATAGGCTCCCAATCGCGTTTTTCCGTGTCATCTGGTCGATCCCTGGCCGTCCGGGTCCAACGAGTCGCTTCGCCGGCCGCATACATGGACCGAAAAGGATTGTTATCGAGTAAAGCAGATTCGGAGATATGGCCGTAATCGCAGCTGGTCACGCTCCGGGTCTACGAATGCTCGAATGCTTGGGGTCAAGTTTTGAATTATCAGTTTTCGGCCTGCGATCGAGACTGAGTATGGGTCAGGCCTGCATAATTGAATTATTCGTCACCGCCTCTCCGCATTCGATGTCCCCCGTCAGCAAGTGTCCTCCGACCCCTCGCATCCAACCTTCATCAAGTCCCTGAGCCGCGGCCGCTCGGCCTCTGCGGCGGCGCGGTAGGGCAGGGGCAGGGGGCGGGCCTCAGTCTTCGCGCGCGCCGGGCCGAAGCGCCCAAGGCGGTGCAGAGGCAGCGGCTGCGGCCGACTGGCTCGGGGGGGCAAGCTAGCGGGCGCCGGCCGCCGCGATGGCGGCGCGCAGGGCCTGCCGCTTCGAGAGGTTGCCGCCCAGCGCACGGACCGCCCGGTCGATGAGCCGCGCCGCGCCGTAGCCCGCGAAGGCGTCGCGCGACGGCTTATAGCCGTAATCCCGTTCGAAGGTAGCGGCGAAGGTTGCTGGATCGCCAGTCTCCCTCGCCGGCGCCGCGTCGGCGCTCAGCTCGATCACGATGGCCTCAGTCCCGGCCGCCGCGCGGCGGATCGCGGCCATGGTCCGCGGGTCGGCGAGGCCGGTCAGGATCTCGACCTCCTCGCGCTCGACGAGCTCCCGGACCCGGGCCAGCATGGCCCCGGTGCCGGCCGCGCCATCGACCGGCAGGACATAGACGTCGAGGCCGCCCAGATGGCCGTCCGAGTCCTCGTCCGGGTGGCCGTCGGCCTCGCGGGTCGCGACCATGAACCCCGCGCGCAGCTGCTCGCCCGTGGCCGCCGCCGGCCCGGAGAAGGGGGCGATCAGCCCGACCTTGAAGCTGTGCGCCAGGGCCTCCCCGGCACCCGCGCCGAGCGCCGTGGCCAGGGCCACTGCGCCGAAAAGATGTCTCATTCCTGGCTCCCGAAGCGTTGAAGGAACGAGCCGAACCCTAGCAGCTTCATGTGATGGCGACAGCCGGGAAATCGCCCGCGCTCCAGGGCTTGGCCTTGGCGCGGAGGCGGTCCCGGAAGAGGCGAGCTTCGGGTTGAACGCAACCGCCCAGATGCACCCCGCTCATGGCCGCCATGCGGGATTCGCACCCGCGGACTTCTTGCAATTCATTGAGCCAGATCATTTATTAGAAAGAGCTAATATTCTATAATGCCCTCAGTCGGAAAATAGTTCCCGGCCCGGGAGCATGCAACGGGAAGTAGACCACAGATCTCTGGACGCCGCAGATGCTGTCGTTTGATTCCATTAGGAAATTCCTGTTCGCGGCCGTGCTCGTCCTGCTCGCCGGCCCGTCGGCGGGGTGGGCCGGGGCGCTCGATGCCTCCGTCTCGGACTGCCTGCGCTGCCACGGCATGGAGACGCTCGCCTATCAGGACCGGGAAACCGGGCGCCTGGTCGACCTGCATGTGGAGAAGACCGCGTTCCGGACCTCGAACCACGGCGAACGGCGCTGCCTGGACTGCCACAAGGAAGAGGGCTTTGAAAAATACCCCCATACGGATAAGGCCAAGGACCAGACCCTGCACTGCCTGAACTGCCACGACGACCCCGAGAACCCGAAGTTCAAGAAATACCGGTTCAAGGAGGTCGAGGCTCAGTTCCAAAAGAGCATCCATTTCGAGAAGCACGGAAAGAAATTCACCTGCTTCTCCTGCCACGAGCCCCACGCCTTCGAGGTCGCGAAAAACAAGGAGACCACGGCCGAGGTCATCGGCCAGGACAACGGCATGTGCCTGAACTGCCACCGCTCGCCGGCGCGCTTCGCAAGCCTGACGGACCGCAAGTTCCCCGACCTGGAGAGCTCGCATGCCTGGCTGCCGAACACGGAACGCCACTGGGCCAAGGCGCGCTGCGTGGAGTGCCACACGCCGCACGGCGACCGCATCTCCCACGAGATCCTCGGCGCCAAGAAGGCCGAGCGCAACTGCGTCGAGTGCCACAGCCGGGATTCCATCCTGATGACCCAGCTCTACAAGCACCGCGCCAGCGAATCGCGCGAGAAGCTGGGCTTCGTCAACGCCGCCGTGCTGAACGACGCCTACATCATCGGCGCCACGCGGAACCGTTTCCTGGACTGGCTCGGCTTCGGGCTGGTCGGGTTCGTGTCCGCCGGTGTCTTCGGGCACGGCCTGGGCCGCTGGGTCGCGGGCCGCAGGCGCAACGGGGGCGAGCGCAATGGAGGCGGGCGCAACGGGAGTGGAGAAGATGGCTGAGCGAAGCTACGTGGTTCCCCTTTGGCTGCGTCTCTGGCACTGGACGAACGCGCTGCTGTTCCTCACCCTGCTGGTGACCGGCGTGAGCCTGCACTTTGCGACCCCGGAAACCCCCTTGATCCCCTTCGCCACCGCGCGCACGGTCCACAACGTCGCGGGCATCGCTCTCAGCATCCTCTATGGCGCGCTGATCGTCGCCAATGTCTTCACCGGAAACGGGCGGCAGTTCCTGCCGCGGCTGAGCGGTTTTCCCGAGCGCCTGAAACGCCAGCAGGCCTTCTATGCCTCGGGCATCTTCAAGGGCGAGGCACGGCCCTTTCCCATGACGCCCGAGCGCAAGTTCAACCCCCTGCAGCAGATCACCTATCTGGTTGTGGTCTACGGCGCCCTGCCGGTGCTGATCATAAGCGGGTACCTTTTCTTGTTTCCCGAATTTGCGCCCGATCGCCTGCTGGGGATGGGCGGCCTCTGGCCGATCGCCGTCCTTCACTATCTGATCGGCCTTTTCCTAACCGTCTTTCTGATTGGCCACGTCTACATGGCGACGGCCGGCGAAACGGTCCTCTGCGAAATCAAGATGATGATCACGGGCTGGCACACCGCGCAGGGTGCCCACGAACCCGACGTTTCCAAGGAGCAGACCAATGCGTGACGCCCTCAAGAAATTCGCCGGACGCAAGACGACATGGATGCGTGACGCCCTCAAGAAATCCGCTGGACGCAAGACGGGGTGGACCGGCCTCGTCGTCCTGGGACTGCTCGTCCTGGGCGGCGCGTTCTGGACCTGGGGCTATCCCGCGGCCTTCGAGGCCTACACCGGCGTCGTCAACGCGCCGCTCACCTACGAGACCAGCAAGCCGCTGTCCGAGCGCGAGTTCGAAGCCGCCGCCCGCACGGTGACCGGGCAGGCGCGCCTCGCGCGCGCACAGGCCGCCACGGCGGAGGAGAAGGACGCCTTCGCGCGGCGGGTCAAGGCGGACATGCTGCTGAAGACCCGCTCCTTCCTGCGCGAATCCGACTTTCCCCACATCAAGTATTTCCGCCAGGCCGGGATCCGCCGCTACGAAGGCCCCAGCACCTGCCTGACCTGCCACGAGACCATGCACGTCTCCGACGGCAACGGAACGCAGAAGGAAGTCGATACCCTCGACGACGTGCTTTCCACGGTGCACTACAAGTTCCAGTCCATGGACCAGGGCTTCTCGACCTACGGCTACGACGGCCGCGAGGTGAACGGCGAGGGCACGCGGGCCATTCCGGTCGGCAAGATCGACCGGGCCTGCGGCATCCCCGGCTCGTTCTCCTGGACCGGCTGGGCCCAGCTGGTCGAGACCAAGCCGGCGCACGCCAATGGCGAGGGCGAGGTCGAGATGCGTTCGGAAGGCTGCGGCCAGTGCCACATCGGCGGCGGCTACCATCCGGCGACCGAGCTGATGATGCCGGTCGGCGACGTGCCCGACGAGGTCAAGGAGGGCGTCGACTGCCTGATCTGCCATGCCAAGGGCTACGACATGAACCAGCGCTACGTGATCCGGGACGAGCACGGCCTGCGCTGGAACCAGGACCGCTCGCTCGAGACCGCCATGACCGTCGGCCAGCCGACCACGGACAACTGCCTGTTGTGCCACCAGCACAACCTGGGCGGCGACCTCGAGGACGTGCCCCAGGCCAACGCCGCCAACAAGAACCTCGGTTACCAGGCCAAGCGCCTGCTGCATCCGGGCGCCAAGCGCGCCAGCTCCTTCACTCCGGAGACCGACGTCCACGCCAAGGCGGGCATCGGCTGCACCGATTGCCACGTGCCGGAGGGCCATCG
>Ga0224504_10000617_pt1 | contig 15840 bp, 11 predicted proteins | sample SF_Oct11_sed_USG_3_FD_170160 | JGI IMG/M metagenome (GOLD analysis project Ga0224504, IMG submission 170160) | Sediment microbial communities from San Francisco Bay, California, United States - SF_Oct11_sed_USGS_24 | ecosystem: Environmental > Aquatic > Marine > Sediment | place: USA... | reverse complement strand
TGGTGATGCCGGGTGACAACGTGCAGATGCAGGTGTCGCTGATTGCGCCGATCGCCATGGAAGAAGGCCTGCGTTTCGCGATTCGCGAAGGCGGCCGGACCGTTGGCGCCGGTGTTGTAGCCAAGATTCACGAGTGAGCCAGGGAGTTCCTCGGGCACTTTTTTCATCGCTGGCGCGATGAAAGTCGCTCCCTCGGAACCACATAAATGACTTTGCTGCTGACGCCTTTGGCGCCAACTGCAAAGATGGAAAGACGACGGGCTGGTGGTCAGATTTGATCACCGGCTTCGTGGTTTTAGCGAAATTTAGCGGATATGTTTAGGCCAGTAGCTCAATTGGCAGAGCAGCGGTCTCCAAAACCGCAGGTTGGGGGTTCGAGTCCCTCCTGGCCTGCCATAAACAGATCTGTCGGGAAATTGAAAACTGGATATGAGCAGTAAAGCAGAAACAAACAAGCCGGCGATTGTCAACACCCTGTTGTTGGCCATTTCGACTGCGCTCCTGATTGCGGGTGTTGGCGCCTACTACTGGTTCCAGGACCTGGCGATTACGCCGATCAGGGTAGTCGGGCTGATAGTCGTCGCGATTGTTGCTTCTTTTATAGCTGCGCAGTCGGATTCCGGCTCGGCGTTTTTCCGTTTCCTCAAGGAATCGGATATCGAGCGCCGTAAGGTGGTCTGGCCGACGCATCAGGAAACGTTGCAAACCGCATTGATGGTCATCATCGTAACCATTTTGATCTCATTGTTCCTGGCGGCCGTGGATTGGGTGCTGGGCGCGCTTGTGCGCACGCTGGTTGGGGGTTAAGGCATGACGAAGCGCTGGTACGTTGTGCATGCCTACTCCGGGTTCGAGAAGCAGGTCAAAAGATCGTTGGAGGACCGTATCCAGCGGGCCGAGATGGAAGAGCTTTTTGGTGACGTGCTGGTTCCCACCGAGGAAGTCGTCGAAATGAAGGGTGGCCAGAAGCGCCGCTCGGACCGGAAATTCTTTCCTGGCTACGTGCTGGTGGAAATGGAAATGACGGATGAAACCTGGCACCTGGTCAAAGACGTGCCGAAAGTGATGGGTTTCATAGGCGGTACCGCAGACCGGCCGGCGCCGATCAGCCAGAAAGAGGCTGATGCCATTCTGAACCGGGTTCAGGAAGGCGTCGACAAGCCCAGGCCGAAAGTGCTTTTCGAACCGGGCGAAATGGTCCGGGTAGTAGACGGGCCATTCAATGATTTCAATGGCGTGGTCGAAGTAGTCGATTACGACAAGAGCCGCCTGAAAGTGGCGGTGTTGATTTTTGGACGTTCCACTCCGGTGGAGCTGGAATTTCATCAGGTCGAAAAGTCCTGATTATTTTAACGACGGGGAGCTCGAGTGCCTGGTCACTGAGCGTTTGAACCCGGGGAGAAAAGAAAATGGCGAAGAAGGTTTTAGCCTATATCAAGCTGCAAGTGCCTGCCGGCGCAGCCAATCCGAGCCCACCCGTGGGTCCGGCTCTGGGCCAGCACGGCGTTAACATCATGGAATTCTGCAAGGCATTCAATGCCAAGACGCAGAGCATGGAAAACGGGATGCCGATCCCCGTGGTTATCACGGTGTACGCTGATCGAAGTTTCACGTTCATTACCAAGACCCCTCCGGCCGCTGTGCTTTTGCGCAAGGCCGCCGGGATCCCCAAGGGCAGTGGCGAACCGAATACCCGAAAAGTGGGTAAGGTCAACCGGGCACAGCTCGAGGAAATCGCGAAAATGAAGGATCCTGACCTGACTGCAGCAGACATGGACGCAGCCGTCAGAACGATCGCCGGATCTGCGCGCAGTATGGGTCTTGAAGTTGAGGGAGTGGTGTAATGGCCAGGGCAGGTAAAAGATTGGCAGCTATCCGTGATCAGATCGAACGCGGCAAAGCTTACAGTATCGATGAGGCGCTGGATCTCCTGAAAGGCACCAGCAAGGTCAAGTTTACCGAGTCGGTTGATGTATCCATCCGTCTGGGTGTCGACCCTCGCAAATCAGATCAGAATGTTCGCGGCTCAACCGTACTGCCCAATGGCACCGGCAAGCAGGTCCGTGTGGCTGTTTTCGCCCAGGGCGAGAATGCTGAAAAAGCGGAAGCTGCGGGTGCTGACGTGGTCGGTATGGATGATCTTCACGATCAGATCAAGGGCGGAGACCTGGCTTTTGACGTGGTTATTGCTACTCCGGATGCGATGCGCGTGGTCGGCAAGCTGGGCCAGGTGCTCGGTCCTCGTGGCCTGATGCCAAACCCGAAAGTCGGAACCGTTACCATGGATGTCGACACTGCCGTCAAGAATGCCAAGGCAGGACAGGTGCGGTACCGCACCGACAAGGCGGGTATCATCCACAGCACGATCGGCAAAGTGGACTTCGAGCCGGATGCACTGAAGGGTAATCTCGACGCCTTGCTCAAAGATCTGATCAAGCTGAAGCCCGCTTCTTCGAAGGGAACCTTCCTGCAGAAGGTGGCCGTTTCGACCACGATGGGCCCTGGTATCCAGATAGACAAGGCATCCCTGGATATTTAGCAATAGATGAATTTTGGAGTTTGCTGCTGACGCTTCGCGCCAACTGCAAACAGGATGGAATTTTTCGCCTGGCTTTTGTAGCAGGCGATGGATGGACGGGCTGCTCCGGTGCTTTATCGGCCGGGATAGACCGTCAGAGACCGCAGGTGCGGCTAACCTCCGGAAGATTGGAGGGTGGCCGTTTAAGGGCAGGCCGGGTAACCGGTGGCAGCCTGCGCAGATGGTGGCAGCCCCGCTACTGGATTGAATGCCGGACTCAATCCGAACAGCGTTCAATCCCGTAGCGGGGTCACCACTGAAGACGAGTCGAAAAGCCGGGTGACCGGTCAATAGGCTCCAGGAGGTAATCAATGGCGCTCAATTTTGAGCAAAAGAAGGCAGTAGTTGCCGAGGTGGCCGATACGGCCAATAAGGCGCTTGCCGCTGTCGCTGCAGAGTATCGTGGTCTGACGGTTGAGGAAATGACCGAACTCCGTGTGAAAGCACGCGAGGGTGGGGTTGTCCTCAAGGTCGCCAAGAATACTCTGGTGCGCAGAGCTGTTGAGGGTACCGAATACGAATGCATGCAGGACTCGCTGACAGGACCACTCCTGTTCGCATTCAGCATGGAAGATCCCGGTGCTGCAGCACGCCTGGTCAAGGATTATTCCAAAGACCATGACAAGCTGATTGCGAAGCTGGTTGCCGTGGGTGGCGATTTGTACGATGCGTCCGAATTGGAACGCCTGTCGAATCTGCCGACTTACGACCAGGCCATCGCAATACTGTTGGGTGTGATGAAGGCGCCGATCGAGAAATTCGTTCGTACCCTTGCCGAACCGCATACGAAGATGGTTCGGACCGTGGCCGCTGTGCGTGACTCTAAGCAAGCTGCTTGATTTTATTTAACTTATAACTATTACGGAGACGACAATGGCCGTTTCAAAAGAAGATATTCTGGAAACAATTTCCAACATGAGCGTGATGGATGTCGTAGACCTCATCAGTGCAATGGAAGAAAAATTTGGTGTTTCAGCCGCAGCTCCGGTTGCTGTTGCTGCCGGCCCTGCTGCCGGTGGTGAAGCCGCCGCCGCTGAAGAGAAGACTGAATTTGACGTAGTCATGACTTCCTTCGGTTCTCAGAAAGTTCCGGTGATCAAGACTGTACGTGAGATCACGGGCCTGGGCCTGAAAGAAGCCAAAGATCTGGTCGAAGGCGTACCTGCCAGTGTTAAGGAAGGTATCCCTAAAGACGAAGCTGACGAAATCGTGAAGAAGCTCGAAGAAGCTGGCGCTTCTGTCGAGGTTAAGTAAATCTTCTTCCCTGATTGTCGGGGCTGAACGGAAATGGGCTGGGGACGTATGTCTCCGGCCTGTTTCTGCTTGTATTTCGTATGAATGATCGCACGGGCGGTAGTTGAACATGAGTTACTCTTTCACGGAAAAAAAGCGCATCCGCAAGGATTTCGGAAAACGGAAATCCATTCTGGATGTGCCCTATCTTTTGCAAACGCAAATCCGTTCTTACCAGGAGTTTTTGCAAACTGAAATTGCTCCGGATGACCGGCGTGAGCGCGGATTGCACGGAGCACTGCAGTCTGTATTCCCGATCACGGCTTATTCGGGAAATGCTGCACTGGAATACGTCAGCTACAAACTGGGCGACCCGGTTTTTGACGTAAAGGAATGCAAACTTCGGGGCATGTCTTACGGCGCGCCGTTGCGCGTTAAAGTGCGTCTGGTCATTTATGACAAGGAAAGTTCCGCGAAAGTAAAGCCGGTTAAGTACGTCAAGGAGCAGGAGGTCTACATGGGCGACCTGCCCTTGATGACCGAAACCGGTACATTCATCGTCAACGGCACGGAGCGGGTCATTGTTTCCCAGCTTCACCGTTCACCGGGCGTGTTTTACGATCACGATCGTGGAAAAACCCACTCAAGCGGCAAGTTGCTGTTTTCGGCGCGTGTCATTCCCTACCGTGGCTCCTGGCTGGATTTTGAATTTGATCCCAAGGACTGCGTTTTCACCCGTATCGATCGCCGTCGCAAATTGCCGGTTACGATCCTGCTGCGGGCGCTGGGCATGGACAACGAGGAAATTCTCGGAACCTTCTTCGAAACCAGTGCAATTACGCTCAAGAAGTCCGGTGCCAAACTCGAACTGGTGCCCGAACGGCTGCGTGGCGAGACTGCTTTCTTCGACATCAGGAGCAAGACAGGAAAAATTCTGGTGCCGTTAGGCAAGAGGATTACCGCCCGCCATGTGAAAATGATTGAAGAAGCCGGGGTGACGGCACTGGAAGTGCCCGATGAGTACCTGATCGGGAAGATCATTGCCAATGCAATTATCGACAAGGAGTCCGGCGAAGTCCTGGCGGACGCCAATGCCGAGATGACCGAAGAGTTGCTGGAAACCCTGCGGGACGCGAACATCAAGAAGCTCAACGTCCTTTACGTCAACGATCTTGACCAGGGACCCTATATTTCCAGCACGTTGAATATTGACCCGACGACCACTGAACTCGAAGCGCTGGTCGAAATTTACCGTATGATGCGCCCGGGTGAGCCGCCGACCAAGGACGCCGCTCAAAACCTGTTCAAGAACCTGTTCTTTTCCGAAGAGCGCTACGATCTGTCCGGCGTTGGACGTATGAAGTTCAACCGCCGCGTCGGCCGGTCCGAAGTAGAAGGGCAGGGCGTGCTGGACCGCCAGGATATTCTTGATGTATTGCGCGTGTTGATTGACATCCGCAACGGCAAGGGCAGTGTCGATGACATTGATCACCTTGGAAACCGCAGAGTTCGCAGCGTTGGTGAAATGGCCGAAAACGTTTTCCGGGTTGGCCTGGTCCGCGTGGAGCGTGCCGTGCGTGAGCGTCTGTCTGTGGCTGAAAGCGAGGGCCTGTCTCCACAGGAACTGATCAATGCAAAGCCGGTTGCGGCCGCGGTCAAGGAATTTTTCGGATCGTCTCAGCTCAGCCAGTTCATGGATCAGAACAATCCGCTGTCGGAAGTCACGCATAAACGCCGCGTCTCGGCTCTCGGTCCGGGTGGATTGACCCGTGAGCGGGCAGGATTTGAAGTTCGTGACGTGCACCCGACTCATTACGGCCGGGTCTGCCCGATCGAGACGCCTGAAGGGCCGAACATTGGATTGATCAATTCGCTGGCGGTCTATGCCAGGACCAACGATTACGGATTTCTCGAGACGCCTTATCGTAAAGTAACTGGCGGTAAGGTGACCGCAGAAGTCGAGTATCTCTCGGCGATTGAAGAGGGCGATTTCGTGATTGCCCAGGCCAATGCGGAGTTGGACAAGTCCGGCAAGTTCGTTGACGACTTCATTCCCTGCCGTCACCAGGGTGAATTCACCCTGATGGTGCCGACCGACATCTCGTACATGGACGTATCACCGAAACAGATCGTATCGGTTGCAGCTTCCCTGGTTCCGTTTCTGGAACACGATGATGCCAACCGCGCTTTGATGGGTTCCAATATGCAGCGCCAGGCCGTCCCCACGCTGAAGGCTGAGAAGCCGTTGGTGGGTACCGGAATGGAACGCAGCGTGGCGACCGACTCCGGTGTAACGGCCGTTGCACGCCGCGGGGGAATCGTCGACCAGGTAGATGCTGGCCGTATCGTGGTTCGCGCCAACGAGGAAGAAGTGCCCGTGGGTGACCCGGGTGTGGACATCTACAACCTGACCAAGTACCAGCGTTCCAACCAGAACACCTGTATGAATCAGCGTCCGCTGGTTCGTATTGGCGACCGGGTCTCAGCCGGTGACGTGCTGGCGGACGGTCCTTCTACAGACCTCGGAGAACTGGCCCTGGGTCAGAACATGCTGGTGGCCTTCATGCCCTGGAATGGTTACAACTTCGAGGATTCGATCCTGATTTCAGAGCGCGTGGTGCAGGAAGACCGTTACACCACCATTCACATCGAAGAGCTGACCTGCGTTGCCCGCGACACCAAGTTGGGTTCCGAGGAAATTACTGCGGATATCCCCAACGTGGGTGAGCACAACCTGAACAAGCTCGACCAGGCGGGCATCGTTTACATCGGCGCAGAAGTCAGTGCGGGTGACATCCTGGTGGGCAAGGTAACGCCCAAGGGCGAGACCCAGTTGACGCCGGAAGAAAAACTGCTGCGCGCCATTTTTGGTGAAAAAGCGTCTGATGTTAAAGACACATCATTGCGCGTTCCCAGTGGTATGGACGGAACGGTTATCGACGTCCAGGTGTTCACGCGTGATGGCGTCGAAAAAGACGAGCGCGCCATATCCATCGAGAAGGAGCAGTTGCGCCAGGTTCGCAAAGACCTCGATGATCAGCTCCGAATCGTGGAAAACGCTATTTTCCAGCGGCTTGAAAATGCACTCGCGGGCCAGGTAGCGGACAAGGGTCCGGCCAAGCTCAAGAAGGGCAGCAAAGTGACCGTTGCCTACCTGGCCGATCTGGACCGGGAAGACTGGTTCAAGCTACGAATGAATTCAGATACATTGAATGAACTTCTCGAGCAGATGGCAGACCAGCTGAAAGAACAGCGCAAGGGTTTCGATGCCCGCTTCGAAGAGAAGAAGGGCAAGATAACCCAGGGGGATGACCTCGCGCCGGGCGTGCTCAAAATGGTCAAGGTCTACATGGCTGTCAAGCGCCGCATCCAGCCGGGTGACAAAATGGCCGGGCGTCACGGTAACAAGGGTGTGATCTCGATGATCGTGCCCACCGAAGATATGCCTTACATGGAAGACGGCACACCGGTTGATATCGTGCTCAACCCACTGGGTGTGCCTTCCCGAATGAACATCGGGCAGGTGCTTGAAACCCACCTGGGCTGGGCAGCCAAGGGTCTGGGCCTGCGCATTGGTGAAATGCTGGAACGCAAGGCTGAAACCAAGGAAATCCGTAAATACCTCGGGCAGATTTATAACAGTGACCGCAAGGGCCGGGTCGACATCGAGGAGTTCTCCGACGATGAAATCATGACCATGGCCGGTAACCTGGAAGCAGGCGTGCCGATGGCGACGCCGGTTTTCGACGGGGCCGATGAGAAGGAAATCAAACACCTTCTGGAGTTGGCGGAGCTGCCCAAGAGCGGGCAATGCACGCTGTATGATGGTCGCACCGGCGATCCGTTTGAGCGCCCGGTTACCGTGGGTTACATGTACATGCTGAAGCTCAACCACTTGGTTGATGACAAGATGCATGCGCGCTCCACCGGCCCCTACAGCCTCGTAACGCAGCAGCCGCTGGGCGGTAAAGCCCAGTTCGGTGGCCAGCGGTTCGGGGAAATGGAAGTCTGGGCGCTTGAAGCTTACGGTGCGGCTTACACGCTGCAGGAAATGCTAACGGTCAAATCAGATGACGTCAGCGGCCGTAACCAGATGTACAAAAACATTGTCGATGGAAATCACCAGATGGCGGCAGGCATGCCTGAGTCCTTCAACGTGCTTGTGAAGGAAATCCGTTCCCTGGGTATCAACATCGAACTCGAAGAAACTTGACAGGAGATCAGCAGTGAGAGATTTACTCAATCTGTATGGAAGACAGCGGCAGCCGCTGGATTTTGACGCAATTCGGATTGGCCTTGCGCCTCCCGATTTGATCCGCTCCTGGTCCTTCGGAGAAGTCAAAAAGCCTGAAACGATTAACTATCGGACGTTTAAACCGGAACGTGATGGACTGTTTTGTGCCGCCATTTTTGGGCCGGTGAAAGACTATGAGTGCCTGTGCGGCAAGTACAAGCGCATGAAGCATCGTGGTGTGGTCTGCGAGAAATGCGGCACCGAGGTCACCCTGACCAAGGTTCGCCGCGAACGCATGGCCCACATCGAACTGGCCAGTCCGGTTGCTCATATCTGGTTTCTCAAGTCATTGCCTTCGCGCATTGGCCTGATGCTGGATATGACCCTGCGCGATATCGAACGGATTCTGTACTTTGAATCCTACGTAGTGCTCGACCCGGGTCTGACCGATCTTGAACGCGGGCAGTTGCTGACGGATGAGCAGTATCTCGACACGATGGAGCAGTGGGGCGATGAGTTCGAAGCCAAAATGGGCGCCGAAGCCATCTATTACCTGTTGCGTAACATTGACCTGAAAGAAGAGGAAGCGAGGCTTCGCGATGATATTGGCGCGACCCGTTCCGTGACCAAGCTGAAGCGGCTTTCCAAGCGCATTAAGCTGGTCGAGGCATTCATTGATTCCGGTAACCGTCCCGAATTCATGATTATGACGGTTTTGCCCGTGCTGCCTCCGGACCTTCGCCCGCTGGTTCCGCTGGATGGTGGCCGGTTTGCCACTTCCGATCTGAATGATCTGTATCGCCGCACCATCAACCGTAACAACCGCCTGAAGCGCCTGCTTGAGCTCAACGCTCCTGATATCATCGTGCGTAACGAAAAACGCATGCTGCAGGAAGCGGTGGATGCACTGCTGGACAACGGCCGCAGAGGCCGCGCCATCACAGGCACCAACAAGCGTCCGCTGAAATCCCTTGCCGACATGATCAAGGGCAAGCAGGGCCGCTTCCGTCAAAACCTGCTTGGCAAGCGGGTTGACTACTCCGGCCGTTCAGTGATCGTGGTCGGCCCGAAACTCAAGCTGCATGAGTGCGGACTGCCAAAGAAAATGGCGCTGGAATTGTTCAAGCCCTTTATTTTCAGCAAGCTGCAGCGCCGTGGAATGGCTGCAACGATCAAGGCGGCCAAGAAGCTGGTGGAGGCCGAGCGTGCAGAGGTGTGGGATATCCTCTCAGAGGTCATTCGCGAACATCCCGTTTTGCTCAACCGTGCGCCGACCTTGCATCGACTGGGCATCCAGGCATTCGAGCCGGTACTGATTGAAGGTAAAGCGATCCAGCTTCACCCGCTGGTGTGTACCGCTTTCAACGCTGACTTCGACGGCGACCAGATGGCCGTGCATGTGCCACTGTCTGTGGAGGCTCAGCTGGAAGCGCGCGCGCTGATGATGTCAACCAACAACATCCTGTCACCAGCCAATGGCGAGCCGATCATCGTGCCGACGCAGGATGTAGTGTTGGGTTTGTATTACATGACCCGAGAGCTGGAAGGCGCCAGGGGGCAGGGGATGTACTTCAGCGATATTGATGAAGTGCACAGGGCTTTTGAAAACAAGGTGATTGACCTGCACGCCCGAATCAAGGTGCGGATCGATGAAACCATTATTTCCGAGCACGGCGAAGAGCGACACGAGACCAACCTGGTGGATACCACGGTAGGCCGGGCGTTGTTGGCGGAAATTCGCCCGACGGGCATGCCGTTCAGACTGTTGAATGAGCCGCTGAAGAAAAAACAGATTTCCGCCCTGATTAACTCCTGCTATCGACGCCTGGGCCTTAAAAAATCCGTGGTTTTTGCCGATAAGCTGATGTACACCGGATTTCACTACGCGACCCAGGCCGGTGTATCGATTGGTATTGACGACCTGATGGTGCCTGAAGAGAAGAAGGGTATTCTCGATGATGCCGAAGCCGAAGTCGTAGAAATCCAGAACCAGTATGTATCTGGCCTGGTGACCTCTGGTGAGCGCTACAACAAGGTAGTCGATATCTGGTCCCGTACCAATGAACTGGTAGCCCGCGCAATGATGAAACGCATGGGCAAGAGCATCGTGCAAAATGCGGCGGGTGAAGATATTGAGCAGGACTCCATGAATTCCATCTTCATCATGGCTGATTCCGGCGCGCGTGGTTCCGCGGCGCAAATCAGGCAGTTGGCCGGCATGCGTGGCCTGATGGCCAAGCCGGACGGTTCTATCATCGAAACGCCAATCACGGCGAACTTCCGTGAAGGACTGGATGTCCTGCAGTACTTTATCTCTACTCACGGTGCCCGTAAGGGTCTGGCAGATACGGCGCTGAAAACAGCCAACTCCGGGTACCTGACCCGTCGCCTGGTAGATGTTGCTCAGGACCTGGTTATCACCGAGGTTGACTGCAAAACCGATAAAGGCGTCACCATGCAGCCGATCGTTGAAGGCGGTGACGTGGTTGAGCCGCTGAGTGAACGGGTGCTGGGCCGCACGGTTGCCGAAGACGTGTTTAAGCCGGGAACTGATGAAGTGATCTGCCCGCGCAATACCCTGCTCGATGAGCAACTGGTTGAAACGCTCGAAGAAAATGGTGTCGACCGGCTTTACGTGCGCTCGACCATTACCTGTGAAACCCGCCATGGTGTCTGTGCCACATGTTACGGACGTGACCTGGCGCGGGGACATATCGTCAACATCGGTGAGGCCGTGGGCGTTATTGCAGCACAGTCGATCGGTGAGCCGGGTACTCAGCTGACTATGCGCACCTTCCACATTGGTGGTGCAGCATCACGAGCAGCCGCGGTTGACCATATCCAGGTCAAATCCAGTGGCCGGATCCGTTTGCACAATATGAAGACGGTCGAAAACGTGGACAACAAGCTGGTGGCGGTCTCCCGCTCCGGTGAACTGTCTGTCATTGACGATCACGGCCGCGAACGTGAACGCTACAAAGTACCCTATGGTGCGATCATTTCAGTGCGCGACGAGGAGGCGGTGACAGCCGGCGACGTCACAGCGACCTGGGATCCCCATACGCATCCGATCGTTACGGAAGTAGCCGGTAAAGTTGGCTTTCACGAGTTTATCGACGGCGTTACGGTGAATGAACACCTGGATGACATTACCGGTCTGACCAGCCTGATCATCACAGATCCAAAGCAGCGCGGCAGCGCGGGCAAGGACCTGCGTCCAATGATCAGCCTGACGGGCGTCAACGGCAAGGAACTGTTCCTGGCAGGCACGGAAATTCCGGCCCATTACTTCCTGCAGGCGGGTTCAATTGTCCAGATGCATGATGGCCAGGATGTGAATGTGGGCGACGTGTTGGCGCGCATTCCACAGGAATCTTCCAAGACTCGTGACATCACGGGTGGTCTGCCCCGGGTTGCCGATCTGTTCGAAGCGCGCAAGCCGAAAGAACCGTCCATCCTGGCGGAAGTTTCCGGTATCGTTAGTTTCGGCAAGGACACCAAGGGTAAGCAGCGTCTCGTGATCACCATGGATGATGGTGAAACCTACGAAGAACTGATTCCGAAATGGCGCCATGTCATCGTGTTCGAGGGTGAGCGCGTAGAGAAGGGCGAAACCATTGTCGATGGCGAACCCAACCCACACGACATTCTGCGCCTGTTGGGCGTCGAGGCATTGGATGAATACCTGGTGAAGGAAATCCAGGACGTTTACCGCCTGCAGGGTGTGAAGATCAATGACAAGCATATCGAGGTCATCGTGCGGCAGATGTTGCGCAAGGCCGAAATCATGGACGGCGGCGATACGCGCCTGCTCCGTGGCGAACAGCTTGACGTTGCACGTGTGCTGGAAGAAAACGCTGTTGCCAAGAAGGATAAAGTGCGTCCCGCTGAGTACCAGAGGGTGCTGCTCGGTATCACCAAGGCGTCCCTGGCAACCGAGTCGTTTATTTCCGCCGCCTCATTCCAGGAAACCACCCGGGTGCTGACCGAAGCCGCCGTGCGCGGCACAACGGATCACTTGCGTGGCCTGAAGGAGAACGTGATCGTGGGTCGCCTGATCCCCGCCGGAACGGGCATGGCGTATCACAACTCGCGTAAGATCGAGTCAGAGGAAGAGGCCGAAATCGATCTCGCCGCACTGGCAACAGCCATCGCAGCAGAAGAATTCGCCAGCCTCGAGTCCGCCTCCGAAAAAGACGACTAGGGAAAAAGAGGGTCAGGAAAAAGAGGGTCAGGTTAACTTCTTCGGGTTCTTCATTTGGCGGGAACAAATGAAGAACGAGCAGGGACTTTTCGAGCGTGTCCCAAAGAAGTTAACCTGACCCTCTTTTTTTAAAAGACTCTTGCATCTTAGATAGCTTTCTGGCATCCTTGTCCGGCTAACAGATGCAACCCCTTCCTACAGAAGGGCCGTGCGGTACAGAGACCGTTACGGTAAGCCGATGTCGCCGGCGCGTGGGCCGGACTCAACGGCGCCCAATCCCGAACAGCAACAAGGGGGTTGGGCGTTTGGCATTATCTGAAGCGGGTGTTTTTGTAGCACCAAAGCTGGTGGTCGAGATGAGCTCGGCTGCCTTTTTTGTCAGGACCAAGGAAATTTACTGGGAAAACTTATGGCGACGATCAATCAACTCGTACGCAAGCCGCGCAAGGACAAAGCTTACAAGAGCAATGTACCGGCATTGGAAGGATGCCCGCAGAAGCGTGGTGTTTGTACTCGTGTTTACACGACCACACCGAAGAAACCGAACTCTGCTCTTCGGAAAGTCGCGCGTGTGCGCTTGACCAACGGTTTTGAGGTGACGAGCTACATCGGTGGCGAAGGTCACAACCTGCAGGAGCACAGCGTGGTTCTGATCAGGGGCGGCCGTGTCAAGGATTTGCCTGGTGTTCGATATCACACGGTTCGCGGAAGCCTCGACACAGCCGGCGTAAGCGACCGCCGCCAGGGTCGTTCGAAATACGGCGCCAAGCGGCCTAAAAACTAACCCACTGACGAAACAAACAGACGGAATACGAAAATGTCCAGAAAGCACTCAAATTTCTCAAGAGAGATTCTGCCGGATCCCAAGTTCCACAGTGAAATGATCACCCGTTTTGTCAACATGGTCATGGTTAGTGGCAAGAAGTCCGTGGCTGAGAAAATTGTCTACGGCGCCATCGACACAATCAGCGAGAAAAACAAGACGGCTGATGCGGTCGAACTGGTCGAAAAAGCCCTGGAGCACGTCAGCCCTATGGTTGAGGTGAAGTCACGCCGGGTCGGTGGTGCTACCTATCAGGTGCCTGTCGAAGTGCGTCCGAAAAGGCGACAAACACTGGCCATGCGCTGGATCATCGAGGCAGCCCGCAAGCGCGGTGAAAAAAGCATGCCCAACCGGCTGGCCGGTGAGTTACTGGATGCCGTTGAGCAGCGTGGAACCGCTGTGAAGAAACGGGAAGACACGCACCGCATGGCGGAAGCTAACAAAGCGTTTGCGCATTACCGCTGGTAAGCGCGGCTATCAACAGAATTTATTGAGGTTAAGACAGTGGCCCGTACTACACCCATTGAGCGTTATCGGAATATCGGCATCATGGCTCATATTGATGCCGGTAAAACGACGACCACTGAGCGCATCCTGTTTTACACCGGTGTTTCACACAAGATCGGTGAAGTGCACGATGGCAACGCCACCATGGACTGGATGGAGCAGGAGCAGGAGCGTGGTATCACGATTACCTCTGCTGCAACGACTTGTTTCTGGAGTGGCATGGATAAGCAGTTCCCCGAGCATCGCATCAATATCATCGATACCCCGGGGCACGTTGACTTCACCATCGAAGTAGAGCGGTCTTTGCGTGTGCTTGATGGCACTGTGGCGGTTTTCTGTGCGGTAGGCGGTGTTCAGCCCCAGTCTGAAACAGTCTGGCGCCAGGCCACCCGTTACAACGTTCCGCGTATGGCCTTCGTTAACAAAATGGACCGTACCGGTGCTGATTTCATGCGCGTTGTTGAACAGATAAAAGAGCGTCTGGGCGCGCGCGCTGTGCCCATCCAGCTGCCGATCGGTGCTGAAGAGGATTTCGAAGGTATTGTGGACCTCGTTCGGATGCAGGCCATTTACTGGAATTCCGCGGACCAGGGCACTACTTACGATGCCCGTGAGATCCCCGCAGAACTGCAGGCGCAGGCCGAGGCGGCCCGCGAATATATGGTCGAGTGTGCTGCAGAAGCAACCGAAGAGCTGATGGAGGCTTACCTCGAAGAAGCTGAGTTGAATGAAGAGCAGATCATCGAAGGTTTGCGTGCAGGCACGCTGGCCAACGAAATCGTTCCCTGCGTATGCGGTACTGCTTTCAAGAACAAGGGCGTGCAGGCCATGCTGGATAAGGTGGTCGAGTTGATGCCGTCTCCGGTGGATGTGCCCGCTATTAAAGGTATCAACGAAGACGAATCTGAAGGCGTCCGCAACAGCACCGACAATGAGCCGTTCGCAGCGCTGGCCTTCAAAATCGCAACCGACCCGTACGTGGGTACACTGACCTTCTTCCGGGTTTATTCCGGTGTGCTGCACGCGGGTGATACGGTTTACAACCCGGTCAAAGGCAAGAAAGAGCGCGTGGGCCGTATCCTGCAGATGCACTCCAACTCTCGTGAGGAGATCAAGGAAGTGCGCGCCGGTGATATTGCCGCCGCGGTCGGCCTGAAGAACATGACCACGGGTGACACGCTGTGTGACGTAAATGAAGTGATCACGCTGGAGCGCATGGAGTTTCCGGATCCGGTTATCTCGGTAGCCGTTGAACCAAAGACCAAGGCGGACCAGGAAAAGATGGGTGTTGCGCTGTCCAAGCTGGCCCAGGAAGATCCTTCGTTCCGGGTTCATACGGACGAAGAATCCGGTCAGACCATTATCTCCGGCATGGGCGAGCTTCACCTCGACATCATCGTCGATCGCATGAAGCGCGAGTTCAAGGTCGAGGCCAATGTAGGCCGTCCGCAGGTGGCGTATCGCGAAACCATTCGCAAGGCGGTTGAGGCTGAAGGAAAGTTTGTCAAGCAATCCGGTGGCCGCGGCCAGTACGGTCACGTCAAGATCAAGCTGGAACCGATGGAGCAGGGTGGTGGTTATGAATTTGAAAACGCCATCGTCGGCGGTGTTGTGCCACGTGAGTACATTGGCTCAGTAGACAAGGGTATCCAGGAACAGATTGGAAATGGCGTTATCGCAGGTTATCCGGTCGTTGATGTGAAAGTGACCTTGTATGACGGTTCGTACCACGAGGTTGATTCAAACGAGATGGCCTTCAAGGTCGCCGGTTCCATGGCTTTCAAGAACGCGGCCGTGATTGCGAATCCCGTACTGCTCGAGCCGTTGATGAAGGTTGAAGTCGTCACGCCGGAAGATTACATGGGCGACGTGATGGGTGACCTGAACCGCCGCCGCGGAATTGTCCAGGGCATGGAAGACGGTCCGGCAGGCAAGGTCATTAACGCACACGTGCCGTTGTCCGAAATGTTCGGTTATGCAACCGACCTGCGGTCGCAGACCCAGGGCCGTGCGACCTATACGATGGAATTCGACCACTACGCCGAAGCGCCGGCCAGTGTCGCAGAAGAAATTGTCAAGAAAACTGCCTGATCCGTTGGGCGTAACGAATAGATAGATTGAAGAGGATCGAGCGATGTCAAAAGAAAAGTTCGAACGTACAAAGCCCCACGTCAACGTGGGAACGATTGGTCACGTGGATCACGGTAAGACGACGTTGACGGCGGCGATGACGAAAGTCTGTGCTGAGGCGCGCGGTGGTG
>Ga0224504_10000616_pt1 | contig 15843 bp, 15 predicted proteins | sample SF_Oct11_sed_USG_3_FD_170160 | JGI IMG/M metagenome (GOLD analysis project Ga0224504, IMG submission 170160) | Sediment microbial communities from San Francisco Bay, California, United States - SF_Oct11_sed_USGS_24 | ecosystem: Environmental > Aquatic > Marine > Sediment | place: USA... | reverse complement strand
CCTTCGGGCTTGACTGGCACCGCCCGCCACGCCATATGAACAGCACCTCGTTCTTTTATGCTCACTCCAACCAGTGGCGCTATGAAAAACTGGAACTGGATGAAATTCTTTCGCCGCTGGCAGAGAAATCGTCGTGGGAGAACCAGAGCCTGATCGACTGCAATGTCCGGGCAGAACGAATGGGTTGGTTACCTTCTGCTCCTCAGCTGGAGGAAAATCCACTTGAGCTGTCCAGGAAAGCAAAGGAAGAAGGTGTCAGTAGTGTCGAATATGTAACAGGGCGCTTGAAAAATGGCAGCCTGCGCATGTCCTGCCAGGCGCCCGACGATCCACGCAATTTCCCGCGCAACCTGTTTATCTGGCGTTCCAACCTGCTGGGTTCCAGTGGCAAGGGGCATGAATACATGCTCAAGCACTTGCTCGGCACCAAGAATGGCGTGCTGGGTAAAGACCTGGGTCAGACGGGTGGTCAGAAACCAAGTGAGGTGGAATGGGTTGACCACGATACCGAGGGCAAACTGGACCTGGTGGTTACGCTGGATTTCAGAATGTCCACGACCTGCGTTTATTCCGATATCGTTCTGCCCTCCTGCACCTGGTACGAAAAGAACGATCTCAATACCTCGGATATGCATCCCTTCATTCACCCCTTGTCACGCGCAGTCGACCCCGCCTGGGAAAGCCGCAGCGACTGGGATATCTACAAGGATCTGGCAAAGACCTACGCAGAACTATGCGTGGGCCACCTCGGTTCGGAAACCGACATCGTGGCGCTGCCCATTTTGCACGATACACCCGCTGAATTGGGTCAGCCTCTTGATGTAAAAGACTGGAAGAAGGGCGAATGTGAACCGGTTCCTGGTAAAACCATGCCGAACTTTATCGAGGTTACACGCAATTACCCTGATACCTACAAGAAATTCACCTCGCTCGGCCCACTGATGTCAAAACTGGGTAACGGCGGCAAGGGCATCGCCTGGAATACCGAAGATGAGATCACGTTGCTGGGCGCTCTCAACCATGTTGTCACCGAAGAGGGTGTCTCAAAAGGCTTGCCAAAAATCGACTCTGATATCGACGCATCCGAGGTGGTTTTGTCACTGGCACCTGAAACCAACGGACAGGTTGCCGTCAAGGCCTGGAAAGCCCTGGGCCAGATAACCGGTCGTGATCATACGCACCTGGCGCTGCCGAAGCACGATGAGAAAATCCGCTTCCGTGATATCCAGGCGCAGCCACGCAAGATTATTTCCTCACCCACCTGGAGTGGCCTTGAGGATGAGCACGTCAGCTACAACGCCTGTTACACCAACGTACATGAGTTGATTCCATGGCGCACGCTGACCGGACGCCAGCAGTTCTACCAGGATCACGCCTGGATGCGGGACTTTGGTGAAAGTTTGTGCGTGTACAAACCGCCGATCAACACCAAGACCGTGGCACCGGTAATTGATGCTGTGGGCAAAGGCGCCAAACAGGTCGTATTGAATTGGATCACACCACACCAGAAGTGGGGTATCCACAGCACCTACTCGGAGAACCTGCTGATGCTGACCCTCAGTCGCGGCGGGCCCTGTGTCTGGATGTCTGAAACCGATGCAGCCAAGATCGATTGCGAAGACAACGACTGGGTCGAGTTCTACAACACCAACGGTGCCATTGCAGCCCGTGCTGTGGTCAGTCAACGGGTACCGGAAGGCATGGTCATGATGTATCACGCGCAGGAGAAGATTGTGAATACACCGCTGAGCCAGGTCACCGGTCACCGCGGCGGTATTCATAATTCTGTCACCCGTGCCGTGATTAAACCAACCCATATGATCGGCGGCTATGCGCAACTGGCTTACGGGTTTAACTATTACGGGACCGTTGGCTCCAACCGAGATGAGTTCGTAGTAGTACGCAAACTTGAAAAGCTCGAATGGCGCGTTACACCCGCCGAATCCGGCGAGGAGGCTACAGCATGAAAATCAGGGCACAGATCGGCATGGTCCTGAACCTGGACAAATGCATTGGTTGTCATACCTGTTCAGTGACCTGCAAAAATGTCTGGACTTCACGCCAGGGTGTTGAGTACGCATGGTTCAATAATGTTGAAACCAAACCGGGTGTCGGTTACCCGCGCGAGTGGGAAAATCAGGCTCTCTGGAACGGCGGCTGGAAACTATCCGGCAAGCGTAAAATCAAACCAAAAATGGGTGGAAAATTCCGCCTGTTGGCCAAGATATTCGCCAACCCGGATCTGCCGGAAATCGACGATTATTACGAGCCCTTCACCTTCGATTACCAGCACCTGCAAAATGCGCCAGCCTCGCAAACGACGCCGACTGCGCGAATGAGCTCGGTAATCACCGGTGAGCGGATGGAAAAACCGCATTGGGGACCCAACTGGGAAGAGATTCTCGGTGGCGAATTCAGCAAGCGCAGCAAGGATGCGAATTTTGAAAACATCGAGAAGGAGATATACGGGCAATTCGAAAACACCTTCATGATGTATTTGCCGCGTCTGTGTGAGCATTGCCTGAACCCAACCTGTGTGGCCTCGTGCCCAAGCGGTGCAATCTATAAACGCGAGGAAGACGGCATCGTATTGATCGACCAGGACAAGTGCCGTGGCTGGCGTATGTGTGTCAGTGGCTGTCCATACAAGAAGATCTATTTCAACTGGCAGTCGGGCAAGTCTGAAAAATGCACCTTCTGTTACCCGCGTATCGAGGCGGGTGATCCAACGGTCTGTTCGGAAACCTGCGTTGGCCGTATCCGCTACCTGGGTGTGCTGCTCTATGATGCCGACCGTATCGCGGAAGCGGCAAGCACGTCTGACGAGGCGGACTTATACCAATCACAGCTGGATATCTTTCTTGATCCGCATGATCCCGAAGTCATCAATCAGGCCAAAGAGGATGGTGTGCCGGATAGCTGGATCACGGCAGCGCAACAATCGCCCGTGTACAAAATGGCAATGGACTGGAAGGTGGCATTCCCGCTGCATCCCGAATACCGCACATTGCCAATGGTTTGGTATATCCCACCCCTGTCACCGATACAGAATGCGGCAGCACAGGGCAAAATCGAGAGCGATGGCGTCATTCCCGATGTGACCAGGTTACGTATCCCGGTTAAATACCTGGCCAACATGCTGACGGCGGGAGAAGAACAACCCGTTATCGACGGGCTTGAGCGAATGATCGCAATGCGAGCCTATATGCGTGCCCGCACGGTAGAAGGTATTAACGCGACCGAAATTCTTGATCGTGTCGGTCTGGATCAGGAAACCCTCGACGATATGTACCAGATCATGGCAATAGCCAACTATGAAGACCGCTATGTTATTCCGACAAATCACCGCGAGTACGCAGGGAAAACACCGTTTGATAACGAACTGGCCTTCAACCACCGTTCATCCTGTGGTTTCAGTTTCGGCAACGGTTGTTCGGATGGCACAAGCAAGGTCAGCTTGTTTGGTGACGCCACGCACAAAAATACGCTGAGCGGCAAGGTGCATGGCAAATGAAAACATTCAAAGTTTTAGGCGTTCTGCTGTCTTATCCAAAAACAGAATGGGTCTCTCACCTGGATGAATTTGGTCCGCTGCTGTTTGCAGAAAATTTGCTGTCAAAAAAACAGCTCAAGGCCGTGCTGGCTTTTATTGAAGAGTTGAAGTCAGCCGACATTTTTACGCTGCAGGAAGAGTATTGTTCGACTTTCGACCGCGGGCGTTCTCATTGCTTGCATTTGTTTGAACACATCCACGGTGAATCGCGTGACCGTGGCCAGGCAATGGTGAATCTTTCCGATGCCTATGAACAAAAAGGTTTCTTTATCGATCAGGCAGAATTACCCGACTATATTCCCCTGTTTCTCGAGTTTCTTTCCTTGTGTCCCCGTGATGAAGCGGTCGGCTTGTTGGGAGAACCGATAGACATTATCGCAACGATCGGGACCCGGTTGAAAAAACGGGATTCATCCTATGCCGTCTTATTTGATGCCCTGGTGGCATTGTCCAGGGTCAAACCGAGCAAGGAGAAAATCCAGGAGGTATTGGCCCAGGAACCGGAAGACAACAGCCTGGAGGCAATGGACAAAGCATGGGAAGAAGCAGCGGCGTTTGCCGGCCAGCCTGATCAAACCGCGTGCGGGGGGTGTCAGACCCCGGACAGCGGTTTACAAATACAAATCACAAGGTAGGAGGCATTCACATGGCAAACTACATGAATCAGTTTTTCTTCGGGATCTACCCCTACATAGCAATTACCGTTTTCTTTCTTGGCAGCCTGTTGCGTTATGACCGCGATCAATACACCTGGAAAGCCAGTTCCAGCCAGCTGTTAAGCAAGAAGGATATGCGTCTGGGCAGCAACCTGTTTCACATCGGCATTATTGCCCTGTTTTTTGGTCACCTGGTGGGCTTGTTGACCCCCCATTGGGCTTATCATTTCATGATGTCGGCGGGCACCAAGCAGATGATGGCAATGACCGCGGGCGGAATATTCGGTTTGATCTGCCTGGCCGGTATGATCCTGTTAATCCGCAGACGTATGCTTGATGCGCGCATAAAGGCCACTTCCCAGGCTACCGACCTACCTATCCTGCTACTGCTTTTTGTGCAGCTTGTGCTGGGTTTATTGACCATTCCATTTTCAGCCCAACACCTGGACGGCAGTTCAATGCTTGCATTGGCAAGCTGGGCTCAGCACCTGGTCACCTTCCAGGGTGATGCCGCTTCGTTTGTGGCGGGTGAAGCTTTTATTTTTAAAATTCACCTGGTCCTGGGCCTGACTATTTTCCTCGTATTTCCATTTACACGCCTGGTGCATGTCTGGAGTGTGCCCGTTCAATACCTGACCCGCAGCGGCTACCAGATCGTAAGGAAGCGCGGCTAGATGTCCATCATCGTCAATAATGTTGAAATTACGGGCGCCGAAATAGGGCAGGAGATGCAATACCATCCTGCCGATAGCCAGGAACATGCCTGGCGGATGGCGGCACAGTCACTGGTGATAAGACAACTGTTATTGCAGCAGGCCGCCAGTCATGGGTGGTGTGAGGACAAAGGGCAAGTCACTCCACCTGAACAAGAAGAAGAACTCATCGATCAACTCCTGGAGCAGGATGTGACCGTTCCGGAGGCGGATCAAGCAACCTGCCAGCGGTTTTACGACAACCACCTCGACCGTTTCACGGATGACAAAACGGGCAAGCGTATAACATTCGAGCAGGCACACGACAATATTCGTGACTATCTGCATACAAAAGCGATGCGGATTGCCGTTGCGGAATACATCAAAGCGTTATCATACAATGCTGAAATCAAGGGCTTTGAACTAGACAATCGCTGATTCACCAACGGGGGTGAATCTCAACAAGCCGGGCGACCGTATGCTGTCTATACTTGCTCATTTCTTGCCCGGATCAGCAGCGCCCGGATCATGTCCCGGACTGCCAGCCCAAGCGTTTCAGAGTCGGACGAAGTATTGACCAGAAGAATGGCTCCGGCACCGGTTCCAGGGAAATAGTATGCATGCGTGATGACGCCGGGGTCACCGCCGCTGTGGCCTGTAACAGTGCTACCGTCACTGAGGGTCCGGTAAACCCAGGTGATAGCCTGCTGCTGGCTTTCATCTTCCTCCACCACTTCCATCACCTGCCCCTGCGCAAACTGCGGCGTCAGCATGGTTTTGACGGTCTCTTCCTGCAGGATTCTCGTTCCCTGGAACTGGCCACCCCCGATAATCGCGCCGAAGAATCTACCCAGGTCGGTAACATTGGTGCGCAGGCCGCCATCTGGCCAGGTGACAAGGCCACGATCACCACAAATCGTATTAAATGAAACATGCACGTATCATAGGTCAAATGTGCCCAGGCAAAACAAATATCGAAAACCCCGGCTTTGCAAAGGACGCCGAGGCAAAAGCAGGCGAGTGCGCCTTGCTGCGAGCGGTAAACGTCACCCGCGCCGGCACTTTCATGACCTGGCGCGAGGGGCAGGACCTGATGGTGCCCATCAGCCAGCAGCAATCACCGATGAAGAAGGGACAGTCCTACGTGGTCTACGTGCTGATGGATCCGGACGGTAAAATGATCGGCAGCACCAAATTGCATCGCTATCTTTCGGAGGACGCAACACCACTCAAACTCCGTGAGAAAGTCGACCTGATGATCGTGGGCAAGACCCCCCTGGGCTACAAGGCCGTCATTAATAACACCCATCTCGGCCTGTTATTCAAGGAAGAGGTTTTCACTCCATTCGAACCCGGCGACAGGACTGTTGGGTACATCAAGTCCATCCGCGAAGACCGGAAAATCAACCTGACCCTGGAGCTTCACGAAAGGAGCGCACAGGACGTGCTGGCCGACCGGATCATCGAGCACCTGAAGGCCCATGATGGTGTCTCGGACCTGACCGACTACAGTCCTCCCGAAGCCATCTACAAGCAGTTTGGTGTCAGCAAGGGCAAGTACAAAAAAGCCCTGGGCAGACTCTATAAAAAACGCCTGATCACTGTGGAAAAGGAAAAGATCGCCCTGATCTGAACTTCAGGCTTGATAAGCTTCGTAGCCGCAGTTACCGATCATCACGCCGGTGAACAGAGAACGGACATCCCGCAGCTTAAAGGGTTAAACAGGCTATCCGTATTCAAGTCCTGCCCCATTCTGAACTCGATGCCAGGGTGGCTTTTTCAAAACCCCATGGATTTTGGCAACGTCACAAATCTTTCGAGCCAATTTTGTATACTGGTGATCCCAACCCTGTATCCGGTCCCTGCGAGAGCCAACAACCGATGCCAAGGAGAATATGCACCATGCACCGCCTCGCTTTGATATTGCTGATTTACCCGATGGCCGTCCCGGCAGATACTTTCGAGCTCAGCGATCCCGCCGCTGAAATCTTCGATCAAAAGCAAAACCAACCGGAACAACAGGAGCCGGCAAGTGAGCCATACCTGGTAGAAGAGATTTTTTGCGCCGTGGATGAAAAAGAAGGCAAATGCTGGTGTGTCCACAAGGAAACCGCAAAAGTCGTGACCATCGAACACGAAGAATGCGTGAATCTCGCCTCCGACATTTCCCGATCAGATCCCTGACAGCCATTCATAAATGCCGCTACCTGTAAAACTCCCCATGTCCGCGGAGCGGACACATTCATGCCGATGAGTGCAGCCGCCTTCCGGCGCAGTCGGGAGCAGGGAGCAGGGAAGCGAAACTCTATAAATGTCCGGTCTTGACGAAGATCGTGCAGCCTTCGCGGCTGAACGGCTGGTGTTGGCTATACGACGGATTACGTAACCAGGTGCCTTGCGGATAAACGCCCTGCTCGTCTTCGAAAACCCCGTTCAGTACGAAAATCTCTTCTCCGCCGGGATGTGTATGCGGATTGAACAGGGTGCCGGCATCCCACCTGACCAGCGCGGTATGCTCGGTCCGGAAAGAATGCAAAGGCATCACCGACAGTCCCGGCACCAGGCCCGGATGCCATGCCGCCGTCCCGGTGTCAATACACACCGGTTCCAGGTCCCCGGGATCGAACATGTTCAGTTTGACCAGGATCACGCAGCCACTCTCGGCAGCGGGTGAATGGCGCGTTCCCGGTGGATTGCGCAGGTAAGTGCCGGCAGGGTAGCTGCCATGCTCATCCTGGAACACGCCTTCAAGCACGAAAATTTCCTCGCCCAGCGGATGCTGATGCGCAGAAAAACGGGAGCCGGGCGCGTAGTGGACCACGCTGGTGACCTGCCCCGATTCGGCCGCTTCGCGCTCCAGTTTTTTGCGCAGCACACCCGCCGACGGCGATTCCTCCCAGGGCATGTCAGCCGTCTCTATGGCGACCCGCAACGAGCGGTCCATGTTCAGCGTTTCCGCCGGAGCTCTATTTGTCATCAGTTCCGCATTTCCATGATGATGGTGTATGGTATTTCCTGATGGTGCAGATAAACAAGGAATCGTTATGAAGCCCATAGCCACTTTTTTTGCGCTCCTGGTTTTGCTTGCCAGCAGCAACACCCTTTACGCAGCCGCCAGTCTCGAAAAATGCAGGGACACCCTGGAGAAGTTCAGGGGGCTTGGAGATGTGCCGGAGATGATGGCGCAATCCTATGGCTACGCGGTTCTCCCCACTATCGGCAAGGGCGGGATCGGTATCGGGGCCGCTGGCGGGACCGGTTGTGTGTTCAAACAGGGCGCCCATACGGGCAATGTGTCAATGGGCCAGATCACCATCGGATTTCAGTTGGGCGGCCAGGCATACAGCCAGATTATCCTGTTCAAGAATGCCGACGTTTACCACGACTTCACCCGCGGTCAGTTTGAATTTGGCGCCGATGCCACGGCTGTCGCCCTGACCTATGGTGCGCAGGCCGGCGCATCCACCAAGGGTGCCTCGGCCAGTGCGGGCGATACAAAGGCCACCGGATCATGGAAACGGGGAATGGCCGTTTATACCCTGGCCAAGGGCGGCCTGATGTACGAGGCGTCGATCGGCGGGCAGAAATTCAAGTTCAAGCCCTTGAAAGACTGATCCTGACAGACGGAGTCAGCCGTAAATCCTTTTCATCAGCGGCGAAATTTTCCGCATACCCACCATGGCGGTCACTGTCAGCATGCCCGCCATCATGGCGCCGGTGACGCCACAAGTCAGCGTGTCCTGGCCGGTCAGCCACAGCCCCGGAATGCGGGTGCGCGGTCCCAGCCAGTCCTGCTGCAGCCGCTCCGGCGTGTGGTCCAGGCCATACAGCTCACCGCGCTGGTAGCCACTGAACCACTCGGTGGAAAGCGGCGTTGAGACCTCGTAATAATCAACCCGCCCTTCCAGCTGCGGTAACTTGTCGTACAGGTGGCGCATCAGCCGTTCACCGAGTTCAGCCTTGAACTGTTCGTACTCTTCACCGCGCTTGCCCCAGGTCGTGCCCTTCCATTGTTCAAACCAGTGGTAAGGCGCCGGCGCGACGATTTCGATGGTGGCCGTGCCGGGATGCCGGTTCAGATAATCCGGGTCCTTGGCGGATGGGAATGAAACATAAACCACCGGAAACGGGGCATTGGCGTCTTCCATGAAGGCCTGCACTGCACCGTCGTAGTCATTGGAAGGGTAAATCCAGAAATTGGTACTGGGCAGCTCCAGCTCTTCGGCGGTTTTCTGCAGTCCGATGTAAATGCCGATATGCCCCATGCTGGGCTGCACCTGTTCCATCTGCCGGTCATAACTGGTGGCTTTCACTACGTCATCGGGCAGCAGATGACAAAACGTGTTGTCGATGCCGGCGGATGAAATCACGACCGGGCATTCGATCCTGTGCCCGTCCGACATTTCGACACCCTGGACTTCCCCGTTCTCGACCAGGATGCGTTTCACGCTGGCATAGGTGAATACTTCTCCACCCGACTTCTGGATCTTCGGGATGATCGAATCGGCAATACGCCAGGAACCACCCACGGGATAGAACCCGCCATACAGGTAATGCCGGGCGATCATCGCGTGCACGATAAACGCCGACTGCTTCGGCGGCAGGCCCATATCCCCCCATTGTCCGCAGAGGGTCGCGATCAGATCCTGATCGTCCGTCAGTTCACTGAGCACGTCGTAGGTTTTGCGGTAGATGTGGTCCGGTGTTTTCCACTTGCGGTACGGGCCGGAGAGGGCTTTCTGCCAGGGCTTCATGACCCTTTCCATAGCGATCATCTGAAGCGCTCCACCCACGCCGGCGAGCAGTTGCATGTAACGGTCGATCGCTTTTTCTTCGGCCGGAAACTGCTTTACCAGGTTGTCACGGAACTCCTGTTTGCCGGCCCGCGCGCAGAACACCTTGTCACCGACATAAAAACGGTCGTACTCCTCGTCCATCGGCGCCCATTCCAGCTTGCCGTCCGACAGGAAGTCGAACAGCTTGCGGGTGCGGGTCTTAACCCCGACGTCGCCAATGTAGTGCACACCGACATCCCACTCGTAGCCTTCCCGGTCATAAGAGTGGGTGTAGCCGCCAGCCGTGTAATGCTGCTCCAGCACACAGACCTTCCAGCCCAGTTCACTGAGCAGGGCGGCCGTGGTCAGGCCACCGATGCCGGAACCAATAACCAGCGCGTCGTACTCCGGCGCCAGGCGATTCGGGCGGTAACGATAACCGATCCGCAGGGTGCTGGGTTTCATCGAAGACCCCTTACAGGTGCTCCTGCAGAAACATCATGGTCGCCTGGGTGTATATATCGCGATTTTCCTTCTTGCGGTAGCCATGCCCCTCGTTCAGCGCATTCATGTACCAGACCGGCAAACCCTGCGCTCGCAGCGCCTCAACGATCTGCACGGCTTCGGTAACAGGCACCCGCGGATCGTTTTCACCCTGCACTACCAGCATCGGAACCTTGATCTTGTCGACGTGGTTCAGCGGGCTGATCGACTCGAGGTGTTTACGCATGGCCGGGTCACGCTCGTCACCATACTCGGCGCGACGCAGGTCGCGACGGTAATCCTGGGTGTTCTCCAGGAACGTCACGAAATTGCTGATGCCGACAATATCCACCGCGGCCTTGAGCCGGTCGCTGTAGTGCACCGCACTGGCCAGCACCATGTAGCCGCCGTAACTGCCGCCAAAGACCGCCACCCGGTTCTCATCCAGGTCCGGCTGGGTGGCGATCCAGTCCAGCAGTGCGCCGATGTCCTTGACCGAATCCTCGCGTTTGAAGCCATTATCCAGCGACATGTAATGCTTGCCATAGCCATCTGAGCCGCGAACATTCGGGCGAATTACTGCAGCGCCCAGTTTATGCAGCCAAAGCTGGTAAGTGCTGCTGAACGCCGGGCGCGCCTGGGCTTCAGGCCCACCATGAATGACGATGACTACCGGATGCGGGCCTTCGCCTGCCGGCTTGTACACCCATGCCGGGATGGAGTCCGGGCCGCCCTCACCACTGTCGAATGTGGGGAAAGAAACCAGTTCGGGCTGGATGAAGGTACTCGTATCAAGACCACCAACTTCGCTGTATGTCCAGCGCGTCAATTCGGTAAATTCCAGAGCACCTTCGCCAAGACCCAGCACAAAGGAATCGCTGGGCGTCTGCGAGGTGTTCAAAGTCATGCCCAGCTTGCTGCCGTCGGGACTGAATTCCAGTCCGCCAACCAGGCCGGTCGGAATCACGTCAACCTGGCGAAATTCATGACTGTTCATGTCGAACAGGTACAGCTGTGAGAACCCATTGTTATTTACCGTGAACGCCGCCCGGGTCAGATCATCACTGACGGCTCCGCCTTCCACGTGCCACGGAATATCGGCCGTGATCATCTGCGGTGCTGATCCTTCTTCCAGCGACTGCCAGGCTAACTGCTGAAATTCGCCGTTGACATCCGTGATGTAAAAAAAGCCGGTGCCTTGTGGGTCAAAAGACAGAGCGAAGTTGGAACTGGGAGTTGCCGGATTTCCAGCCAGCAAGCGTAATTCCTTCGTCCTGAGATCCAGCAGGTGAATCCTGGAATCTGCGTTGCCGACGTAATTGGTGATCAACAGTCGTTGATTGTCCGGAGAGAAATCCGACGGACCCCACCAGGTTCCATCTGGCGACTCCAGGATGATTCCCGCCGTCTCGGGGTTACTGGCATTCATCATCCACACATCGTTGGACGCGCCATTCCTCCGGGTGCTCTGGTAAGCGATGAACTCACCGCGCCGGTCCCATATCACCGCACCGTTGCGGGATTCACCATCGGTCAGCATTCGGGCATCATCCGTGCCGGACGGGTCAAGCAGGAAAATCTGTGAGAACTCGCTGCCACCGGCGTCCATGGTAAATATCAACTGGTTGCCGCCGGGCTGACGCACCACGCCCCCTGCCGGCTCATCAAAAAACGTCAGCTGTGTCCGTGCGCCCCCGGGGATGCCCACGTGATGAATCTGGGAAACATCTCCGAAGCGTGTTGTGACGTAGATGCCTTCGCCATCTTCTGTCCAGCCCTGGAAGCCGGCGGACCGAACGTTCTGGTAGCGGTTTAGTTCAGCGACGACCGCCTGAGGTATCTCCGGAATGTCTTCCATCACGAGATTACCGTTATTCGCTTCCCGGCGAACGACTTCAGCCTGCGCCAACGGGATGAATACGCAAAGCGCCAGGCATCCGGCAATGATCAGTTTCTTGTTCATAATTAAGGACTCGTATATTGGGTGATGTGGTTCAGTAAAAGTGAATGGCCCGGATATCCAGCGTGAACACCCCGGGCGTTTTGTCAGCCACCATGAAACCTAGCTGACGTAATTCGGAAGGTACTACCGGGCCTGCCTCGACTACCGGTCGGCCGCGGAATACGGGTTCAAATGTATCAAAATCCAGGCGAATGGTCTGCCAATTCGTTTCAGGCTGAAATTCAGCCCGCCAGGCGATACCATCAAACCGGCCATCCTGGCGCAAACGAAGCTGGTAGGTTCGTCCGTCACCACGCACTTCCAGCTGGATGCCTTTGGCATGCGCAAGATCTGCGTCAATAGAACGGCGCACTGAAGCGAAACCGCCATTGTTTTCCAGCGAGAGTTCGCCTTCAAAACGCAAGCCTGCGCCAAAAGCGATGATATGGCCGCTGGAAACGCCCCCCATGACGCCGTCATTGATCGAACGCCAGGGCTCTGCTTCAAGTGTCAAAGCCAGCATCATCAGCACACTCAGCATCAGCCGAATTTTTTCTCATGCGCGGCCAGCGTCTTGTTGACCTTTTCCAGCGCCTTGACCAGGCGGTCATGAATCGAATCGCCCTTATTGTCACGCTCCAGCAAAGCCGCGGTGTGCGCGGCACACAGGTTCTCGGCATGCTGCCAGCTGTGGATCAACTCCTCCGCCCAGTCGCGAAAGTCCTGCACAGCACCCGCCCGCCGCTCCAGCGCCTTGGCCAGCGTCGGATGAAAACTCACCGAATCACCCAGGCCGGCAAGGCGCAGGGGCAAAGGCAGCCGTAAGTACATCAGCGTGTCGTCCGAGTGAATCGTCATTGACGCCCGGTGCAGCGCCAATACGGATGAAAAGTGGATGTTCTGATCATCCGAAATGAAATCCACGCCGCGCGGCACCGAGAAATCAAAATCTTGCGAGTAACGCTGGTGCAGCGCCGGGTCCTCGGTTTTCAGTTCTGCCCAGGGCAGGTCAGCAAAGCGCTCATGGTGCCGGGCAGTCCCATACAGCACGGCATCCGGAAACTGCTCGTGGATTTTACGCACGTGCACCGTGTGAAACGGATGGAGATTCAGAACCGCCTCGATTTTCGCGCCGCCTTCTGTCATCTCCCGCACCTTCGCAAGGGTTTCCTGGCTGAAAGTGTACGAATCCAGCAATACGAAGTTGCCGCTGGCCAGCCTGGCCAGTGACGATTGCGTGCCCACGTCGATAACGCCACCGATCTTGTAGGAACCCCTGATATTCCAGAATCCCTCACCGACATGGATGACCGGTCCGCTCATGCCTGGACCCCCATCACAGATTGCATGTGAGGCTGAACGCGCGCTCTCGCCCGGGCTGTGCTGTCGCGGGCTTCCAGTCGCTCGAACCAGGACTGGACTCGCGGCAGCTCGCCGAGCGCAAAACCAACAGCACTGGCCTGCTCCAGGTAAGCCAGCGCAAAGGGCTCTGCAATCGACAATGCATCGTTTGCCAGCCATTCCCGATCAGCCAGCCAGCGCTCGACATGCTTCAGCTGCTGGCCGGCGAACTTTACCGCCTCGGCACATCGGGCCTCATCCGGTTCGCCCATTCCAGCAGCGTTCTTGATGATTTTTTCGAAATAAAGCGTCGTCAGCCAGCGTCCCGGGTGGCAGGTAAAAAAGGTCATCCACTGGTCCACCCGTGCACGCTGCAACTTGTCAGCCGGGTACAAGGGGGACTTTTCATTACTGGCGACGTAACGGCAGATCGGGCCCGATTCGAACAGGAACTGACCATCGTGCTCAAGCACCGGAACCTTGCCGGCCGGGGTCATCGCCCGGAATTCATCCGTGCGGTTTTCCAGCTTCATCAGGTTGACAAAAGCAAACTCGTATTCGACCCCCAGCTCTTCCAGAACATAAACCGTCTTCATGGTGTTCTGGGTAAAAAATCCGTGCAGTCGATACATGAGGGTCTCCTGAAAATTGACGAGGCAAGACACCCAGTATACGGCCCCTGAAAACTGATCACTAACTCCGGTTGAAGACCTTCTCGACCAGATCCAGCGGAAACACGATCGTGGAACTCTTGTCGCCCGCTATTTCGGTCAGGGTCTGGAGGTAACGAAGCTGAATCGCGTTGGGTTCGTCGGCCAGTGTTTTCGCGGCTTCTACAAGCTCGTGCGCAGCCTGTTTTTCACCGGTGGCGTGAATGACCTTGGCGCGCCTCTGCCGCTCTGCCTCGGCTTGTGCGGCAATAGCACGGATCATGCTTTCATCCAGGTCCACGTGCTTGATCTCCACGTTGGCCACCTTGATGCCCCAGGCATCGGTTTGCCGGTCCAGGATAGCCTGGATATCGTGGTTCAGCGCATCCCGCTCGGAGAGCATGTCGTCCAGCTCATGCTGGCCCAGTACGGACCGCAGGGTAGTCTGCGCAAGCTGGCTGATGGCTTCGAGATAACGCTCCACCTGGATAATGGCTTTTTCCGGATCAATCACCCGGAAATAAACCACGGCATTTACCTTTACCGAAACGTTGTCCTTCGATATAACGTCCTGGGTTGGCACATCCATGACGATCACACGCAGGTCCACGCGCTCCATTTGCTGGATCACCGGGATCACGATGATCAATCCGGGACCCTTCACTTTCCAGAAACGTCCGAGCTGAAAAATGACACCCCGTTCATATTCACGCAGGATCTTGATTGCGTTAATGATGATTGCCAGCACTGCCAGTGCCAGTACTCCAAACACATAATCAAACACGATCATTTTTCTGCTCCTTTAGGTGGGCTCCGGCTGCGCGCACTATCAGTGTCAGCCCATCCAGCCCGGTGACGACAATTTCCTGCTCCGCCTGAACCGGAGTCTCGGCAATTGCGCTCCAGCGTTCACTGTGGACAAAAACCTCTCCCTCTTTTTGAAAACTTTCCAATGCCGTACCCCGTGCGCCAATCAACTGCTCCCTGCCCGACACCACGGGCCGCTGGCGTGCCCGTATGGCAAACCAGATGATCGTCATCAATCCCAGCGAACCGACCATCGCGATCGCAGCGATCAGCGCGCGCGAGACCTCGAATCCCGGCACGTCTGTATCGATAAGGATGATCGACCCGATGACCATCGCAATGATTCCACCAATGCCAAGCGCGCCGAAACTCGGCGCCATGACCTCCGCAATCATCAGGATGATACCCAGGGCAATCAACCCCAGCCCGGCATAATTGACAGGCAACATTTGCAGCGCATAAAGCGCCATCAACAGGCAAATCGCACCCACCACACCGGGTACGATGGCTCCCGGGTTATAGCCCTCGAGGACCAGCCCGTAAATACCGATCAACAACAAAAGGTAAGCAATGGTGGGGCTGGTAATGACCCCCAGCAGTTCACTGCGCCAGTCGGGCAGCAACCGTTCAATGACAAGACCGCTGGTCTGCAGTATTAACTCCCGGTCATTGACCTCGACCGACAGGCCATCGATCTGCTCGAGTAAGTCACCGATATTTTCAGCCACCACATCAATCACACCCAGGTTCAATGCTTCCTCGCTGCTGATACTGGCCGCTTCACGCACGGCAAGTTCGGCCCAATCGGCATTCCGGCCGCGTTTTTCAGCCAGGCTGCGCAGGTAAGCCACCGCGTCATTCACGACCTTTTGCTCCATCGCGCTACCCGCTTCAGCCGGCCTCGTCAGCCCGTCCTTTTCACCGTCGCCGGAATCGCCTTCTTT
>Ga0224504_10000615_pt1 | contig 15866 bp, 16 predicted proteins | sample SF_Oct11_sed_USG_3_FD_170160 | JGI IMG/M metagenome (GOLD analysis project Ga0224504, IMG submission 170160) | Sediment microbial communities from San Francisco Bay, California, United States - SF_Oct11_sed_USGS_24 | ecosystem: Environmental > Aquatic > Marine > Sediment | place: USA... | reverse complement strand
GAACCGATGATGTTGCCCAGCGCAATATCGTGCTCCCCTTTCAAGGCGCTGACTACCGATACCGCCAGTTCCGGCAGGCTCGTGCCGACGGCCACGATCGTCAGCCCGACAATCAGGTCGCTCACGCCCAGGTCAAGGGCGATGTGGTGGGCGCCCCAGACGAGAGTCCGGGCACCAGTCAGGAGTAGCGCCAGGCCCAGGATGAGCCAGCCAATGGCCGAGGACATCGGGATCTCGGTGGGGATTTCCGCCGCGATCTCTTCCCTGATCGGGTCGAACTGATCCGCCTGACTTCCCAGGCGCACAAGCCAGTGCATGACCATCATCAGGCCGACCAGCAACAACACGCCGTCGATGACGCCCAGATGAGAGTCCAGGAAGAGCATCACGGTCAGCAGGGTTACGGCCAACAGAGCGGGCATCTCCCGGCGCAGGATCGTCGATCTCACCAGCAATGGACGAACCGTCGCGGTCGCGCCCAGCACCAGCGCAATGTTGGCGATATTCGAGCCGATAGCGTTACCCACGGCGAGGGTGGGGTTGTTATCCAGCGCGGCGGTGATAGATACGAGTATCTCCGGGGCCGAGGTGGCGATGGCCACTACGGTCAGCCCGATCAGCAGCGTCGGGACCCCCAGGTTCCGGGCGCTGCCGGCCGCTCCCACGACAAAGCGATCCGCTCCCCAGATAAGGAGGGCGAAACCAGCAACCGTGGCAGCGGAATATAGAAGCATCGCAAGAAACCAGAAGAGTCCCGGCGTGTCTGCAAGCATAGGGCACGCAAGACGCGTAATCATACACGTTCCGGTTGCGGGACAATCATCGCCTCCTGGCCCCGCCATTCACGCCGGCAGGTGGTTCCTATAGAATCCGGCACTCCCGACCGCACTGGCCACGCCGCTACCGGGCGAGGCCGTTCAGGATGAGGCACATGCATCCCCAGGAAGTAGCCAAGCTGATCCAAGAGGGTATGGACACGATCGAGGTCGAGGTCCGCTCCGATGACGGGAGTCACTTCTCGGCGCTCGTTGTATCAGAACAATTCGCCGGCCTCCGTCCCCTGCAGAGGCATCAGCTTGTCTATGGCACGCTGGGCGAGCGGGTAGGCCGGGAGATTCATGCTCTGTCGATCCGCGCGTTGACGGCGGCAGAGCGGGATAGCGCCGCCGAATGACCCGATGGAAAGGGATTCGTGGATAGACTTCTGATATCCGGTGGCGCGCGCCTTAATGGTCACGTGCCGATCTCGGGCGCCAAGAATGCGGCACTGCCCATCCTTGCCTCTACGCTGCTCGCCGACAGCCCGATGCGAGTATCCAATGTGCCGCATCTGCGGGACGTCACGACCACCGTAGAGTTGCTCGGTCGGATGGGCGTCGAGATCACCGTCGACGAGCGCATGCAACTGGAAGTCGATCCGAGACCGATACGCGAGTTCGAAGCATCCTACGAATTGGTCAAGACCATGCGCGCGTCCATTCTGGTGCTCGGGCCGATGCTGGCAAGGTATGGACGCGCCAATGTTTCGCTGCCGGGCGGGTGCGCTATCGGGGCAAGGCCCGTTAATCTGCATGTTGCCGGCCTGCAGGCGATGGGTGCAGATATTGTTATCGAGGACGGCTACATCAAGGCGCGGGCCGATCGTCTGCACGGCGCCAGACTGGTGCTCGATACGGTGACGGTCACAGGTACAGAGAATCTCCTGATGGCTGCGACGTTGGCCCGGGGCGAGACCCTGATCGAAAACGCCGCCCGTGAGCCGGAAGTCGTGGACCTGGCAGACTGCCTGATTTCCATGGGCGCCCGGATCGAAGGCGCGGGCACGGACACCATCAGGGTCCAGGGAGTGGAGTCCCTGTCCGGAACGCGATATCGGGTCTTACCCGATCGCATCGAGACAGGCACGTTTCTCGTCGCCGGCGCGGTAACTGGCGGCAAGGTCCGGGCGACCGGCACCCGCCCTGACAATCTGGATGCCGTGCTTGCCAAGCTGGAGGAGTGCGGGGCCACGATCACTACCGGAGAGGACTGGATCGAGCTCGATATGGAGGGCCGGAGACCAGGCGCTGTCAACCTGCGTACCGCCCCCTATCCCGGATTTCCCACCGACATGCAGGCGCAATTCACGGCGCTCAACGCCGTCGCCGAGGGTGTCGGCACGATCACTGAAACCGTGTTCGAGAATCGATTCATGCATGTCCTCGAGATGCAGCGCATGGGCGCCGACATCAGGCTAGAGGGCAATACGGCCATTAGTGAAGGGGTGCAGACGTTGATGGCAGCGCCGGTGATGGCGACTGACCTGAGGGCTTCCGCGAGCCTGGTGCTCGCCGGCCTCGTAGCCGAGGGCGATACCGTGATCGAGCGGATCTATCACATCGATCGCGGCTACGAGCGGATCGAAGAGAAACTGGGTCAGCTCGGCGCCGGAATTCGTCGTATCGCAGGCTGATCAGCAGATCAGCCCGGATCGTAGGATGGGCGTTCGGCGACCGTTGCCACCGCTGTGAACCCTTCCCCGAGGCGGCTACCCTGCAGGCGCACCTCGGACCCCGGCTTCATCCGGGCGATGTGCCGCAGGGCGTCCTGCCAGACCACGACCGGCTTGTCATTGATGTAGGTGATGACATCCGCGGGCCGCAGTCCCGCCAGCTCCGCAGGGCTGCCTTGTTGAACGCTCGTCAGGATAATGCCGAAGCCATCCTCCAGCCCGAGAGAGTTCGCCTGATCCGGGGTCAGTGTCTCGGTCCCCACGCCGAGCCAGCCGCGGATGACCCTGCCATGCGCAATCAGGTCATCCATCACGCCGCGGACCAGGTTCACCGGGATGGCGAAACCGATTCCTTCCGAATCCAGCCGACGCGAGAAGAACGCCGTATTGATGCCGACCAGCTGTCCCCCCGCATTGACCAGTGCCCCACCCGAATTGCCTAGATTGATCGCGGCATCCGTCTGAATGAAATTTTCGAAGGGCGACAGTCCCAGCTGGCCTCGCCGGGTGCCACTCACTATTCCCTGGGTGACGGTCTGCCCGATACTGAAGGGATTGCCGATTGCCAGTACGACGTCCCCGACGCGCAGAGTATCGGACCGTCCGACCGGGATTCGCGGAAGCGCATCGAGCTCTATCCTGAGCAGGGCGAGATCCGTGTCCGGATCAGTGCCCACGATTTCGGCCGCGGCGACGCGACCGTCAGTCAGGTAGACATCTATGACTGTCACGCCTGCGATGACGTGTTCGTTGGTGATCACGTAACCCTCTGGCGCCATGATCACGCCGGAGCCGAGGCTTTCTACCGCCGCGAGTTCGGCGGGCTTCCCTGACTCGGCCCTGCGAATGCTGCCGACCAGGTTGACGACCGCGGGCGCGGCTGCCGACACGGCGTTGGCATACGATGTCCCCGGTATGGGCGGGGCTTGTCCGCGGTCGGGAAGAAGGCTCGGAAACAGATAGACCACGACGAACGCCGCGGCGAGCCCGACGGTCGCCGACTGAAGCATAAAGACCAGAGCGGTGCGCAGCCTGGACATGGACGAAGCGAGACCCCGATATGAATATCAGCGGCCATTATCTGTGCGCACCTGCAAAGACTCAATTTCGATACCCACGGGCCCTCCGGGTTTTGTCTTGGCAGGTAGGCACCCTGTTTGACGCCCGTGTATAATTGCCCGATTGCTATCCACTGGCCGAATCTGTCCATGAGCCATAGCCCTGGCCCTCGTGGACCCGGCCGATATCGCCTTGGAGAACACTTGCGATGAGCGAAGACGTTGATCTGAGCAGACGTCATTTTCTCGGCGTGGCGACGGCAGTCACGGGCGGCGTAGGCGCCGTCTTTGCGGCGACACCGTTCCTTGCCTCCTGGCAACCAAGCGCCCGTGCCCAGGCACTCGGTGCGCCTGTGGAAGTCGATATCGGCAAGCTCGAACCGGGGGCCCTGCTGAAAGTCGAGTGGCGCGGCAAACCCGTCTGGATTCTGCGCCGGACCGACGTAATGCTGGAGCGCGTCCGCGAGACCGACGCGGAGGTCCGCGACCCGGCCTCGGAACAGCCGCAGCAGCCGGAATACGCCAGGAACGAGTACCGGGCGATCAAGCCGGAGATCCTGATAGTCGTCGGAAGCTGCACTCATCTTGGCTGCTCGCCGATCGAGCGTTTTGATCTGGCTCCCGCTGACCTGGGCCCTGACTGGCGGGGCGGATTTTACTGCCCGTGTCACGGCTCGAAATTCGACCTCTCCGGGCGCGTCTACAAGGGCGTTCCCGCACCTCTGAACCTGCCGGTTCCGCCGCACCGGTATCTGAGTGATTCCGTCATCCTTATCGGATCCGATACGGGGGTGGCCTGATGAGTAGGTCGGAGCACGAAGTCGGCCAGATGGCCGGTCGTCGCGAAGGCGGTTTCAATCAGTGGCTGAACAAGCGTTTTCCGCTGGACAGCCTGCTTCGCGAGCACATTACGGAGTACTACGCCTCCAAGAATCTCAACTGGTGGTCCGTCTTCGGTTCTCTTGCGATGGTTGTCCTGGTGATCCAGATCATCACCGGCATCTTCCTGACCATGAGTTACAAGCCTTCGGCGGCGGAGGCTTTCGCGTCAGTCGAGTACATCATGCGGGACGTCAACTGGGGTTGGCTGATCCGCTACATGCATTCGACCGGCGCCTCGATGTTCTTCATCGTGGTCTATCTTCACATGTTCCGTTCGCTCATCTACGGGTCCTACAAATCGCCGCGGGAGCTGATCTGGATCTTCGGCATGTTCATCTATCTGGCGCTCGCTGCGGAAGCGTTCTTCGGCTATCTGCTGCCCTGGGGGCAGATGTCCTATTGGGGTGCGCAGGTGATCGTGTCGCTGTTCGGCGCCATTCCGGTGGTGGGAGAGTCGCTGGTGGAGTGGATCCGAGGGGACTACTTCATATCCGACATCACGCTGAACCGATTCTTCGCTCTCCACGTTATCGCTCTGCCGCTGGTGCTCGTGGGACTCGTCGCGGTCCACATCATGGCGCTGCACGAGGTAGGCTCGAACAATCCGGACGGTGTCGAGATCAAGGACAAGAAGGGCCCGGACGGCGTGCCTCTGGACGGCGTAGCGTTCCATCCATATCACACCGCCAAAGACCTGGTCGCGTTCGTCGCGTTCGCCATCGTATTCAGCGCGATCATCTTTTTCGCGCCGGAGATGGGCGGTTATTTCCTTGAGCATGCCAATTTCGAAGCAGCCGATCCGCTGAAGACTCCCGAGCACATCGCGCCGGTCTGGTACTTCACCCCGTTTTACGCAATCCTCAGGGCGGTTCCGGACAAGCTCGGCGGCGTGATCCTGATGGGTTCAGCCATGATCCTGCTGTTCTTCCTGCCGTGGCTGGATCGTAGTCCGGTGAAATCCATTCGCTACCGTGGCTGGATGTTCAAGACGGCGGTCGCGTTGTTCGTCGTGAGCTTCTTCGTGCTCGGATTCCTCGGCACGCAACCGGCGACCGGAGCGTACACGATCATGGCGCGTGTTTTCACGATCATCTACTTCGCATTCTTCCTGCTCATGCCCATCTACACGAAGCTTGATAAGACCAAGCCGGTACCGGAGAGGGTCACTTACCATGATTAGGAACGTTATCGCCTGCGTTCTGCTGGGTCTTCCGACAATTGCATTCGCGGCCGGGGGCGGTGGGCACATCGAACATGTAGACGCCGACATCTCGAACGAGGCATCGGTCCAGCGGGGGGCCAAGTATTTTGTAAATTATTGCCTGGGCTGCCACTCGGCTCAGTATGTGCGGTACAACCGGTTGGCTGTTGATCTGGAGCTAACCGAAGATCAGCTCGTCGAGAACCTGATGTTCACCGGAGAACGCCCCCATGACACGATGGAGAACGCCATCCCGTCGACCGACTCGGCCAACTGGTTCGGCCGCACGCCGCCCGACCTGTCCCTGACGGCACGCGCTCGTGGCGATGACTGGGTGTACAGTTTCCTGAAGTCTTTTTACGTCGATCCGTCCAAGCCGACCGGCGTGAACAATCTCGTCCTCGAAGGTGCCAGCATGCCCCATGTCCTGTGGGAACTGCAGGGCATCCAGAAAGCCGTCTACCGGACGGACCTGGATGCGCAGGGTAGTCCTCACGAGGTTTTTGATCACTTCGAGCTGGTTCAGCCCGGTGCCATGACTCCTGAGCAGTTCGATGTCATGGCTCAGGACCTTACGACCTTCCTGACCTATATCAGCGAGCCGGCGCAATTGAAGCGGCAGTCACTGGGCATCAAGGTGATCCTTTTCCTGGTCGTGTTGTTCCTCTTCTCGTTCCTCTACAAGAAGGAACTCTGGAAGGATGTGCACTAGGCCGGCGAAGTCTTCGACTGACGCTGAGCGAATACGGAGAAATTAGATGGCATTAATTGCCAATAGGCGATCGGTAATGACTCTCTTCTCACATCCCACCTGTCCTCACAGCCACAGGGTCAGGCTTGTACTGGCGGAAAAGAGCATCAATGTCGATGTTGTGAGCGTCGATGGTCCGACTCTTCCCGAGGATCTCCTCGATCTCAACCCGTACAACAGCGTGCCGACCCTCGTGGATCGGGATCTTGTCCTGTACGACTCGAGGGTCATCATCGAGTATCTGGACGAGCGCTTTCCGCACCCGCCGCTGATGCCGGTCGATCCCGTCACCCGGGCGCAGTTCCGTCTGGCGCTCTATCGAATCGAGCGGGACTGGTACGGTCTGGCCAATGAGATAGAGGAGGCGAGGGACCGCAAGACGGGTAACAAGGCCCGCAAGATCCTAAAGGAGAGCATCCTGGCGAGCGCAGAGGTATTCCGGGCCAAGCCCTATTTCCTGAGCGATGAATTCTCTCTGGTCGATTGCACCATCGCGCCGATCCTGTGGAGATTGCCGACTTACGAGATCGAGCTACCGGCTGCCCAGGCCCAGCCTATAGAAGACTACATCGAAGCCATCCTGGCGCGCCCGTCGTTCCAGAGCAGCCTTAGCGAACTGGAAGAGGAGATGCGGGCGTGACCGGCCCGTCGATCCATTGTCGACACCGCTGAAGCCGAGGAGACCCTATCTGCTACGTGCCATGCATGAGTGGATAGTCGATAACGGCCACACGCCACATGTCGTGGTCGATGCCGACGCGGAGGGCGTGCAGGTTCCCACGGAGCACGTCAAGGACGGCAAGATCGTTCTCAATTTGAGTTACGACGCTACGATAGATCTGTCGATCGGGAACGAGAGTCTGGATTTCGGAGCACGGTTTTCCGGTGCGCCGCGACAGATCAGTGTCCCGATCGAAGCGATCATGGGCATCTACGCCAAGGAAACCGGTCAGGGCATGATATTTGGTTCCGAGGCAAGCGAACCGGATCCCGAGCCGGGTGGAGACGACAAGCGACCCCGCCTGCGGGTGGTCAAATAGAGCCGTCGCCTTGCGGGAACAGCTTGCCTGGATTCAGAATCCCGGCCGGATCAAATTGTTCTTTCACTTTCTGCATGAGGGCCAGCGTCCCAGGCTCGATTTCCAGACCAACATAGGCGCGTTTCTCGAATCCGACCCCGTGCTCGCCCGAGAGCGTGCCGCCGAGACGCAGGACGACGTCGAATACGTCGGCGAGGCATGCGCTCATCCGCTCTTGCTCTCCGGGATCATCCGGATCGCCCAGCAGGTTGACGTGGATGTTGCCGTTTCCTGCATGGCCGAAGTTTACGATCCGGACATCGTGACGGGCGCCGAGTCGCTTCAGCTTGTCGATGAATTCCGCCATCCGCGAAACAGGTACCACGACGTCTTCATTGATTTTCTTCGGGGCGATTGTCCTCAAGGCCGGTGACAAGGCCTTGCGGGCGGCCCAGAGCGAGGCGCTTTCGACAGCGTCCCGCGCCTGCCGGAATTCGACCATCCCACCATTGGAGGCGGCCGTCCGGATGGCCTCCACGCCTTCCGCAACCGTCGCCTCCAGTCCATCGAATTCGATGATCAGCATCGCGCCGACGTCATCTGCCAGGTCGCACTGCTCCATGCCCCGGATCAGACTGATCGATGCCTCGTCCATGAATTCCAGGGCCCGGGGTGTCGACGGCTGCGCCATGATGGCGGAAACTGCTGCCGCTGCATCGCTCATCTCCCGGTAGGTGACCCGCATGGTAGCCAGACAGGGCGGCAGGGGCGTCAACAGGAGCGTCGCTTCCGTGATGATGGCCAGCGTTCCCTCCGATCCGATCAACAACCGCGTGAAGTCGTAACCGACGACGCCCTTGGTGGTATAGCAGCCGGTGCGTAGTGACGTTCCATCGCCGGCGACTGCACGCAGGCCCAGTGTGTTCTCCCGCGGCGTGCCGTATTTGACCGCCCTGGGTCCGGCCGAATTGCAGCCCAGATTGCCGCCTATCGAGCAGTAATCCGAGGAGGTGGGGTCGGGTGGCCAGAAGAAGCCGAGTTCTCCCGCTGCCCGTTGCAGGTCGCCGTTGCACACGCCCGGCTGCACGACCGCGACCCGGTTGCGTTCGTCGATGGCGTGAATCCGGTCCAGCCTCTCGGTAGACAACGCGATGCCGCCTGCGGCAGGCACGGCGGCTCCGGCTGTGCCTGTGCCCCGTCCCCTGACAGTCAGCGGGACGGAGTGACGATTGCAGGCCTGCACGATCGTGACGACTGCATCATGTTCGCCGGGCATGGCGACCGCGGCGGGTAGCTGCTGCCGGCGACTGTTGTCGTAACCGTAGGTCCAGCAATCTGCCGGATCGGTCAGTACGGCGTCGGGCCCCAGCCGATCGATCAATTCGTCGACCAGGGCATCTGTTGTTTGAGGGCTTCCGGACATTGGTGGATCGGCTGAGCCGGTCGTGGTCATGTCGCAGGACCGAGCAACGTCCTGTCTATCAGGTCACAAAGGCAATGAATGATGAGCAGATGGGTTTCCTGCACGCGCGCTGTGTTGTCGGAGGGTACCCGCAGCTCTACGTCATTTCCGTCCAGCAACCCCGCCAGCGCTCCACCATCGCGTCCCGACAAGGCGACCACTCGCATGCCTCTCTCATGAGCAGTCTCGATCGCCAGATTGACGTTGGCCGATTGACCGGATGTGGATATCGCGACCAGCAGATCACCAGGTTGTCCCAGTGCCCGAATCTGCTTGGAAAAGACCTCTGCGTAACTGTAGTCGTTCGCGATCGCCGTGAGCGTTGAGCTGTTACTCGTCAGGGCGATCGCCGGCAGTCCCGGACGTTCCATCTCGAAGCGGTTCAGCATCTCGGCGGCAAAGTGCTGCGCATCGCCCGCCGAGCCGCCGTTGCCACACGCAAGCAGCTTGCCATTTTCAAGTAGCACACCCGTGATCAGAGCCGCCGCCCGCACGATGTGCGCTGCGAGCAGATCGGCGGCCTCCCGCTTTACGGATATGCTGGCGGCGAAATGTTCTCTGACACGGTCCTCAGGATTCATCGTGCTCCCCGAAAGGTTGCGGATCCAATGGACAGTTGGCGTGCCACCCGAGTGTAGGTCGTGCTGGTTATGCCCGGAAAGCGTCTCTGATCCATTCCATCGAATTGTCGCCGTCAGCCGCGCAAATTGCCACCAGATCGAAACGCACAGCACTATCGTCCAATTCGGGCCGGGAGGCGAGGAACTTCCTTGTTGCCATTACGATTCTCCGGACTTTTCTCTGGTCTACGGATTCCATCGGGCTGCAAATCGAGCCGGCACGGCGCAATCTCACCTCGACGACAACGATCACCCCATGATCTTCCATGACGAGATCGAGTTCGCCCATTCGGCAGGTGTAGTTACGGGCGACAAGCGCCAGGCCTCTGGCAGTGAGAAAGGCTTCGGCTAGTCGTTCGCCCGCACGACCGCGGCTGCGGCTCAAGAACCATCCCGGGGATCAGGGACTCTGCGTATCTGACCATTCACGACCCGGGCCCATTCCAGCTCGCGGGATACTCTGCCGTTCTCGACAAGTTCGAGATTCCCCGTCAGGCCTGCGATGCCTGATACTGCGTCCCTGCGCAGGCTGCTCAACAAGGGTACGAGCGTATAGGCATCGTATCCGAGGGCGTAAAGCCGCGAACGGCGACCGACGCTCGCGGGCCATATCGCCGCCATGCGATCACGCAATGCCCGGATGCTCTCTTCGTCACTCAAGACCCACGGAATGTCCCCGAATGCCGTGTCGTCAAGGTCGCGACTCGGCGTCTCTCCCGGCAGATAGATAGAAGAGGTGGCGTAAACCGGAAGATCGTAGGCGTAGTGAAAGCGGAGCTGAGGCCGGAGCTGTCTGCCGTCCCGCGGCATGGCTGCGAGGAAGACAAACTCCGCGTCCTGTCTTCTGCGCGGCTCGAACTCCAGCTGAACGCCGAGCACCCCTTCCAGTCGTCGGTGGCGTTCGCGACTATCGTCGACGTACAACAGCCTGGTTATCTCATCCGAGTAGTCGGGCAGCCCCGGCGTGAAAGTCCGCAGGTCCAGCAGTCTTCCGCCGCCGGCTTGCAGGGTCTCGGCGAAACTTGCCGCAATCCGCATGCCCCAGTCGTTCGCCGGTACCAGGGCTATCCCGCGCGCCAGACCCTCCGTCAGAACACGTTGCGCGGCCTGCGCGGCTTCGTCCTCCGGCGCCAGCGACAGCCTGTAAACAAATTCAGGCAGGCTTGCGGGGTCGAACGGGTCGTTCAGCGCAAGCGTGGGCACGCCGCCGGAGACGCCCGGCAATTGCCCGACTTCTGGTTTTGATAGCGGGCCGACGATGAAGTCGGCGCCCTGGGTGGCCGCCCGCTCCCATGCGCCTGCCGCTCCTGTCGTGGCCGAATCAATCACCAGTATCGTCGGTCGCGGGCCGGTGTCCTTGCGGCCGAAGTGAGCCGCTATGAAGCCATCCCGTACCGCCTCTGAAGATGCGGCGAGCTGACCGCTCAATGGCAGGATCAGCGCAATAGTCTTCGGATACGCGGTGAGTTGCTGGAATCCGGCCAGCACGGAATCCAGAACCGATTCCGACGCGGGGTGGGCAGGATTGCGGGCTCTCCATGCGTTCAGTGACACTTGCATGCGCCCCGGGTCGCCCCCGGCCGACTGCAGCAGACGGCCGAGTTGAAGCCAGCCGGTGACCGTGGGATCCGCGTCTTGCGGGGTCGTGAAGTCCACGCCGGTAGCCGAGTTTTGCTGCAGCTTGTTCCAGATCAGCCGACGGTTATCGGCGACTGCCCTCGAATCGGCCAGAAATCTCTCCCGGTCTACCAAAGCCTGTACCGCCGGACCACCCAGCCCGGCGGCGAAGAATGCCCGGGCCCGCAATTCGAGCGCCTGCGACCGGGTCGCGTTGTCCAGATCAGGAGGCAGGCGGTCCAGGGCCTCGACGGCCTTGTCCGGACTGCCGGTCGCCGTCGCCAGGTCGGCATAGAGCAGAGCGTAGGCGACACCCTCGTTGCCAGTGGGTAGGGGATCCAAGGCTTCCAGTTCGCGCCGTGCATCGCTCAAGCGGCCTGCCGACTGCAGATTCCGGGCCACGGCCAGCCTTGCGCGGTCGCGGGTCGCTCCGGCAGTAGCGGAGGCGATCGAGCGCCACTCTTCCGAGGCAGCCAGGTAGTCGCCCGAATTCTCCAGACTCTCCGCCCGCGCGCGTTGCGCGGTCACATCCGGGGCGGCTGGGCGAGTTGGTCCGCAAGCAACGAGGAGGGTTGCTGTGAAAGTCGCTGCCAGAAGTGCGGTGGCCCTGATAAGGCGGGTTTGCATCTTTTGTCGTCTACGTTGCACGATGAGTTGATCGAACATTCTGCCGCTTCGGCGACGGTGACTATAGTGCCAGAAACCAGTGGAATTCTTTACATAGTTGCCACGCCCATAGGCAATCTCGACGACATCAGCGCGCGTGCCGTCAAGGTGCTGTCTGAGGTCGACACCGTACTCTGTGAAGACACGCGCCATAGCGGTCGTCTTCTCGCGGCCCTGGGTATCCGTTCGCGCACCCTGTCCATGCACGAGCACAACGAGGAGGCTCGTGCAGGAGAAGTCATCGACGGTCTCAGGGCCGGTCGGGACTACGCGCTGATCTCTGACGCCGGGACGCCCCTCATCAGCGACCCCGGCTATCGTCTCGTCAATTCGGCTGCCGCAGCAGGTCTCCGGGTCAGCCCGGTCCCCGGCGCTTGCGCCGCTGTCGCCGCCCTGTCGGTCTCGGGCTTGCCTACCGATCGTTTCTGTTTCCTCGGGTTCCTTCCTGCCAGGAAAGCCGCGCGCCGAAAACGGCTTGAAGATCTGACCACCGAGACCGGGACGCTCGTGTTCTATGAATCCGGCCGACGACTGGAGAGCATGCTGCTGGATTGCGCCGAAGTCCTGGGAGATTCCCGCTCTGCCTCCGTGGCGCGGGAGATGACCAAAGTGTTCGAGACGGTCTATCGGGACACGCTGGCAAATCTTGTCAGTATCATCGGCGACGACCCGGACGCCACGCGCGGTGAATGCGTAGTAATCGTCGAGGGGAACCTCGGTGAGGTCGACTCGGGACCGCAGGTCGAAAGAGCGCTCAGGGTGCTGCTCGACGAACTGCCCGCCAGCGCCGCTGCGCGTACGGTGGCCCGACTGTATCCCGTCGAGCGGCGGGCCGCCTACGCGATGGCCCTTAAGCTGTCGCGCGACTGATGACGGGGCGTGACTTATAATGACAGTGCGGGAGCCGGCCAGACAGCCGCTGTGGTCCTAGATGGCCGCAGAGGAAAGTCCGGGCTCCATAGGGCAGGGTGCCAGGTAACGCCTGGGGGGCATGAGCCCACGGAAAGTGCCACAGAAAACATACCGCCAAAGCGCCAGCGGCGCCGGTAAGGGTGAAAAGGTGCGGTAAGAGCGCACCGCGCGAGTGGCAACACTTCGCGGCAAGGTAAACCCCACTCGGAGCAAGACCAAATAGGGGGGCAAGCCGTCCTTAGGGACGGCGGCGCGCGGCCCGCGCGTGTCCTCGGGTAGGTCGCTCGAGGTGTGTGGCGACGCACATCCCAGATGAATGGCTGTCCACGACAGAACCCGGCTTATCGGCCGACTCCCGCCCTTTCACCTCTTCGGATTCGGTCCTGCCGGGTCCAAATAATTTTTTTACTTGAAGCGTTTTCGAAGAAAGCGCTCTTAACCGCATGATTTAAGTGGTGTAAGATCACGCTCTGCTGCCTGCAGAATCGCGCCTAAGTGCCTGTGCAGTATAAAAAAATTGGCATTCAGGCGTTGACATGCCACGAATTCACTCCCTATAGTGTCGAGAAGTGGGAAAAAGTGGGAAAAGATGGGATTCCCACCGGGTCAGAGACACAGGCATGTTCCGCGGCGCAAACAAAGTCACCCTCGATGCGAAGGGCCGAATGGCCATACCGACGCGATATCGCGAGCGGATTGCTGATTTGTGCGAAGGGCGGCTCGTTGTCACGGTCGATCGGGACTATTGCCTGCTGCTCTATCCGCTGCCCGAATGGGAGGACATCGAGCACAAGCTCGTGCGGCTTCCGACGCTGAATCGCCAGGCCCGTCGCCTGCAGCGATTGATGATCGGTTATGCCAGCGAGGTCGAGCTGGATGGTCACGGACGGATTCTGTTACCGAAGGAGCTCAGAGAGTTCGGCGGGCTGACGCGTCAGGCGATCCTGATCGGCCAGGGAAACCGATTCGAGCTTTGGGACGAGATCCGCTGGAACGAGCGACGTGACGAATGGCTCTCCGAGGAGGCCACCGAGGCGGACGGGCTTCCGGACGAACTCGAATCACTTTCCTTTTAGAGATGCCGGTGTCGGGCGACCACTCACCGGTGCTCCTGAAGGAGGCGCTGGAGGCGCTGGCCGTCCGTCAGGACGGTTCGTACCTCGACGGCACCTACGGCCGGGGTGGGCACACGGATGCCATCCTCGAGCGCTTGGGGCCGCAGGGGAGGTTGCTGGCGATCGACCGCGATCCCGAGGCAGTGGCGGTGGCTCGGGAGCGGCTGGAATCGGATCAGCGAGTCTGCATAGAACAGGGGAACTTTGCAGAGATGGGGGCGATTTCCGCAGCAGCGGGTTTCACGGACGGTTTCGACGGCATCCTGCTCGATCTGGGTGTCTCGTCGCCACAGCTCGACCAGGCATCACGCGGCTTCAGCTTTTCGGCTGACGGCCCGCTGGACATGCGTATGGACACGTCCCAGGCATTGACCGCGCAGGACTGGCTGAGCGCCGCCGCCGAGCGTGAGATGGTGGAGGTGTTCCGTCGCTACGGCGAGGAGCGGTACGCGCGCCGGATCGCGACAGCCCTGGTGCGGGCGCGTAATGAGTGCCCGATAGAGACGACCGGTCAACTCGCCGAGATCGTCGCCGCTGCCGTGCCCGGCCGTGAGCCTGGCAAGCATCCGGCGACACGGGTCTTCCAGGCGATCCGGATCCGAATCAACGATGAGCTGCAGTCCCTCGCGGACGGTCTGGAGGCCGCCCATGGATTGCTTCGCGTCGGCGGTCGTCTGTGCGTCATCAGTTTTCACTCACTCGAAGATCGCGTCGTCAAGCGCTTCATCCGTGACCGGGCGCGGGAAGCCGAAGCGTGGAGAGGCCTGCCGCTCGACAGCGTGCCCGACCATGCGCGTCCCACATTCTCCATAGCAAGCAAGGCGATCAAACCGGGGTCCGAAGAGGTCCGCCTCAATCCCAGATCACGCAGCGCGGTGCTGCGGGTCGCAGAGAGGATCCATTAGGTGGCTGGAAGTACCCGCCTGACGGCCCTGGCAACTGGCTTGCTGGCGTTCGCGGCGGTGTGTTCCGCCATCGGAGTGGTCTACGCCAGGCATGAGTCGCGCAAGCTATTCATCGGGCTGCAGGGACTGGCCGCCGAACGCGACGGGCTCAACATCGATTGGGGAAGATTGCAGATCGAACACAGCACATGGGCATCGCCAAGCCGGATCGAGCAACTCGCTCGAGACCGCCTGAAGATGCGTGAGCCTGATCCTGCCGCGATGGTCATCGTCGAGCCATGACCGGGAAACGGGCAATCAAGGAATTCGACCGGCGATTCGTCAGGCGCCTGGTTACCGTCGCGGTGCTGTTCGGTCTCGGTGGTGTGGCAGTTCTGGCTCGCGCGGTTCAGCTGCAGCTTCTGGACCAGGAGTTCCTCGCGCGCCAGGGCGATGCGCGACATCTGCGGGTGGCGAGCATCGCAGCACACCGCGGGATGATCACGGATCGCCACGGTGAGCCTCTCGCCGTCAGTACCCCGGTCGACAGCCTCTGGGCGAACCCGGCGGAGCTGGTGGCCGCCACGGATCGGCTGCCCGAGCTGGCAGACGCACTCGGCTGGACCCGGGACCGGCTCGTGCAGCTGGTGACGCGCAACTCCGGGCGTGAGTTCGTCTATCTGATCCGCCACATGCCGCCACACAGGGCCGCTGAGATTCTGTCCCTGGACGTCCCGGGCGTCTATTCGCGCCGGGAATACCGGCGCTACTATCCGGTCGGTGAAGTAGCCGGCCATGTGGTTGGCTTCACCGATCTGGACGACCGCGGGCTGGAGGGCCTGGAACTCGCCTATGACCCCTGGCTGACGGGCAAATCCGGCGCCAAACGGGTCATGCGAGATCGGCTCGGGCAGACGATCGCAGATGTCGAGAACATCAGCGCCCCGCGGCCGGGGCGGGATCTGCGTATCAGCCTCGATCTTCGTCTCCAGTACCTTGCCTACCGGGCCCTGAAGCGGGGCGTCGGTCAGCACCGCGCCCGCGCCGGTTCGGTCGTCATCATCGATGTAGATTCCGGTGAGGTCCTGGCCATGGCCAACCAGCCCGGATTCAACCCCAATGACCGGCGGCGTTTCGAAGTCTCGCAGTTCCGCAATCAGGCGGCCACCGACATCTTCGAGCCGGGTT
>Ga0224504_10000613_pt1 | contig 15896 bp, 12 predicted proteins | sample SF_Oct11_sed_USG_3_FD_170160 | JGI IMG/M metagenome (GOLD analysis project Ga0224504, IMG submission 170160) | Sediment microbial communities from San Francisco Bay, California, United States - SF_Oct11_sed_USGS_24 | ecosystem: Environmental > Aquatic > Marine > Sediment | place: USA... | reverse complement strand
CGATGAAATCACCACCACGGGATTCAGCACAGATCTTGGTCATCGCCGCTGTTAGCGTCGTCTTACCATGATCAACGTGACCAATCGTTCCCACGTTTACGTGGGGCTTTGTTCTTTCAAATTTTTCTTTGGACATGTCAGTTTTACCTCTTCTAAGCCGGTCCGGGACCTAGGCGATCTTTTTTACGATTTCTTCAACAACACTCGCCGGCGCTTCAGCGTAATGGTCGAATTCCATGGTGTAAGTAGCACGACCCTGGGTCTGAGACCTCAGGTCCGTGGAATAGCCAAACATTTCTGAAAGCGGAATATGTGCATTGACAATCTTGCCCGACGGGCAGTCTTCCATGCCCTGCAAAATGCCACGGCGACGACTTACATCACCCATCACATCACCCATATAGTCTTCGGGCGTTACCACCTCAACTTTCATCATTGGTTCGAGCAGCACTGGTGAAGCGACCTTGGCACCATTTTTGAAGGCCATAGAACCGGCGACCTTAAATGCCATCTCGTTTGAGTCAACCTCATGATAAGAACCATCATAGAGTTCAACCCGCACATCAACGACCGGATAGCCAGCGATAACACCGTTTTGCAGCGCTTCCTTGATACCCTTGTCTACAGAGTTGATATATTCCTTCGGAACCGCACCACCAACAATCTGGTTGTCAAATTCATAGCCACCACCAGCTTTCAATGGCATCAGGCGAATCTTGACGTGACCATACTGACCACGACCACCGGATTGTTTGACAAACTTTCCTTCCGACTCAACCGCTTTGCGAATCGTCTCGCGGTGAGCTACCTGGGGACGACCAACATTGGCCTCCACATTAAATTCACGCCGCATACGGTCAACCAGAATATCCAGGTGCAGTTCACCCATGCCGGAAATGATCGTCTGGCCTGACTCTTCATCAGTTGCAACACGGAAAGACGGATCTTCCTGCGCCAACTTACCGAGGGCAATACCCATCTTTTCCTGGTCACTTTTGGTTTTTGGCTCAACCGCGACCGAGATTACAGGATCCGGAAACTCCATACGTTCCAGAGTAATCACCTGCTTCAAATCACACAGGGTATCACCGGTAGTGACATCCTTAAGCCCGACCGCAGCTGCTATGTCACCCGCACGAACCTCTTTAAGCTCTTCACGTGTGTTGGCATGCATCTGCAGAATACGACCAATACGCTCTTTCTTACCCTTGACAGGGTTGTAAAGAAAATCGCCGGATTTCAGCACGCCTGAATACACCGGAAAAACGTCAACGTACCTACAAAAGGATCGGTTGCAATCTTGAAGGCAAGTGCAGCAAATGGCTCATCGTCGTCACTCTTACGAACACCCGCCTCTTCGTTTTCCAGAATGCCGGCAATAGCCGGAACATCAAGCGGAGAAGGCATCAAAGCAATAATCGAATCAAGCAGTGCCTGAACACCCTTGTTTTTAAATGCAGTACCACACAAACATGGAACAATGTCATTGTTCAAAGTACCCAGACGCAAACCCTTAATGATTTGAGCTTCAGAAAGAGAGCTCTCTTCAAGGTAAACTTCCATCAGGTCCTCAGACGCTTCGGCTGCCATTTCTATCATGTATTCATGCGCGGCTTCAGCTTCGGCTTTCATGTCCTCGGGAATCTCACGTGACTCGTAAGAAACACCCTGGTTTTCCTGATCCCAGTAGATAGCCTTCATTTTGACCAGATCCACAATACCTTCGAAACCTTCCTCAGCACCGATCGGCAATTGAATTGGAACTGCACGAGCACCAAGACGATCCTTTATCTGCTGAACCACGCGACCGAAATCCGCCCCGGTACGATCCATCTTGTTGACGAACGCCATACGCGGAACTTTATAACGGGTGGCCTGGCGCCAAACTGTTTCTGACTGGGGCTGAACACCACCAACAGCACAAAATACCGCTACGGTGCCATCAAGCACACGCAAAGAACGCTCTACTTCAATCGTGAAGTCAACGTGTCCCGGGGTATCAATGATATTGATCCGGTGCTCTTTGAACTGCTTGTCCATACCACTCCAGAAACAAGTGGTTGCAGCAGAGGTAATCGTGATACCACGCTCCTGCTCCTGCTCCATCCAATCCATGGTGGCATTACCATCATGAACTTCACCGATCTTGTGCGAAACACCGGTATAGAACAGAACTCGTTCAGTCGTCGTCGTTTTACCAGCATCAATATGAGCCATGATGCCGATGTTGCGATACCTGTCAATTGGCGTGTTACGGGCCACTATAGTTTCCTCTAAATCCTACTACCAACGGTAGTGAGAGAAGGCCTTATTGGCCTCTGCCATACGGTGAACATCTTCACGCTTCTTAACCGCTGAACCGCGCTGTTCTACCGCATCCAGTAGCTCACCTGCTAAACGCTGGGGCATACTCTTTTCACCACGCTTACGCGCAGCATCAATAATCCAACGCATTGCAAGCGTCTGGCGGCGCTTGGGACGAACCTCAACAGGTACCTGGTAAGTAGCACCACCTACACGGCGCGACTTAACCTCAACCATTGGGCTGACGTTCTCCAAAGCCACTTCTACTAACTCAACAGCAGATGCGCTCTTGTTCTTGTCTTCGATGGTGGTAATTGCACCGTAAACGATACGCTCCGCCACTGATTTTTTGCCACTGTTCATAACCATGTTGACAAAACGTGTGATCATTTCACTACCGAACTTTGGGTCCGGCAATATTTCACGTGCAAAATTTGAATGTTTTCTAGACATTGTGCTACCTGATCCTTAAAGGTCCGTATTATTTCTTGGGCCGTTTGGCGCCGTATTTGGAACGTCCCTGGCGGCGATCACTGACACCTGAAGTATCGAGACTGCCACGAACGGTGTGATAACGAACACCCGGGAGATCTTTTACACGACCGCCGCGAATCAGAACCACACTATGCTCCTGTAGGTTGTGACCTTCACCACCTATATAGCTTGTAACTTCAAACCCGTTCGTCAGCCTGACACGTGCAACCTTACGCAGTGCTGAATTAGGCTTTTTAGGCGTCGTCGTATATACACGTGTGCATACTCCGCGCTTTTGCGGGCATCCTTCCAGTGCGGGTACGCCGCTTTTGTATTCTTTTGGCTTGCGAGGCTCGCGTACCAACTGATTAATAGTCGTCATAAACTTTTTACCCGGTAAATTTTTAAAATGGCAAAAAATAAAACGACAGACGGAGTCGAGACCCCAGCCTGTCGAAGGCCGCGAATTCTACGCAGACCCTCCTACAATGTCAAATGCCCAACCCCAGTCCTTACGACCTGGATTGAGCACCCATGATTCCGGCCCACGCGCCGGCGACATCGGCTATCCGCAATGAAAAGAAGCTGTCTTGCAAAAACCGCGTTTTCCATTCGGCCCTTCTATTGAAGGGATTGAATTACTTAGCCGGACAATTATGACAGGGAAGATATTTTCATGCAACAGGAAAGTTGAATTTCATCACTGATTCGGCAAAATACTTTTCATCAGTTTTAGTTCTCATAAAAAACGGGGCCCGACTATCGTCCGGACCCCGTATTTCCTAACCAACCAGCCTACTCCTTGGAGCTTGCCTCGGCTGCGTCATCCAGCTCACCAAACTCTTCAGCTGCAACTGCAGCTGCCAGTGCGGCGAGATCGATTTCCGGATCTTCCTCTGGTGGTCGTTTGCGTGAGTTGTGATAGGCCATTCCGGTACCAGCCGGGATCAATCGCCCAACGATGACATTTTCTTTCAGGCCACGCAGATTATCGGTAGTACCCCGAACGGCCGCTTCAGTCAGCACTCTTGTGGTTTCCTGGAAGGAAGCCGCAGAAATAAATGACTCAGTAGCCAGAGAAGCCTTGGTAATACCCAGCAACAGACGCTGATACTCTGCCGGCTCACCACCTTCTCTTTCTGCGATTGCGTTTGCATCCTTGACGCGAACCACATCAAGTTGTTCACGCATTAACAGGTTCGTATCACCTGATTCACGCACCTCGGCCTTGCGCAACATCTGCCGGACGATAACCTCGATATGTTTATCGTTTATTTTCACACCCTGCAGACGATACACGTCCTGAATTTCCTTTGTCAGATAATCAGACAAAGCCTCAACACCCATCAAGCGAAGTATGTCATGCGGGCTTGGCTCGCCATCTGCAATGGTCTCACCTTTTTCCACACGCTCACCTTCAAACACGATCAGATGACGCCACTTTGGAATCAGATCTTCGTATTGCTCACCATCATCCTGGGTAATAACCACACGCTGTTTACCCTTGGTCTCCTTGCCAAAGCTGAATATACCGGAGACCTCGGCAAGAATTGCCGACTCTTTCGGTTTACGGGCTTCGAACAAATCAGCAACACGAGGCAAACCACCCGTAATATCACGGGTCTTGGAAGACTCTTGCGGAATACGTGCAATTACATCACCAACTGCAACTTCCTGACCATCCCGGATACCTACAATAGACAGTGCCTGGAGGAAGTACTGGGCAGGAATTTCCGTGCCGGCCAAATACAGAGGCTTGCCTTTCTTGTCACTCAGGCTAACCATTGGTTTCAGATCCTTACCGGCCCCGCCCCTCTGTTTTGGATCAGTAACAATCAGACTGCTGAGGCCTGTGATCTCATCCACGGTTTCATTGACGGTAATACCTTCGACAAAATCGTGGAAACCAACAATACCTGCCACTTCAGTTACGATCGGATGGGTATGCGGATCCCAGTTTGCTACAACTTGGCCGGACTCGACCTTGTCTTCATCACGTATGGAAACAATCGCACCATAAGGAATCTTGTAACGTTCCCTTTCACGGCCATGCTCATCAATCACGGATAACTCACCCGAGCGGGATACAGCGACCAGCTTCTTGTCTGCATTTACAACCGACTTAAGATTGTGCAGGCGAACCGTGCCACCGGATTTTGTCTGGATATGATCAACAGCTGCAGCACGTGACGCGGCACCACCGATATGGAATGTACGCATCGTCAACTGTGTACCCGGCTCACCAATCGATTGTGCAGCGATAACGCCTACTGCTTCACCCTGGTTAACCAGCTGTCCACGCGCAAGATCACGACCATAACAATGGGCGCAGACACCGTAGCGTGTTTCACAGGTAATCGTTGAACGGACCAGAAGACGATCGACACCTTCTTTCTCAAGCGTATCAACCCATTTTTCATCCAGGAGAACGTTTCGCTCACACAGAATTTCATCTGTACCCGGCTTCATTACATCTTCAGCGGTCATTCGACCAAGTACTCGCTCACTCAGTGCCTCTACCACGTCGCCACCTTCAACGATGGGCATCATGGTCAGACCATTAAGAGTCCCACAATCAACTTCTGTAGTGACCAGATCTTGTGCCACGTCGACTAAACGACGGGTCAGGTAACCTGAGTTGGCGGTTTTCAGAGCCGTATCGGCCAATCCTTTTCGAGCACCGTGAGTCGAGATGAAGTACTGCAAAACATCCAGACCTTCGCGGAAGTTTGCCGTAATAGGTGTTTCAATGATCGAGCCATCCGGCTTGGCCATCAAACCACGCATACCAGCTAACTGACGAATTTGTGCTGCAGAACCACGCGCACCGGAATCGGCCATAATGAAGATGGAATTCATGGAATCCTCTTCCACCTCTTCACCTTTCAGGTTCTTGGCCGCAGTTTTACCCATACCGGTCATCATTGCCTTGGCAACCTGCTCGTTGGTGCGTGACCAGATATCCACAACCTTGTTGTAACGCTCACCCGCAGTTACAAGACCGGAAATGTACTGATTCTGGATTTCAATTACCTCGTTGTCCGCAGTTTCAAGAATGGTTTTCTTTTCTTCTGGAATAACAAGATCTTCAATACCAATCGAAATACCAGCAATAGTGGCGTAACGAAAACCGGTGTACATCAGGCGATCAGCGAAAACGACGGTCTTTTTCAGACCAAGACGCCGGTAGCATGAGTTGATCAAACCTGAAATCTGTTTCTTCTTCAGCGCTTCATTCAGCAGATGGAAAGGCATTCCCACCGGCCGGATCTCTGCCAACAGGGCACGGCCTACTGTTGTTTCGATCAGGTTGGTCTCGTGCCGCTCATCACCGAGCTCTGAAATAATCGTTTCATCGATTCGAACAGAAATCTTGGCATGTACATCCACCGCACGATTTTCATAAGCACGATGAACTTCAGAGATATCGGAAAAATACATGCCTTCGCCGGGGACACCAGCCAATTCACGCGTCATATAGTACAGACCAAGCACAACATCCTGGGTCGGCACGATAATGGGTTCTCCATTGGCCGGAGAGAGTATGTTGTTTGATGACATCATCAATGTGCGTGCTTCAAGCTGCGCTTCAATTGAAAGCGGAACGTGAACAGCCATTTGATCGCCATCGAAATCCGCATTAAACGCGGTACATACCAACGGGTGCAACTGGATGGCCTTGCCCTCAATCAGGACCGGCTCAAAAGCCTGGATGCCAAGACGGTGCAAAGTTGGCGCACGGTTCAATAGAACCGGATGCTCACGGATAACCTCAGAAAGAATATCCCAAACTTCGGCACGCTCTGTCTCTACCAGCTTTTTAGCAGCCTTGATGGTTGCCGCCATACCACGCAATTGCAGCTTGCTGAAGATGAACGGCTTAAATAGCTCGAGCGCCATCTTTTTAGGCAAACCACATTGATGCAGTTTCAACGTAGGACCAACCACGATCACCGATCGACCGGAGTAATCTACGCGCTTTCCGAGCAGATTCTGACGGAAACGACCCTGCTTGCCCTTGATCATATCTGCCAGAGACTTTAATGGCCGGCGGTTTGTACCGGTTATGGCGCGGCCTCGGCGACCATTATCAAGTAACGCATCCACGGATTCCTGCAGCATACGCTTTTCATTGCGCACGATGATGTCAGGTGCATTCAGCTCCAGCAGACGTTTCAGACGATTGTTCCGGTTGATTACACGCCGGTAAAGGTCATTCAGATCTGAGGTTGCAAAACGCCCACCATCCAGTGGCACCAACGGACGTAAGTCCGGCGGCAATACCGGCAGTACTGTCATCACCATATACTCGGGACGGTTACCCGACTCGATGAATGCCTCCACCAGCTTGACCCGTTTTGAAAAACGTTTCAGTTTCGTCTCTGAACGCGTTCCACCGATATCTTCACGCAGTTGCTTCAGTTCTTCATTGAGGTTAATGGTACGCAGCAATTCAAAAATCGCCTCCGCGCCCATTTTGGCCACAAATTCATCACCAAATTCTTCAACAGCATCGAGATACTGTTCATCTGTCAGCAGGCTTCCGCGCTCCAGGGTAGTCATACCCTCATCGAGTACAACATATGACTCGAAATAAAGAATTCGCTCTATATCGCGAAGGGTCATATCAAGCATCAGACCAATTCGCGAAGGCAGTGACTTCAGGAACCAGATATGAGCAACCGGGCTGGCCAGGTCGATGTGTGCCATGCGCTCACGACGAACCTTGGTCAGCGTGACTTCAGTACCGCACTTTTCGCAGACCACACCACGGTGCTTCATACGTTTGTATTTGCCGCAAAGACATTCGTAGTCTTTCACCGGACCAAATATGGACGCACAAAACAAACCATCACGTTCCGGCTTAAACGTCCGGTAATTGATGGTTTCAGGCTTCTTCACTTCACCGAACGACCAGGAACGGATCAGATTCGGCGGTGCCAATCCAATCCGGATGGCGTCAAAATTCAGCGGCTGGCGCTGACGATTATAGAGATTAAGTAAGTCTCTCACCGCATGTCTCCTCTGATCACGTTTCTTCGAGTTCGATGTTAATAGCAAGCGAGCGGATTTCCTTCACCAATACATTGAAGGATTCAGGCATTCCTGCCAGCATCTCATGATTACCATCGACTATGTTTTTGTACATCTGGTTACGACCGGATACATCGTCGGATTTAACCGTCAACATTTCCTGCAGTGTGTAGGCGGCACCGTAAGCCTCCAGTGCCCAGACTTCCATCTCACCGAAGCGCTGACCACCAAACTGTGCTTTACCACCGAGCGGCTGCTGTGTAACAAGACTATAAGGACCGGTAGAACGGGCATGCATCTTGTCATCAACCAAGTGGTTCAGTTTCAGCATGTACATGTAACCAACCGTTACCGGACGATCAAACGGATCACCGGTTCTGCCGTTATACAGTATTGTCTGACCTGAGGCCGGCAGGTTTGCCAACTCAAGCAGACGTTTGATCTCGGATTCAGGTGCACCGTCAAATACCGGGGTGGCCATCGGCACACCTCCTCTCAGGTTGTACGCCATCTCCTTGATCTCACTGGCAGAGAAGCTGTTCATATTGACACGGCCTTTCTGGTCACTGTTATAGATGTCACCCAGGAATTTACGTACATCTTCGGTTTTGGCATTCTGCTCCAGCATATCGTTAATACGATGTCCGAGGCCTTTTGCTGCCCAGCCCAGATGTGTTTCCAGCACCTGTCCGATATTCATACGCGAAGGAACACCCAAGGGGTTCAGTACGACATCAACCGGCGTACCGTCTTCCATGTAAGGCATATCTTCCTGTGGCACAATCATGGAAATAACACCCTTGTTACCATGACGGCCAGCCATCTTGTCACCTGGTTGAATACGACGTTTAACCGCCATGTATACCTTGACCATTTTGAGCACACCCGGCGCTAAATCATCGCCACGGGTGATCTTGCCTTTCTTCTCTTCAAACTTATCGTCGAAGACCTTGCGCTGCTCTTTCACCTGGTCTGCGAGCTGTTCAATCACGTCATTCGCATCATTGTCCTTCATACGCAACTTGAACTTATCTTCAGTATCAAGGCCGTTAAGGTATTCAGCGGTGATCACCGTGCCTTTCTTAAGACCTTGCGGGCCTTTATCAGCAACCTTGCCAACCAGGACATTTTCCAGACGCTGGAAGATGGCAGCTTCAACGATCCTTAACTGATCATCAAGATCTTTTCTTACCTGGCGCAGCTGGTCTTTTTCGATAGAGATTGCGCGCTGATCTTTCTCAACACCATCACGGGTGAAAACCTGTACATCGATGACGGTTCCATCGCTACCTGATGAGACTCGCAAGGACGTATCTTTTACATCTGAAGCCTTCTCGCCGAAAATCGCTCTGAGTAACTTCTCTTCCGGTGTGAGCTGTGTTTCACCTTTAGGTGTTACCTTACCGACCAGAATGTCGCCTGCTTTGACCTCGGCACCAATATAAACGATACCGGACTGATCCAGTTTGTTCAGGTTGTGCTCACCCACGTTTGGAATATCTGCGGTGATCTCTTCAGAACCCAGCTTGGTGTCACGTGCGACACAGGTCAGTTCGACGATATGGATAGTTGTGAAACGGTCTTCCTGAACAACCCGCTCAGAAATCAGGATCGAATCCTCGAAGTTGTAACCATTCCAAGGCATGAATGCGATCAACATATTCTGGCCCAGGGCCAATTCACCAAGATCGGTCGACGGGCCATCAGCCAGAACGTCACCCTTGGTCACAAGGTCTCCCAGCTTCACCAGCGGACGCTGATTCATACAGGTGTTCTGATTAGAGCGTTGATACTTGATGAGGTTATATATATCCACACCGGGATCACCGGCAGGAACCTCATCTTCATTGGCATGGACAACAATACGTCCGGCATCTACCTGGTCAACAATACCGCCACGTTTGGCAACGGCTGTTACACCGGAGTCGGTAGCAACTACACGCTCCATCCCGGTACCTACCAGTGGTTTCTCGGCAATCAACGTCGGAACAGCCTGTCGCTGCATATTCGAACCCATCAAGGCACGGTTGGCATCATCATGCTCAAGGAATGGAACCAACGACGCCGCGACAGAAACAATCTGCTTGGGCGAAACATCCATATAGTTGACTTCACTGGGCTCTTTTAATGTGAACTCACCCAGGTGCCGGCAGGGGATAAAATCGTCTACGAACTTGCCATTGGCATCCACCTCAGCATTTGCCTGTGCGATAACAAAATCACCTTCAACAATCGCAGAAAGATATTCCACATCGCTGGTGACCTTGCCTTTGGAAACCTTACGATAAGGCGTTTCCAGAAAACCGTAGTCGTTGGTCCTTGCATACACAGCGAGTGAATTGATCAGGCCGATATTCGGACCTTCAGGTGTTTCAATCGGGCATACACGGCCGTAGTGTGTCGGGTGAACATCCCGCACTTCAAAACCGGCTCGTTCACGGGTCAAACCACCTGGTCCCAGAGCAGACACACGGCGTTTGTGCGTCACTTCGGACAGGGGGTTGTTTTGGTCCATGAACTGGCTTAACTGACTCGAGCCAAAAAACTCTTTTATCGCTGCAGCTACCGGTTTGGCATTGATCAATTCCTGTGGAGAAAGATCTTCACTTTCTGCAACCGACAAACGCTCGCGAACTGCGCGCTCAACCCTGACAACACCGACCCGGAATACGTTCTCGGTCATTTCGCCAACGCTACGCACACGCCGGTTACCAAGATGGTCAATATCATCTACCGAGCCGCTACCGTTCCGGATATCGATCAATACTTTCAGAACTGCAAGAATATCTTCGCGATCCAGGACACCCGGGCCTGTGATCTCTTCACGCCCGACACGACGGTTGAACTTCATCCGGCCAACACCGGAAAGGTCATAACGTTCTTCGGTAAAGAACAGATTCTTAAACAGGTTCTGGGCCGCTTCCTTGGTAGGTGGCTCACCCGGACGCATCATACGGTAGATCTCAACCAAGGCTTCGAGCTCGTTGGTTGAAGAATCAATATTCAGTGTATTGGATATGTAAGGTCCCTGATCGAGATCATTCACATACAACACTTCAAATTTCTTGACACCGGCTTCACGGAGCTTCAGCAGCAACTCTTCTGTGATCTCGGTATTGGCGTCAACCAGTACTTCGCCCGAATCCTTGTCAATCAGGTTACGTGCGATTATTTTTCCATACAGATAATCATCAGGCACCTGCAAGGCTTTAATTCCGGCCTCGTTAATCAGACGAACCTGGCGGGCAGTTATGCGCTTGCCATAAGCAACAATGACATTGCCTTTCTTATCGGAAATATCAAACAATGCTGACTCGCCGCGTAAACGCTCCGGAACCAACTCCAGTTTTGCTCCATCTTTAAGTAATGAAACATTGCTGGTTTCGAAAAATGTGTCCAGTATTTCCTCGTTGTTCATACCAAGGGCACGAAGCAACACGGTTACAGGAAGTTTTCTGCGTCTGTCTATACGGGTGAAAATTCCATCTTTGGCATCGAATTCAAAATCCAGCCAGGAGCCACGATAAGGAATGACGCGGGCAGAAAACAGCAGCTTTCCGCTTGAATGCGTTTTACCCTTGTCATGATCAAAGAACACACCCGGTGAACGATGTAATTGTGAAACAATTACGCGCTCGGTACCGTTAATGACAAATGTGCCAGTGTCGGTCATCAGAGGCAGGTCGCCCATATAGACCTCCTGCTCTTTCACATATTTCACAGGCTTTTGCTTGGCCGAGCTTTCTTTGTCGTAAATAACCAGGCGTACTTTCACCCGCAAAGGCGCTGCATAGGTCATACCACGCAGTTTGCACTCGCGTACGTTAAAAGGTGGATTTCCGAGTTTATAGCTGACATATTCAAGTGCAGCATTACGGGAGTACGAAACAATCGGGAAAACTGACTTCAGTGCACCGTGAAGTCCACGTTCACGCCGTTCATCCGGTCTTGTTTCAAGTTGCAGGAATTCCGCGTAAGACCGAACCTGGGTCTGCAATAGATTAGGAACATCCAGAATTGCCTGGCTTTTTCCAAAATCCTTACGGATGCGCTTTTTCTCAGTAAATGAGTAATTCATATTACCAACCACCTCTTTGCGACCCGGGCAATGGTCGCGTCATATAATGACAAACAGGAACAGGCCGGGGATCTAGATCCCCAGCCGGCTCTTTCTTACTTCTCGTAAATCAAAAATCTTGATTTACTTAACTTCTACGCTAGCACCTGCATCTTCGAGTTTCTTCTTCAACTCTTCAGCATCAGCTGCTTCAACACCTTCTCTTACCGCTGTAGGCGCACCTTCAACGAGATCCTTGGCTTCTTTAAGGCCCAATCCTGTGATTTCGCGAATTGCTTTAATCACTGGAACCTTGCTGGAGCCAAAAGAGGTCAGCATTACGGTGAATTCTGTCTGCTCTTCAGCAGCAGCAGTTTCAGCCGCCGGTCCTGCAGCCACAGCAACCGGAGCTGCCGCAGATACACCAAACTTTTCTTCCATGGCGCTGATCAGATCAACTACATCCATTACACTCATGTTAGAAATTGTTTCTAAAATATCGTCTTTTGAAACGGCCATTGTCGTCTCTCCTAATGTCAATTAAAGGTAATCTTTCGATTACCGGGGTTTATTAAAATTTCACGCAGCTTGCTTTGCATCACTTACAGCAGCAAAGGTACGAACCAGTTTGGTATGCGGTTCAGCCAACGTACGGACAAATTTCTCGACCGGTGCTTTCATTACGCCCATCAATATTGCAATCGCCTGATCGTAAGTCGGTAGTTTGGACAGACGGTCCAGTTCAGAGGCTTCATAAACCTCTCCACCAACAGCGACAAGCTTTGTAATAAGTTTGTTATTCGACTTAACGTAGTCTTTAACAAGACGTGCAGCAGCACCTGGATCTTCCATACTGAAAGCCAGAAGCAGTGGACCCGTCAGGGCTTCCTGCATGCATTCAAACTCTGTACCTTCAACAGCACGACGCACCAAAGTATTTTTGACCACCTTGAGGTAAACGCCACTTTCACGTGCCTTGACACGCAAATCTGTCATTTCCTCAACGGTTAAGCCGCGATACTCAGCCGCCACTGCAGCCAATGCGGTTTTAGCAACTTCTGCTACCTCCGCAACAACTGCTTTCTTCTGCTCAATATTCAGAGCCATTTGATACCTCCAAGAGTCAAGTAACCGGTTACCCGGCTTGGTTAACGACTCATGACACCCGTCTTCACGAATATCACAGGACCAACATCGGTCCTTCAGTGGCTACCCCGCTTCTCAATTGTGCTATCTCGAACTCAATTGAGAAGCGGGGGCTCCACCATCTGCGCAGGCAGTGACCGGTTTCCCGGAACACGCTTAAACCAAATCGCTGTTGAAACAGTGATTCGATACCTACGGTCTCTGACGGCCTACCTCCAGTTGATTGCTGATCGGATTTCCCGAGTACAATTCAGCCGGATTCAGCCCGCCTATCCACCGGCTTTCGCCGATGAAATTCCTAAAACTATTTTGCTAAAGCTTGATTGACGCCTGATCCACGACAATGCCCGGACCCATGGTGGTTGAAATTGCAACCTTCCTCAGGTACTGGCCTTTTGCAGAAGCCGGTTTCAGCTTGATCAGGTCTGTCAACAGTGCCTCGAGGTTAGCGTGTAATGCCTCCACCTCGAAATCCACTTTACCAATAGTGCTGTGAATAATTCCGCCCTTGTCGGTACGAAAACGAACCTGGCCAGCCTTGGCATTCTTGACCGCGGCAGCCACGTCAGGTGCAACAGTACCCACCTTGGGGTTCGGCATCAGGCCTCTTGGTCCCAGAATCTGGCCAAGCTTACCTACAACACGCATTGCATCGGGAGTTGCGATGACGACATCGAAAGCGAGATCCCCGCCCTTGATCTGATCATGCAGGTCATCCATACCAACAACGTCTGCACCGGCTTCGAGCGCCTTCTCGACATTATCACCCTGTGTGAATACTGCGACTCGAACCGTTTTACCGGTTCCATGAGGCAGCACGGTCGCGCCACGAACGTTCTGATCTGATTTTCTTGGGTCGACGCCCAGTCGGATGGCTACATCCACAGACTCTTTAAACTTCACTGTGCTGCACTTTTTCAGCAACTCCAGCGCGTCCTCAAGACCGTAGACCTTACCAATCTCGATCTGCTCACGGATCGCGTTATTACGTTTACTTTTACCGGCCATCAGACTACACCCTCCACGTCTAAGCCCATGCTGCGGGCTGATCCCGCAATTGTGCGTACGGCTGCATCCAGGCTGGCTGCAGTCAGGTCGGGTTCTTTCGCCTTGGCAATTTCTTCCAACTGAGCACGGGTTACCGTTCCAACTTTGTTGGTATTTGGTTCACCGCTACCTTTTGGAATACCGACAATTTTCTTCAGTAGAACAGCGGCTGGAGGTGTCTTGGTAATAAATGTAAAGCTGCGATCAGCATAAACTGTGATCACGACCGGCAGGGGCAAACCCGCTTCGGCTTTTTGAGTTGCTGCGTTAAAAGACTTGCAGAACTCCATAATATTAACACCGTGCTGTCCGAGTGCCGGACCAACCGGAGGACTGGGATTTGCCTGTCCTGCCGGAATCTGCAACTTAATGTATGCAGTGACTTTCTTAGCCATTTTTTACTCCCCGGGTTCAAACGCCCGCTAACCAGTAGCAAGGCTCCCCGTATTGGTTATGACACTATTGAAAACCGTGTGTTTTCATTCATGTCAGTTAAAAATTCACCCGACGCGCACGCCGGTGACAAACTCAAAAAAACTGTCAGGCTTTCTCGACCTGGTGGAAATTAAGCTCCACAGGTGTTGAACGCCCAAAAATCAGTACCGCTACTCGCAAGCGGCTCTTTTCGTAGTTGACTTCTTCAACCGTGCCATTGAAGTCATTAAACGGTCCGTCAACAACCCGAACCATTTCACCCGGCTCGAACAGTATTTTCGGCCGCGGTTTATCAACGCCTTCCTGAACACGGCTCAAAATCGTATTGGCTTCTTTTTCTGAAATCGCCGCTGGCTTGTCAGATGTTCCACCAATAAAGCCCATCACCTTTGGTACTTCTTTTACCAGGTGCCAGGTTTCATCATTCATTTCCATTTCCACCAGCACATAGCCGGGGAAAAATTTGCGGTCGGAGCGGCGCTTCTGCCCGCCTTTCATTTCGACCACTTCTTCTGTTGGTACCAGGACATCGCCAAAAAAGTCTTCCATGCCTGCCCGGGCGATACGCTCTGTTAAAGAACGTTGCACCTGTTTTTCAAAGCCGGAAAACGCGTGTATTACATACCAACGCTTACTCATGATCAGCCGCCTCCGCTTAACAGGCTGCGAACCAATGCACCAATCATCCAGTCAACACTCGCCAGGAACAACGAGATGAGGATCGTAACAATTATCACCATTAATGATGTTTGAACTACTTCCTGGTGAGTAGGCCAGACTACTTTTCGGCGCTCGATATCCGATTCTTTCAGGAAAAGGAAAAACGCAGCGCCTTTCTGAGATTGGACTGCCACCCAAGAGGCCAGCAATGTCACTACGATCAGTGCCACCACCCGAACCGGTGTTATCGCCAGATCCTGATAGTGATAGTATGCAGCAACTCCACCCAGCAACATGATGACTGAGATCAGCAGCAATAATGTATCTGTATATGCTGACCTGCTATTTTCTACTTTGCTGTTCATATTCCGCCGCTCTATCCATTCCTGTGTTTGCTGTTAATCATTCTCAGCTAATCAAAACAATTTTTACCAGTTTCACTCTGCAGTATTGGCAGGCCAGGAGGGACTCGAACCCCCAACCCTCGGTTTTGGAGACCGATGCTCTGCCAGTTGAGCTACTGGCCTTTCATTACTGCTTCAGACCAGAAAACTGACAGACCCAAAAGCCGCCAGCTTCCCGTATAACTACAAATTGTTTAGCGTGCCTTACTCAAAGATCTTGGCAACAACGCCAGCACCAACCGTACGACCACCTTCGCGTATAGCGAAGCGCAAACCTTCTTCCATCGCGATCGGGTTGATCAACTCAACCTTCATCTGCACATTGTCACCAGGCA
>Ga0224504_10000612_pt1 | contig 15900 bp, 12 predicted proteins | sample SF_Oct11_sed_USG_3_FD_170160 | JGI IMG/M metagenome (GOLD analysis project Ga0224504, IMG submission 170160) | Sediment microbial communities from San Francisco Bay, California, United States - SF_Oct11_sed_USGS_24 | ecosystem: Environmental > Aquatic > Marine > Sediment | place: USA... | reverse complement strand
TCCAGGTGGGGACAACGACGCCCAGCGAGATAATCATCTTGAGCGCTTCATCGACTTCCATATCGAGGACCCGGATGTCCTTGCGCGGCACCATGATGACAAAACCCGACGTCGGATTCGGCGTGGTGGGTACAAAGCAGCAGACGACGTCCTCCCCCGTGCGTCCCTGAACCTCACCCAGTTCCGACGAGGTCTGGAACGCGAGGCTGTAGAGTCCTCTCCGTGGGTACTCGATGAGCAGCACGTTCTTGAACGAGTCGTTCGAGTCCGAAAACACGATCTCGGCGAAGTTCTTCGCTCCGCCGTATATCGTTCGCACGATCGGGATGCGATCCAGCAGCGACTCCCAGCCACCAACGACGTAACGCCCAACGAAATTGGCCGCCAGCATGCCTGTAATGAACAGGACAACAAAGGTCAGGATGACGCCCAGCCCCGGAATATGGAATCCAATCAACTCCTCAGGCCGGTATTGCTGAGGAATGATCGCCAGCGTCTTGTCCATGATGTTCACGGCAAATCGCAGCAACACGAAAGTCACTGCCAGCGGTGCCCAGATCAGGAGACCGGCGACCAGGTAGCGGCGCAGCCGTTTCATGAACGGCGATTTCAAGTTGAGTCGGCTTTGCTGTCGGCTTTCTTGTCAGCTTTTTTGTTGGAAGATTTTGCCGTGTCTCCGGTCTTCGAGGAGGACGCTGGATCACCGTGCAGATTGCGCTTGGTGCCGGTCTTGAAGTCGGTCTCGTACCAGCCCCCACCTTTCAGCCGAAACTTTGGCGCAGAGAGTTCTTTCTGCAGCGACGCGTCACCGCAGTCCGGACAATGAGCCAGCGGGTCATCACTCATTTTCTGCAAGACATCGAAGCGATGCTCGCAGCTTTTGCATACGTATCCATATATCGGCATCTTAGGTCTCTCAAAATAGCCCGCAATTGTACCTTAAGCGGCGTTCTGGAACTCCAGCCGGTCATCGGCCACGCCAACCTCAATTACGTCTCCCGGGCTGAACCTGCCCTGGAGAATCTCCTGCGCCAGCGGGTTCTCGACCTGCTGCTGGATTGCGCGCTTGAGCGGCCGCGCACCATACACCGGATCGAAGCCTGCGTCAGCCAATTTGTCACGCGCGGCATCCGACAGGTGAATCCTGATGTCCCGATCTGCCAGGCGATCCTGCAGGTACGCCAGCTGGATATCCACGATCTTGCGAATATGCTCGCGGCCCAGCGGGTGGAACACGACGAGGTCATCGATGCGGTTGACGAACTCGGGCCGGAAGTGACTGCCCACAACATCCATAATCGCGTTCTTCATTGCATCGTAGTTTTCTTCACCCGCCATCTCCTGAATCAGCTGCGATCCCAGGTTCGAGGTCATGACGATCACGGTGTTACGGAAGTCCACGGTGCGGCCATGACCATCTGTCAGGCGACCGTCGTCGAGGACCTGCAACAGGATATTGAAGACGTCCGGATGTGCTTTCTCAACTTCGTCGAGCAGGATGACCGAGTACGGCCTGCGGCGCACGGCCTCGGTTAGGTAGCCGCCTTCTTCGTAGCCGACATATCCTGGCGGCGCACCGATAAGCCGGGCCACAGAGTGCTTCTCCATGAACTCGGACATATCGATGCGTACCATCGCCTCATCCGTATCAAACAGGAAATTGGCGAGCGCCTTGGTCAGCTCGGTCTTGCCGACACCCGTCGGCCCGAGGAACAGGAATGAACCGATCGGACGACGCGGATCGGACAAACCTGCGCGCGATCGGCGGATGGCATCGGCAACGACCGTGACAGCTTCGCCCTGACCAACCACGCGCTCCTGTACGACAGACTCCATCTGCAGCAGCTTCTCCTTCTCACCTTCGAGCATCTTGCTCACGGGAATGCCGGTCCACGCGGAGACGATTTCCGCAACCTCTTCCTCGGTAACGTTATTGCGCAGCAGCGTCGTTTCTTTGTTCTCAGCCTGCACGGCACTTTCGAGCTGCTTCTCGAGTTCGGGAATGCGCCCATACTGCAGCTCCGACATGCGTGCGAGGTCATTAGCGCGATGCGCCGTCTCGAGTTCGAGGCGCGCACGCTCAAGTTCCTCCTTAATGTGCGTCGTGCCCTGCATTGTGGCTTTTTCTGCCTTCCAGATTTCTTCGAGATCTGAGAATTCCTTCTCGAGCGCCTCGAGCTTCTCGCCAATATCATCGAGGCGTTTTACCGACGCATCGTCGGATTCTTTCTTGAGCGCTTCGCGTTCGATCTTGAGCTGAATGATGCGGCGCTCGAGTTTATCCATCGTCTCTGGCTTGGAATCGATCTCGATACGAATGCGCGATGCGGATTCATCGATCAGGTCGATAGCCTTGTCGGGCAGCTGGCGGTCGCTGATATAGCGATGCGACAGTGTTGCCGCCGCGACAATCGCCGGGTCCGTAATCTGTACACCGTGGTGAACTTCATAGCGTTCCTTGAGGCCACGCAGAATCGCGATGGTATCTTCCACCGTTGGCTCTTCAATCACGACCTTCTGGAAGCGACGTTCCAGCGCAGCATCTTTTTCAATGTATTGACGATATTCGTCGAGTGTTGTCGCACCGACACAGTGCAGTTCGCCGCGCGCAAGCGCCGGCTTGAGCATGTTGCCTGCGTCCATAGAACCCTCGGCCTTGCCTGCACCTACCACTGTATGCAATTCATCGATGAAGAGGATGACCTGACCTTCCTGCTTGGCGAGGTCGCTGAGCACGCCTTTCAGGCGCTCTTCGAACTCGCCACGGAACTTGGCGCCTGCGATTAACGCACCCATGTCGAGCGACAGGATGCGCTTGCCGCGCAGGCCCTCGGGCACTTCGTTATTGACGATGCGCTGCGCGAGGCCTTCAAGGATGGCCGTCTTGCCGACGCCGGGCTCACCGATGAGCACCGGGTTGTTCTTGGTGCGGCGCTGCAGGATCTGGATGGTGCGACGTATCTCATCATCTCGGCCGATGATCGGGTCCAGCTTGCCCTGCTCCGCACGCTCGGTCAGGTCGATCGTGAATTTCTCTAACGCCTGGCGCGCATCCTCGGCGTTCGGATCGTCAACCTGTGCGCCGCCGCGCAGATCATCGATCGCCTTCTCGATCGCGCCACGCACGCTGCCTGCCGTTTCCAGGATCGTCTTGAGCGGCGATTTCTCATCCATCGCCGCCAGCACGAACAGCTCGCTGGAGATGTACTGATCGTCACGTTTCTGGGCGAGTTTGTCGGTAATATTAAAAAGCTTTGCGAGCTCCTGGCCCATATGCACATCGCCGCCCGAGCCTTCTACTTTTGGCAGGCGGTCGATGGCGTCGCCGAGCTGCGAGCGCAGCAGGTTCACATTGACGCCCGCTTTCGTCAGCAGGCCGCGAACGCTGCCGCCTTGCTGGTCGAGTAACGCAACCATTACGTGTACCGGCTCGATGAACTGGTGATCCTGGCCGATGGCCAGCGACTGCGCATCGGCAAGCGCCATCTGGAATTTGCTGGTCAGTTTGTCCATTCGCATGGGGTGCCTCCTGAAAGGCTCGAATTAACTGGATGACCGATAAATTGAGGCCTCTGCGGCTATTTCAAGGCCACAAAGGACACCATTCGCCCCGTTTCCGCCGCCCGTCGGTAGGAGTAGAAGTGCTCTTCGTCGGCATAGGTGCACCAGCCGCCGCCGTAGATGGCCGCCACGCCGCACCGTTGCAGCCGGCGACGGGCAAGCCCATACAGGTCGGCCTGCCAGCGCCCCCGTTCATTGGCTGTGAACAAGTCCGCCGCAGTCGGATCAGGGTCGATAAATGCCGATCGCACATCCTCCCCAACCTCGAAATTGGCTTGTGAAATCGCGGGTCCGAACCAGGCAATCAGGTCATCCGCCTGGCATCGCATGGCTGCCACCGTATTTTCAAGTACGCCTGCCGCCAGGCCACGCCAGCCGGCGTGAGCAGCCGCAATATTCCTGCCATCGGCGGAACAGAACAGCACCGGCAGGCAATCGGCAGTGCGCACGGCACAGATCTCGCCGGGCGCACAGCCCACCACCGCATCCGCGTCCACCGCGCCTGCAGAAGAGCGCACGCCATCGGCCGTCACGACGACCGCGCCATGGACCTGGTTCAGAAAGGCGAGTCCATCGGGTAACAGGTCGCGGGTGGCGTGACGCGTTGTAGTGCCGGCAATCACATTCTCTGGGACCGGCCAGTCGGGAAAGATCAGGCCGTCACTCATTCTTCGCATCCTCCCGGAGGACCGTGAGCAACGCCTGGAAATCCTCCGGTGGCGGGACCTCGAGTGCCAGGACCTCGCCAGACGACGGGTGCTCAAACGCAAGTCGCGTGGCATGCAACGCCTGACGTTTGAAGCCGCGCAGCATATCGATGACCGGCTCGCTCGCGCCTTTCGGCAAGGCCAGCCTGCCACCGTAGGCCGGGTCGCCGACGAGCGCGTGGCGTCGCCATGCGAAATGCACGCGAATCTGGTGGGTACGCCCTGTTTCCAGCTTCACGCTGATATAGGTGAACGCACGGAAGCGCTCGAGGACCTTGTAATGTGTCACGGCGGGCTTGCCGTCCTGCTGGATGCTCATGCGCTTGCGGTCCACCGGGTGACGGCCTATCGGCTGATCGATCGTGCCGCCGCCGGTCAGCACGCCGTAGCACACCGCCAGGTAGTTCCTTGAAATCTCTCGATCCGCCAGCTGACGTACCAGTGCTGTATGGGCCGTCAGGGTCTTGGCGACGAGGAGCAGGCCGGTCGTATCCTTGTCGATCCGGTGGATAATGCCAGCGCGTGGCACTTCTTCCAGCTTTGGGGCGTGGTGCAACAGGCCATTCATAAGGGTACCGCCCGGGTTTCCGGCCCCGGGATGCACAACCAGTCCGGCCCCCTTGTTAACGACCAGCAGATCATCGTCCTCGTAGACGACGTCCAGTCGGATGGGCTCGGGCGCGGCGCGGACTTCGGCCTCGGCCCGAGGCTCCAGCGTGACCGTTTCTCCCCCCGCGACGGCGTCTCGCGGTCGCCTGGGCCCACCGTCGACAGTGATTGCGCCTGCGAGCAGCCACTCTTTCAGACGGCTGCGTGAATACTCGGGAAACATCCGGGCCAAAGCCTGGTCCAAACGCAGACCAGCCAGCTCTTCAGGGACCGCCAAAATTTGTCTTTCGGAGTTCATGACTGGACGTGAGTTTACGGTATACTCGCCGACCTTGAACGCCCCAGCCATAAGAAATATGAGAATTGACCGCCGCCAACTTCGCCTTCTGCTGATTGCCATCCTGCCGATGGCGCTCTTCGGCTGCGCCGGCAACGACGAGGTGCAAACCGAGGTACAGAACATCACTGAGGCCTACGAAGCGGCCCAGGAGGCGGTGGTTCGTGGCAATTATCGGCGCGGCATCCAGATTTTCGAGGCGATCCAGGCGCGCTACCCGTTCAGCGAACTTTCTCGCCAAATCCAGCTCGAACTGATGTACGCCTATTACAAGGGCGGCCAGCGAGAGGAAGCCATCGAGGCCGCAGAGACGTTCATGCGCGAGAATCCGATTCACGCCAGGATCGACTACGCGCTGTATATCAAGGGACTGGCTCACTATGAACAGGGCCCTGGCGTTCTGGAACGCCTTTTCCGCAAGGACGTGAGCCAGCGTCCGCCGAAAGATGTCGACCTCGCATACGCGAGCCTGCGCCGCCTGGTCGAGCGGTTCCCCGCGAGCCAGTACGCGCCGGACGCTGAGCAACGCATGATTGCGATCAAGAATCGCCTTGCCGACTATGAAAACTACGTGGCTAATTATTACCTGCGTCGCGGTGCTTATGTGGCTGCACTGAATCGGGCCAAGGGCGCCCTGGAAGCCTTCAACGGCGCGACCGGTAACGCCCAGTCACTGCACATCATGGCAGCCGCCTATGAAAATCTCGGTATGGTCGAACTGGCCGCCAATACACGCAAGGTTCTCGAAACCAATTTCCCCGGCTTTTCTGGCGAGAGCTGATTACGGAAATTTGTAACCCGAGGTAATCGGATACCGCCAGTCGCGGCCGAACGCCCTGCTGCTAATGCGCACGCCCGGCGGTGCCTGCCGGCGTTTGTACTCATTGCGCTTGACCATTTCCAGCACCCGAATAACGACACTGCGATCGAAGCCGCGGGCAGTGATTTCCGCGACCGACAGATCCTGCTCGATGAACGCCTCGAGAATTGGATCGAGCACGTCATAGTCTGGCAGCGAATCCGTATCCTTCTGGTCGGGACGCAGTTCGGCCGACGGCGGGCGCGTGATTACGCGTTCGGGAATAGCCTCACCCAGCGTATTGCGATACCGAGCGAGCTCATACACCAGGGACTTGCTGCAATCCTTGATAGGCGCGAAACCGCCCGCCATATCGCCGTAAAGCGTGGCGTATCCCACCGCCATCTCGCTTTTGTTACCGGTCGTCAGCAACATGCGCCCGGTCTTGTTTGATAGCGCCATGAGCAACAGTCCGCGGCAACGTGCCTGGATGTTCTCCTCCGTAGCATCGGGCTCGGTATCGCCCAGCACAGGCTGCAATTGAGCAATGGTCGCATCGTACATCGGCTCGATCGGTATCACGTCATACTGGATGCCGAATGTCTCGGCCTGTTTCGACGAGTCTTCCTGGCTCATCGTCGAGGTATAACGAAACGGCATCTGCACAGCCCGGACTCTGTCCGCGCCGATGGCGTCACAGGCGATCGCAACGACCAGCGCCGAGTCGATGCCGCCCGACAGCCCCACGATAACTCCGGGAAAACCATGGTTCGTTACATAGTCGCGAGTGCCTGTCACGAGCGCGCGGTAGACCATCGCGACGCGACTGGCCGGCTCTATGATACTGGCAGCAACGGGAACAACGCCCCGCGCACCGCCGTCGAGAACGATGGTATCCATGCTTTCTTCAAACATGGCGGCCCGGTAGGTGACCTGGCCGTCAGCATCCATGATGAACGAACCGCCATCAAAAACGAGCTCGTCCTGGCCGCCTACGTGGTTGACATAGACCACCGGTATCCCGACCTCGGCAATACGCTGCTGCACCACAGCTTCGCGTTTTTCATAGCTGCGTTTTTCAAAAGGTGAGCCGTTGATCGCTACAACCACTTCAGCGCCCGCAGAGCGGGCTGCGGCGATTGGATCGGGCGACCAGACATCTTCACAAATATTGAGCCCGATACGAATGCCGTTGAGCGTGAACACCGCCGCGTCCTTGCCCGCATTGAAATAGCGTTCCTCGTCGAAGACCGCGTAGTTGGGCAGCAAGCGTTTGCGATAGTGCGCAAGAATACGGCCGTCCCGCAGGACGGCGCAGGCATTGTAGATGTGGTCATCGTCGTACTCGGGGAAGCCGATCAGGATCGCAATACCGAGCACCTGATCCCGGATTTGCCGCACAGCGTCCTCGACGTCGAGGCGGAGACCTGCATGAAACAACAGGTCTTCGGGTGGATATCCGCAAACGCTGAGTTCCGGGAATACGATCAGGTCTGCCGCGTCGCGGTCTCGCGCCTGCTCGGCATACTCGATGATTTTCGCCGTATTGCCCGCGATATCCCCGACAACGAGATCGATCTGCGCGAGCGCAACTTTGGCAGCATCGCTCATCGCTAGCTGCCGATGATCTCCTGCATCTTCGAACCGAGTTCGGCTGGCGAACGAACGGTAGCAACACCGGCGGCGTCCAGGGCCTTGAACTTGTCCTCGGCCGTTCCCTTACCGCCCGCAATAATCGCACCGGCATGACCCATGCGCTTACCCGGAGGCGCCGTAACACCGGCAATGTAGGCAACCACCGGCTTGGAAACGTTGCTCTGGATAAACTCGGCCGCCGCTTCCTCGTCGGTTCCGCCAATCTCGCCGACCATGATGATGCCATCAGTCTCGGGATCTGCTTCGAACAGCTCGAGGCAGTCGATGAAATTCATGCCGCGTACCGGGTCGCCGCCGATGCCGATACACGTGGTCTGACCGAGACCATTAGTCGTCGTCTGGTAGACCGCTTCATAGGTAAGCGTACCCGAGCGCGACACAACGCCGATCCGGCCAGCCTTGTGAATGAAGCCCGGCATGATGCCGATTTTGCATTCACCGGGCGTGATAATGCCGGGACAGTTCGGGCCGATCAGCCGGCAGTCGTAGTCCTTCAGCGCCGACTTGACCTTGACCATGTCATTGACCGGAATACCTTCCGTAATACAGACGATCAGGTCGACCCCGCCGTCGGCGGCTTCGAGAATGGCATCGGCTGCAAACGGCGGCGGCACGTAGATCATGCTCACGTCTGCGCCCGTTTCAGCTACCGCATCCCGCACCGTGTTGAAGACCGGCACACCGAGGTGCTCCTGGCCGCCACGACTCGGCGTAACGCCGGCAACGACCGGCGTCCCGTACTCGATGCATTGCTCGGTATGAAATGACCCCTGATTGCCAGTGATGCCCTGGCAGAGAATTTTGCTGTCTTTGTTAACCAGAATACTCATATCTATTTCCGTCAGGCTGCCGCAGCAACCACCTTCTTCGCCGCGTCGGTCAAGTCCTCTGCCGCAATAATGTCCAGACCGCTGTTTGCCAGCAGCTCACGCCCTTTGTCGACATTGGTGCCCTCGAGGCGCACCACGACGGGCACGCTGACGCCGACTTCCTTGACTGCACTGATAATGCCTTCGGCAATCAGGTCGCAGCGCACAATGCCGCCGAAGATATTCACCAGAATTGCCTCGACACTGTCGTTGGAGAGAATCAGTTTGAATGCTGCCGCCACTTTCTCAGCGGTAGCGCCGCCGCCCACGTCAAGGAAGTTGGCCGGCTCGCCACCGTGCAGTTTGATCAGGTCCATCGTCGCCATGGCGAGTCCGGCACCGTTCACCATGCAGGCAATGTTGCCGTCCAGTGATACATAGTTGAGGTCGTGCTCGGCCGCCTTGCGTTCGGCCTCGTCTTCCTGCGAAGGATCGCGCAGTTCGGCAATCGCCTTCTGGCGGAACAACGCACTACCGTCGATATTGATCTTGCCGTCGAGGGCAATGATATCGCCCGCCTTGGTTGTGATCAGCGGATTCACCTCGATGAGGCTGGCATCCGTATCGACGTAGAGCTTGTACATCTTCTTGATCAGGTCACCGAACTGCCGCATCTGCTGCTTGTCCAGTTCAAGGCCGAAGCCCAGCTGGCGTGCCTGATAGTCCTGCAGACCCGCATCCGGCGCAATCGAAACCGAGAAAATTCGCTCAGGCGTTTCTGCAGCGACCTTCTCGATGTCCATGCCACCCGCAGCCGATGCGATAAACGAAACCTGACTGACTTCACGGTCGACCAGCATGCTCAGGTAGAGCTCACGATCGATATCCGATCCCTGCTCGACATATACGGTGTTCACCGGCAGGCCTTCCGGACCCGTCTGGTGGGTTACAAGAATAGTGCCCAGCATCTTGTCCGTGAACTCGCGGACCTCGTCCAGCGAGCGCGCGAGCTTGACGCCGCCTGCCTTGCCGCGTCCACCGGCGTGGACCTGTGCCTTGACGACCCAGAGGTCGCCCCCTAACTCTTGCGCTGCCTTGACCGCGTCGTTCGGCGATTCAGCCGGGATGCCGCGAGGCACCGGGATGCCGTAGTCAGCGAACAATCGTTTCGATTGGTATTCGTGAAGATTCATGGTTTTTTCAGTCTGCCAGCTAACGAAATGGGAGTTTCGCGGTTACCGCGAAAAAGTCGGCGTATTTTGGAGGTTTGCGCCACCCATGTCCATATTCGGTCTACAATTCGCTGATGAATCAGGCACAGACTGAGGCTCCCCTGAAAAAAAAGTTCCGCGGCAGTCGGGACGTATTGCTCCAAAAAGCAATCGATGAACCCGAGCTGGGCTGGCGCGTCCTGATTACGCTGAACGCTTTCAGGCTGCTGATTTCAACCACATTGCTGCTGCTGTTCGCCATCGGTTCCGACCCCCACTTTTTCGGGGACTCCAAGCCAACGCTGTTCGCCGGAACGGTCGCCGGTTACCTGGTCTTTGCCATTCTGTCCGCGGTTTCGCTGCGCCAGCAGTGGGTGCCACGCGTTGCGTTGGCCGTAACCCAGTTACTGGTCGACATCGTCGCTATTGTCATCCTCATGCATGCCAGCGGCGGCATTTCCAGCGGTCTTGGCGGTCTGCTGATCATTTTCATCGGGGCTGCGAGCCTCGTAATCCCCGTGATCGTGTCAGCAACGCTCGCGGCAATAGCGACTTTTTTCATACTTGGCGAGCAGATTTATACGCAGCTCTCCGACCTCAATACCATGGCCAACTATCCGGCAGCCGGCATCCTCAGTGGTGTGATATTTGCGCTTGCACTTGCGACCCAGCCGCTCGCGCGACGTATTCGGGCCTCCGAGGCACTCGCCCGCCAATTTGGCGTCGACCTGAAGAATCTGTCAGAACTTAATGAATACATCGTCCAGCATCTTCGCGAGAGTATTGTTGTCGTTGACACCAGCGACGCGATACGGCTGATCAACAGTTCGGCGATGCAACTGCTTGGCGTTGAAGCAGCGCCGCCAGGCACGCCGCTTGGCGACGTGACGGCACCGTTGGCCGACTATATCCAGACATGGCGGGAAGACCTGTCATTGTCGTCGCACCCCGAGCTGACTTTGATAACAAAGGGCGACAATGTGCGCATTACGGCGCACCTGGCGCCGCTGGGCAAGGATGGGCAACGCCGAGGGCCCATCCTCGTGTTCCTTGAAGACGTGAGCCAATTAAATGAGCGAGTCCAGCAATCGAAGCTCGCATCGCTGGGGCGCCTGAGTGCGAGCATCGCGCACGAGATCCGGAATCCTGTCGGTGCCATGAGCCACGCGGCGCAGCTGCTTGGGGAATCCTCCGGCCTGACCGATGATGACATCCGGCTGACCGAGATCATCCAGTCGCACTCCAGCCGGGTCAGTCACATCATCGACAACGTGTTGCAGCTGTCACGACGCGAGTCGAGCCGGCCGGAACGGCTGGCACTGAAAGACTGGCTGAAAGACTTCGCCAGCGAGTTCGAACGCACACTTGAGTTGCAGGAAGGCGAACTCACGGTCGGAGATCTACCTCAGGATCTCGAAGGTCGCATGGACCGCAGCCACCTGCGCCAGGTTCTCTGGAACCTCTGTGACAACGCGGTCAAATATGCCAGCGAAACCGGCGGCATTATGGTGGAGATCAACGGTGGCCGCCTGACCGGGCAAGGCCGACCCTATATTGATGTGCTCGATTGCGGCCTGGGCGTGGACCAAGCTACGGCCGACAAAATCTTCGAACCCTTCTTTACGGCACGCTCTGGCGGCACAGGGCTGGGGCTCTATATATCCAGGGAACTCTGCGAATTGAACCGCGCGACACTTTTGTACCTTGACCGGCCCGGTGGAGGCAGTATCTTTCGTATCGTATTTGCCGATCCGGATCGGTGGGAAGCACAGGACACATAATGAACCAACCGCTGGCCCTCGTCATCGATGACGAACCCGATATCTGCGAACTGCTGACGCTGACGCTGGGTCGTATGGACATCCGCACGGAGACGGCGATGGATGTCGCCGGCGCCAAGTCGCTGCTGGGATCACATGACTTCGATATTTGCCTCACCGATATGCGACTTCCCGATGGCGACGGTCTGGAACTGGTGGAGTGGATTCAGAGCAACGCGTCTGGTCTTCCCGTGGCCGTGATAACGGCGCATGGCAATGTGGAGACTGCCGTGCAGGCCCTCAAACTCGGTGCGTTCGACTTTATTTCCAAGCCCCTAGACCTCGGAAATCTGCGCACTGTCGTCTCCAATGCGCTGCGGGTTCGCGGTCCCGGACAGAACGGCGACTCGAAACTGCTCGGCGAGTCCGGTCTCATGCACGAACTACGCGACATGATCGGCAAGGTGGCCCAGTCGCAGGCGCCGGTGCACATTTCCGGCGAATCCGGCACGGGCAAAGAGCTCGTGGCGCGCATGATTCATGACAGCGGTCCACGAGCGGAGGGCCCCTTTGTGCCGGTCAACTGCGGCGCCATACCGGCGGAACTGGTCGAAAGCGAGTTTTTCGGCCATCGCAAGGGAAGTTTCACCGGGGCGGTCAACGACAAGGCAGGCCTGATCCAGTGCGCAGCGGATGGCACGCTGTTCCTCGACGAGATTGCCGACCTGCCACTTGCTATGCAGGTGAAGCTCCTGCGCGTAATACAGGAGAAGAAGGTCCGCCCGGTCGGTGCGTCACGGGAAGAGTCCGTGGATGTGCGCATCCTGTCGGCGACCCACAAGAACCTGTCGCAGATGGTGGCCGACGGAACGTTTCGGGAAGACCTCTACTACCGAATCAACGTTATCGAGCTGCCCGTGCCGGCGCTGCGCGAGCGCGGCGACGATATTCTGCTCCTCGCCGCGCGCATTCTGCAGCGCCTGAATGCCGCGGCAGAACTTGACGACGGCGCCCGCGATGCCCTTCTTGGCTATGCCTTCCCCGGCAACGTACGCGAACTCGAGAACATGCTGGAACGTGCGGTGACGTTATGCGCGGGGAGCAGGATATCGGCGGCCGATTTGCATATGCGACGGAATACGGAGGCCAGTGGCACGCTGCCCTCGCTGGCAGGCAGGCTTGGTGAACAGGTAGAAAATGTGCAACGCCAGGCCATTGTCGAAGCTCTCGAGAAGACCCGCTACAACAAGACCGCCGCAGCCAAGCTCCTGGGGCTGTCGTTCCGGCAACTCCGCTACCGGATCAAGAAACTCGGTATTGAGTGACAATTTGCGTCACTAAGTGACACGAAAGCGACACTGCGCCAACCCTTTGTCAGTTTCCGCCGGCGCTGCTTATGGTTAGAACGGCACTGTCTTGTCATTAAAGTCAATCACTTACATCAGCTTCGATAAACTTGGCACGGTGTTTGCTTTATCTCTCGTACAGGCGATTTTGCCGTTTATTTAAATACTCTCAATTCATGGAGATGACGAGATGAAGAAGCAACAAGGTTTTACACTTATCGAACTCATGATCGTAGTTGCGATCATCGGTATTCTGGCTGCAATCGCCATTCCGGCTTACCAGGACTACACCATCCGCGCACAGGTTTCTGAAGGCCTGAACCTCGCTGGCGGTGCCAAGGCTGCTGTATCTGAGTACACGATGGACCGTGGTACGTTCCCGACCGACAACACGTTGGCTGGTATTTCTGCTGCTGGTGACATCAGCGGTAAGTACGTAACGGGTGTTACGGTTGCAGTTGGTGTTATCACCGTAGCTTTCGGTAACGATGCGCACACACTCCTGGCACCTGGAACCCTGACTCTGACGCCGACGACGAACGCCGGTTCGGTTGAGTGGGTTTGTGCTGGCGTTGCGATTCTGCCGAAGCACCTCCCGGCCGCTTGCCGTCCGTAAGATTTTAGCTAGAGCTTTTCGCTTTAGACTTAAGTCAGAAAAGCCCCGGTTCGCCGGGGCTTTTTTTTTGCAGAATTACGCTGGGCCAAGGCGAAGTGTGAACTTCATCACAGTCCTGGAGCTGAGCACGACATCGGCTCGTAGGCTGCCCATCACTTGCGTTAACATGTCAAAGGTACAGGTTATGAGCGAGTCAATGACAAGGAAACAGACAGGCTTCACGCTGATCGAACTGATGATTGTGGTCGCAATCATCGGCATCCTCGCCTCGCTGGCCATTTCCGCGTACCAGACCTACACCGTGCGAGCACAGGTCGCCGAGGGCATCAACATGGCAGCTGGCGCAAAGGCGCCTGTAGTCGATGCGTACAATATGGACGGCGAACCGCCCGCCGGTCGCACGGAAGCCGGCATGACGGCGCTGGCGACAGACACGCGCGGCAAATACGTCAGCCAGGTCAATATCGTCAACGGCAGGGTCGATGTAACGTACGGACGCGACGCGCATGCCGAAATCTTCGGCCAGACGGTTTCTTTCACACCCTATACCTCCGCCGGTGGCAGCATTATCTGGCGCTGTGGAGCCGCTGCCGCACCGCCTGGCGGCGCCGCAGAACTGACCGGCAACGGCGTCACGAGCGCCCACATCGCGCCTACGGTCGCCAACCGCTACCTGCCCGCGAGTTGCCGTAGCTAAACGCCGTATGTGGCCTTTTGCGGGCCTCGATCGTCTGTAGATTCGCCGGATCAGGGCGTTTTACTTAATCAAATTTGATAACTGTGAACAGCCGCACAAAATCCAGTTGAATCGGTAACTTGGATCAGTGAGACTGTAACGCTCATTGAAACGAGACAGCTTGGGAAAAATGGCAGCAACCGCTTCACAATCGAATCTTGCAGGCCTTCCGAGGCGCCTGGTGCAGGACGGCATTATTTCTGAGGAACAGCTTCAGGAAGCCGGTGAAGCTGCCAAGAAAGAACGCGTGCCGCTAATCGCCTACCTCGTGGGCGAGGAGCTGGCCGATTCACGCGCTGTCGCCGTTGCCGCCTCACATGAATTTGGCGTCCCGCTGCTTGACCTCGAGGCCGTCGACATCGACCTCGATGTTATCCGCGCGGTCGACCAGAAGCTGATCACCAAACACCGTGTCTTGCCGCTCGTGCGGCGCGGCAAACGCCTGTTTCTCGGCATTGCGGACCCGACGAACCTGCAGGCCATTGACGACATCAAATTTGCCACGACGCTGAGTATCGATCCGGTCGTCGTCGAGCAGGACAAGCTCGAAGAACGCATTAACAAGGCGATCGAAGCCGTCGACACCAGCATGAGCGGTCTCGAGGACGACGATTTCGACCTGGAAAACCTCGATATCGGCAGTGGCGAGCAAGAAGAAGACGAAATCCAGAAGGACGACATCGAAGATGCGCCCGTGGTTCGTTTCGTCAACAAGGTGCTGCTGGACGCCATCAAGCGCGGCGCATCGGACGTTCACTTCGAGCCCTACGAGAAGATTTTCCGCGTGCGTACACGCCTTGACGGCGTTCTCAGTGAAGTCGCAATGCCTCCGGTCGTGCTGGCCAACAAGGTTTGTGCACGCCTCAAGGTCATGTCACGCATGGACATCGCCGAGCGCCGGGTACCGCAGGATGGCCGTATCAAGATGCGCCTCAGCAAGAACCGCGCTATCGATTTTCGTGTCAACACCTGCCCGACCTTGTTCGGCGAGAAGATCGTACTGCGTATTCTCGATCCGTCGAGCGCCAAGCTCGGTATCGAGATGCTGGGTTACGAAGATCACCAGCGGGCACTGTATGAGAAGCACCTGGCCAAACCTTACGGCATGATCCTGGTCACGGGCCCAACGGGTTCCGGTAAGACGGTTTCGCTGTACACGGGCCTCAATATTCTCAACACCGAAGACCGCAATATCTCGACGGCCGAAGACCCGGCGGAAATCAACCTCCCGGGCATCAACCAGGTCAACGTCAACCCCAAGGTCGGCCTGACCTTCGCATCGGCACTCAAAGCCTTCCTGCGACAGGATCCAGACGTGATCATGGTCGGTGAGATTCGTGACCTCGAGACGGCCGAGATCGCCATCAAGGCCGCACAGACCGGTCACCTTGTCTTGTCCACGCTGCATACGAATGACGCGCCCAAGACCCTGACGCGTATGGTCGACATGGGCGTCATGCCCTACGCCATCGCAACCTCGGTCAGCCTGATCATTGCGCAGCGCCTGGCACGCCGCCTTTGCAACAATTGCAAGGAAGTAAGGGATATTCCTCGCGAAGCGCTCGAGAAAGAGGGCTTTACGGCTGAGGAACTGGACGAAGGACTCACGATTTTTGGCCCGAAAGACAAGGGCTGCAAGCAGTGCAATAACGGCTACAAAGGCCGATTGGGCATCTTCCAGGTCATGGAAGTGTCCGAAACAATGGGTCGCATCATCATGGAAGGTGGTAACGCGATGCAGATCGCCGAACAG
>Ga0224504_10000611_pt1 | contig 15921 bp, 12 predicted proteins | sample SF_Oct11_sed_USG_3_FD_170160 | JGI IMG/M metagenome (GOLD analysis project Ga0224504, IMG submission 170160) | Sediment microbial communities from San Francisco Bay, California, United States - SF_Oct11_sed_USGS_24 | ecosystem: Environmental > Aquatic > Marine > Sediment | place: USA... | reverse complement strand
GTGTCCAGGTGCTCTGCTTCCAGGAAGTATTCACCCAGCCCTACTTCTGCCCGAGCCAGGACCGCAAGTGGTATGCGGCGGCCGAGAAGATTCCCGACGGCTATACGACGCGGCTCATGCAGGAGTACGCGAAGAAGTACAACATGGTCATCGTCGTACCGATTTACGAGGAGCACATGACGGGCGTGTACTACAACACAGCCGCCGTCATCGACGCAGACGGTAAATTCCTCGGCAAGTACCGCAAGACGCATATCCCGCAAGTCGACCCTGGGTTTTACGAAAAGTTTTTCTTCAAGCCTGGCGACCTCGGCTATCCTGTTTTCGAAACGGCCTACCTGAAGCTCGGTGTTTACATCTGCTACGACAGGCACTTCCCTGAAGGTTGGCGTGCGCTGGCACTGAATGGCGCCGAGTACATCGTGAACCCGTCGGCAACCGTCGCCGGTCTCAGCAAGTACCTGTGGGAACTCGAACAACCGGCGTCGGCTGCGGCCAACGGCGTGTTCATCGGCGCCATTAATCGCATCGGCACGGAAGAGCCCTGGGCATCAACACACAACATGGGCGAGTTCTACGGCTCGAGCTACATCGTGAACCCGCGCGGCGCGATTGAGGCGCAGGCCAGTTACGGCGACGACGAATTGCTCGTCCACGAAATTGATCTGGACCTGGTCCGCGAGGTTCGCGATACATGGCAGTTCTTCCGCGACCGCCGTCCGGAGACTTACGGTCCGCTAACTGATGACTGAGTTACAGACACTCAGCACATTACGCAAAGTAGGCGAGCACATTGAGCTCGATGTCGGCACCGACCTGCTTGAGAGTCCGCGCTACAACGACGACATCGCGCCAACCAGGGCGTCGCAGCGGACCTGGTCGCGCTGGAACGTGGCATCCCTGTGGGTGGGCATGGCGATCTGCGTGCCGACCTATACGCTCGGTGGAGTCCTGACGGCTTACTTCGGCCTGTCGGTCGCCGAAGCGCTCTGGACCATCCTGATTGCCAATATGATCGTGCTGATTCCCCTGACCCTGAACGCATTTCCCGGAACCCGCTACGGCATACCCTGCCCGGTCGTGTTGCGCGCCTCGTTCGGTATCATCGGCTCCAATGTGCCATCGCTGATCCGAGCGCTGGTTGCCTGTGGCTGGTTTGGCGTACAGACACTGTTCGGCGGTATTGCCATTCACCTGATGCTGTCCGCGATATTTCCCGCCTGGGAGGCGCTTGGCGGCACCGGCGAAGTGCTGGGCTTCTTCATTTTCTGGATCGCGAACCTGACAGTGGTCATTCGCGGCTCGGAGTCGATCAAGCGCCTTGAGGCGCTGGCAGCACCGCTGCTGCTGATCGTGGCCGTGGGCCTGCTGCTCTGGGCCTTGCCAAAAATTTCGCTCGGCGAAGTGCTGGCAACCCCCGCCACGCGTCCCGAAGGCGAGCCCGTCACGAAGTATTTCCTGTCCGGCCTGACGGCCATGGTGGGGTTCTGGGCGACACTGTCGCTGAACATCCCGGATTTCAGTCGTTTCGCACGCCACCAGCGCAGCCAGGTTATTGGCCAGATCATTGGCCTGCCCCTGACGATGCTGCTGTTCGCCGGCCTCGGCGTGGTGCTGACGGCGGCCTCGGTAGAACTGACGGGTGAAGTGATTTCAGACCCGATCAACCTGATCGGCCGCATCGACAGTGACATCGGTGTCGTTATCGCCATGATCATGATCATCATCGCGACGATATCGACGAACACAGCGGCCAATATTGTTTCGCCGACCAACGTGTTCCAGAACCTGGCACCCAAAATGATCAACGAGAGTCGCGGGGTCATCATCACGGGCCTCGTCGGCCTGGCGCTGATGAGCTGGGAACTTATGAAAAAGCTTGGCTGGCTCGAGACCGACATCAGCGTCGAAAGTCTGTACTCGAACTGGCTACTCGGTTACTCAAGCCTGCTCGGACCGATCGCGGGCATCATGGTGGTCGATTACTTCCTGATCAAGAATCAGGAGTACAACCTGATCGCGCTGTACAAGGACGATGCAGGTTACCCCGCCTGGAACAGGGCGGGCTTCATTGCCTTCCTCTTCCCGGTTGCCCTTACGGTGATTGCGATCATGACGGGCAAGATCATGTGGTTCTACGACTACGGCTGGTTTACAGGCTCTATTCTCGGCGGCGTTCTCTACTACTTCGTTGCCCGACGCGGAGATTCAAAATGACAGTACTTATCAAGGGCGGCACCGTCGTCAACGCGGACCAATCATTACGTGCGGACGTACTTTGCGAAGATGGCATCATCACAGCCGTGGGCGAAGGCGTCGACGCACCGAGCGACGCAACCATCGTCGACGCGGGCGGGCAGTTCGTCATGCCCGGTGGCATCGATCCACACACGCACATGCAGCTGCCATTCATGGGCACCGTAACCACCGAGGACTTCTACTCGGGGACAGCAGCGGGCCTGGCCGGCGGCACCACGATGATCATCGACTTCGCGATCCCCAATCCGCAGCAAAACCTCATAGAGGCCTACCTGCAGTGGCGCGAGTGGGCCGAAAAATCGGTAGCCGACTACAGCTTCCATGTGGCGGTGACCTGGTGGGACGACAGCGTCCACAAGGACATGGAAACGCTGGTGCGCGACCACGGCGTCAACAGCTTCAAACATTTTATGGCATACAAGGGCGCCATCATGGCGGACGACGAGATACTCGTTAACAGTTTCTCGCGCTCACTCGAACTCGGTGCCATACCCACCGTGCATGCCGAGAACGGTGAACTGGTATTCCGCCTGCAGAAAGAGCTGTTTGAGAAAGGCATCACAGGTCCCGAAGCCCATCCGCTGTCACGCCCGCCCGAGTGCGAAGGCGAGGCAGCGAACCGCGCTATTCGGATCGCCGAAGTTCTCAAGGTGCCGGTCTACATCGTGCACAACTCCTGCAAGCAATCGCTTGAAGCCATTACGCGGGCGCGCAACGAAGGCCAGCGCGTCTTCGGCGAGGTGCTCGCCGGGCATTTGCTCATTGATGATTCGGTTTATCGTCACCCCGACTTCGACACAGCGGCCGCCCATGTCATGAGCCCGCCGTTCCGCAGCCCCGAACATCAGAAGGCGCTGTGGCATGGCCTGCAGTCCGGCAACCTGCAAACGACTGCAACCGATCACTGTTGCTTCTGCGCCGAACAAAAGGCCATGGGCAAGGATGACTTCCGGGCGATCCCGAATGGCACGGGCGGAGTCGAAAATCGCATGGAGGTGCTCTGGCACCATGGCGTCGGCGAGGGTCGCCTGACGATGAACGAGTTCGTCGCCGTCACTTCGACCAATGCAGCGCAGATCTTCAACATCTATCCACGCAAAGGTAGCGTGTCGGTCGGTGCGGATGCCGATATCGTTGTATGGGACCCGGAGGCCACGAAGACCATTTCCGCGAAGACCCATCACCAGAAGGTCGAATACAACATTTTCGAGGGCATGGAGGTCAAGGGCTGTGCATCGCACACCGTCAGCCGGGGCAAGGTCGTCTGGGCCGACGGACAACTGGATGTTGAGCGCGGTGCCGGACGCTATGTCGACAGGCCCCCGTTTGCGCCATACTACGAGGCTCTCAGGAAACAGGCACAGGCAGCCGAACCGGTTCCTGTGGCACGGTAAGCGACATGACTGTCGAGACAATACCGAACGTTCGTCCGCGCCGTCTTAGCAAAGACGAGATCGAGGCAAACTTCGCAGACCTGCATCCGCCCCTGTCGCGCTCGGAAGCACTTATCGAGGCCGACCGTTGCTACTTCTGCTACGACGCACCCTGTACGACAGCCTGTCCAACGGGCATCGACATCCCGGGTTTTATCCAGAAGATACGCAGCGACAATATTCGTGGCTCTGCGCAGACGATTTTTCGCGAGAACATCATGGGCGGTATGTGCGCGCGCGTATGCCCAACCGAGGTCCTCTGTGAAGAAGCCTGCGTACGCAACACCCATGAAGAAAAGCCAGTGGAGATCGGGCTGCTGCAACGCTACGCAACGGATCCGGTAATCGATGCCGGTACCCAGCTATTCGCACGCGCCCCGTCCAGCGGCAAGAAAGTCGCGGTCGTTGGTGGCGGGCCTGCGGGACTGTCCTGCGCGCATCGTCTTGCGGTACTCGGTCATGACGTTGTGATTTTCAACCGCGACGAAAAGCCCGGCGGGCTGAACGAGTACGGTATCGCTGCGTACAAGACGGTCGATGATTTCGCACAAATCGAGATCAACTACATCCTGTCAGTCGGGGGTATCGACGTTAAGCACAGGGTGACCCTGGGCGAAGATGTCCAGCTACCTGAACTGGTGAGGGACTTCGATGCGGTTTTCTTAGGCATAGGGCTCGGGCAATCCAACGACCTCGGCATTGACGGCGAAGACAAAGAAGGCGTGATCAATGCCATTGACTACATCGCGGAACTGCGCCAGGCCGACGACAAGAGCAAGTTACCCATAGGCAAGACCGTGGTCGTGATTGGCGGTGGCATGACGGCAATCGACATTGCCGTGCAGAGCCGGCACCTCGGGGCACAGCAGGTGCACATGGTGTACCGGCGCGGACCCGAGAAAATGAGCGCCAGCGTGTTTGAACAAGCGCTCGCGCAAACCAGCGGCGTCACCATTCATCACCGGGCCCCGCCCAAACGAATACTCGGCGGCGATCATGTCACGGGCGTCGAGTTCGAAACTGACGACGGCAAGTTCGTCCTGTATGCCGACATGGTCTTCAAGGCCATCGGCCAGCAAATGGAAGGCATCGGTGATCTGGACATGGATAACGGTCGTATGGTCGTCAACGACGGCCACCGGACCTCGCATGAAAAAGTGTGGGCGGGTGGTGACTGTGTCGTCGGCGGCGACGATCTCACTGTGAGTGCCGTCCAGCATGGCAAGGTTGCTGCGATCGATATCGACCGGCACCTGAGGGAGCAATAAGATGGCTGACCTCAAATCGACCTTCCTGGGTATCGAGTCCCCCAATCCGTTCTGGCTCGCTTCGGCGCCCCCGACCGACAAGGCCTACAACGTCAATCGAGCTTTTGAGGCCGGCTGGGGCGGGGTTGTCTGGAAGACGCTCGGCGAGGAAGGCCCACCGATCGTCAACGTCAGCGGCCCGCGCTACAGCGCGCTGCACAGCAACGATCGCCGCGTTATCGGGTTCAACAACATCGAATTGATCACGGACCGGCCCCTGCAGACGAATCTCGACGAGATTCGGCAGGTCAAAAAAGACTGGCCGGACCGTGCCGTCGTGGTCTCCGTCATGTTGCCGATGAACGAGGAGGCGTGGGCGAAGAACCTGCCGATGATCGAGGATACCGGCTGCGACGGTTTCGAACTTAACTTCGGCTGCCCGCATGGCATGTCAGAGCGCGGTATGGGTGCCGCAGTCGGCCAGGTGCCGGAGTACATCCAGATGGCTGCTGAATGGGCCAAGGCGGCCTCTTCGATCCCCGTCATCGTCAAGCTGACGCCCAATGTCGCAAACATCCTGCCGCCCGCCAGGGCCGCGCTGGACGGTGGCGCCGATGCGGTGTCGCTGATCAACACCATCAACTCCATCATGCGCGTTAACTACGACACGCTGACAATGTATCCAACGACCGACGGTATGGGCACGCATGGCGGCTACTGTGGTGAGGCCGTGAAGCCCATCGCGCTCAACATGGTTGCCGAAATTGCGCGCACCAAGGCGACGCGCGCGTTGCCCATTTCCGGAATCGGCGGTATCACCGACTGGCGCGATGCTGTCGATTTCCTGGCCCTCGGCGCGAGCAACGTCCAGATTTGTACGGCAGCAATGGTGTATGGCTTCAAGATTATCGATGATCTGGTCGACGGACTGAGCGCGTTTCTCGACGACAAGGGCATAACGCTGGACCAGCTGATCGGTCATGCAGTGCCTAGCGTCACAGACTGGCAGCACCTGAATCTCAATTACGTTGAGAAAGCCGTCATCGATCAGGATTCGTGTATCAAGTGCGGCCGCTGTCATGCCGTTTGTGAGGACACGTCGCACCAGGCAATTACGCACACTGTCGATGGCGAGCGCCGCTTCGAAGTCATCGATGATGAGTGCGTAGGGTGCAACCTGTGCGTCAGTATCTGTCCCGTCGATAGCTGCATCACGATGAAGCAGACCAGCGACGGTAATGCGGACAAACTCAATTGGACCGCCCACCCCAACAACCCGATGCGTAACACGGACTAGTTTATGAGCCTCGACAACGAAGACCTGATCAATGCCGCGACGGAAGCGCGCCGCAATGCGTACAACCGTTACTCAAACTACAGTGTCGGCGCAGCGATCGTGGATGACCGCGGCCACTTGCACGTCGGTTGCAATGTCGAGAATGCGGCCTACCCGCTGGGTAGTTGTGCAGAGGCAGGTGCCATCGCCGCCATGGTGCAGCAGGGTGGCAAGCGCATCGTAAAGATCGCGGTCGTCGGTGGCCCGGGTGAAATTGGACCTTGCACACCATGTGGCGGCTGCCGGCAGCGTATCAGCGAATTTGCGGATGAAGAAACTGTCATTCTCGCCATCGACGACAGTGGAGAGTGGCAGAAGTACTCAATCGCAGCACTCCTTCCGGCATCCTTTCACCTGCCCTAGCCCGTCGCAACAAATCTCCGATCGTTCAGTAGGTCTTGACCGTCCGCACATAGTCAATGGTCTGGATATCCGAACTCACGTCCGTGACGAACAGGAATTCAGGATCTCTCTCATCCATGTGAACCGTATACAATCGACCGGCCACTGGAACAAAGTTGACCGGAGCCTCGTAGCGCTCCTTGACGTCGCCCGTAAGATAGGCATAAGTCGAACACTCGGCCGTAATCTGGTGACTGTACGGCTGACTCACGAAGGACTCAGGCCGCCGAACGATTGAAGTAACCCGCCGATCATCCCACGGTTTGGTGAACTTGCAGGAAATGACTCCGGACCCGGACCGCGAAACCAGGGTTACGATCGCCGTGCTCCGGACAGTCGAGTATCGTGAGTCCAGCAAACTACGCTGAATCACCTGTTCGTTCTTCTCCACATCAACCACATCGACATGCGGGAACCCGAAATCTTCACGGGCGACAATTCGGTACGTGTGGCCGGCATGAGCCTCAAAAGCAATATTCGCTCGCCCGAGCAACTCTTTCTTTTGTCCGAAGACGCCACTGCCCCGATGACAATCCACCTGCAGGAATGCCGACCCGGCATCGATGACAAGCTCCCGATACGAGCCGGCGTCCCGCAGGATGCTGCATGTGGGGTGGAATGGCTCGCCCTCGCCGCCGCCTACCAGCGCCGTCGCGGTACCGGTCGATGCGTCGTATCGCGAAGCCACATCATGCGCCTTCATCATCGAGGCAAATCCGCAACCGCCCAGCAACGACAATGACGCTATCAGGACTGTAGCTCGAATCATGTACTCCCTCCCAAACCAGCGCTCATGCTTACTCTATCAACCGTAAAGCATTACAGGTCCTATTGAATTCCCCTGCCCGGGGTCCAGGGCACCCTCGCCGTGTCCATTGCGTCCTTGAGTCCGGCGTACTCGGTATCGACAAGACGTGTCAGCTTGGCAACCGTTTCGTCGTAAAGCTTACGTGAAATCTTATAGGACTCCTGCTGTGCCGAGGTCGGGCCCTGCGCGTTGCTCGAAGGATCAAACCGCGCGTGCCAGAGGCGCGTCTGCACTGACATGATCGGCAGGTCGTTGTAGAAATCGCGCAGTTCATTACCTGTGAGTACTTCCTGAGCATCTCGCAGCTGTTGCTGCAGAGAATGTGCGACCTCGTACAACGAACCATCCGTCATGGAGCGTCCGAGCGTTACCTTGACAGCGTCGAGCTCGGCGATCACTTCTTCAACCGCCGCGGATGTTCCCGATGCTGCACGAATCAGCTCCTCGAGCTGTGCCTCGAAGACCACGCGTTGTTCCTGAGTGCTTCCGGCTATTACAGGATCGGGGCGAATCGAAACGACGTCGAAGGACTGGGTCTGGCCCAGATCGGCCAGGGCACCATCGACGCGCTTCTGCATCGTGACCGAGTAACGACCCGGCACCACCAGAACGCCGACGCCTTCATGGGATTCGTCACCTTCCGCGACAGGTGCCCATGGCTCAACCGACGGATAGCGCAAATCCCAGGCTACGCGATTGAAGCCGGCCGTCGCAGGAGCAATGACCTGATCGATGATCGAACCATCCGCATAACGAATCGTGAATACGATGGCCGGGGCGTCCTCACGGGACTCGGCAATAACCGTATCCCAATCGGCTGCGACAACATTTTCGTTGTTCTTCTCTTTTTCTTTTTCCACCTCGCGCCGTGCGTCCTTGCTGCTCTTAATTTCTTCGGCAAGGTAGTACGTAAACGTGGCGCCAAATGCAGGATTCGGCGCGGTCCAGAATGAGTCACCCTGGCTCGCCTTGCAGCCCGGCGTTCCGTCACAACCCATCGGGCTGCGCGGGACATACCAATCTGCTTTACGCACGGGGAACAGGACGCTGCCGCTCTTGATCATGCTGTCAGTAACCTCACGCAGCGGCGTGTAGTCATCCAGCACGTAAAAACTGCGGCCAAACGTCGCGCCGACGAGGTCATTCTCACGCGTCTGAATCACGAGATCACGAAATGCGATATTCGGCGCACCACCCTTGAGCTTGGTCCAGGTGCCGCCACCATTCACAGTAAAGAACACACCGAATTCCGAACCGACGAACATCAGACCCGGCTTGACGTGATCCTGTACGACGCGCCATAAGACATGGCGCTCCGGCAGGTTGCCCGAGATGCTCTTCCAGCTGCGTCCACGATTCTCGCTCTTGAGAATGTATGGCGCGAAATCACCATTCTTATGGTCGTCAACCACCACGTAAACCGTGTCTGGATCGTGCAGGTCCGCCTTAATGTCGTTGACGAAGAAGCGATTGGGCACGCCCGGTAGCTTGTTGATCGTGCGCCAGTTCGCGCCATCGTCCTCGCTCACCTGGATCAGCCCGTCATCGGTTCCCGCATACACGAGACCCTCGACCAGTGGCGATTCCGATAAGGATGTAATCGTGTTGAACTGCGACATCGCCCAGAGATCCCGCGGTGCGTCGTAGCTCCAGGTGCGGCCTATGATCGGCTGACGCACACGATTTTCATTGCGTGTCAGGTCACTGCTGATGGGGGTCCAGCTGTCGCCGTAGTTATTGCTCTTCCAGACGCGCTGCGTTGCGAAGTAGAGCGTCTTTGAATCATGCGGGCTGATCAGGATCGGCGAGTCCCAGTTATACCGATCCGGCGGTTCGCCTTCGCGTGCCTGCGGTTTAATGTAAACGCGCTCACCCGTACGGCGGTCGTAGCGGGTCAGGTTGCCCTGCTGCCACTGGGCATAAATGATGTCGGGGTTATTCGGATCAACAGCCGACTGGTGGCCATCACCGAACATGGTTACAAACCAGTCGCTGGTACGAATTCCGACGTGGTTCATTGTCCGCGACGGACCGCCCTGGCTGTTGTTGTCCTGCGTGCCGCCGTAGATATTGTAGAACGGCTCATCATAATCGACGGCCACTTTGTAGTACTGCGTAATCGGCAGATTGTTGACGAAACGCCACGTTGTGCCGAGATCGAACGATTCGTACACGCCGCCATCGGTTCCGATCAACAGGTAGTTCTCATCGTCTTCCCGAAAAGCGAGCGCGTGATGATCACCGTGCTTGGTGTCATGCGGCAGAGGGATAAACGTATCGCCAGCGTCCTGCGTCATCCGCATCAATGCATCCATCTGGTACACATGACCTTCGAAATGCGGACTCGCGAAGATTTCCTGGTAGTAGTGCGGCCCGGTGCCACCCGACAGATAGTCGTTCTTCTTCTCCCAGCTTTCGCCGCCGTCATCCGAGCGCCAGAATCCGCCTGTGCGATTGTCGAGCTCAATGGTCGCGTAAATGGTGTCAGGGTCCTGCGGGCTGATCGCCAGCCCCGTTTTACCCATCATTTCTTCCGGCAGGCCGTTGGTCAGCTCCCGCCAGGTCTCGCCGCCATCGACTGACTTGTGAATGCCTGTTCCCGGGCCGCCGTCCATGACAACGGCGACGCTGCGCAGGCGTTGCCAGGTTACTGCGTACATTACATCCGGGTTGCGTGGGTCCATGTGGACCTCATTGACGCCCGTGTACTGGTCATCCTCGTCCGTGTTGCCATGACCGTCGCCGAGCACCTTGCGCCAGTTCTTTCCGCCATCGGTGGATTTGTAGAGGCCACGATCGCCCCCACCGGACCAGAGCGGCCCCTGCACAGCGACAAAAATCGTATCCGAGTCACGTGGGTCGATACGAATCATACCGATGTGCTCGGAATTCTTGAGCCCCATGTTCTCCCAGCTTTGGCCACCGTCGCGACTGCGGTAGATGCCGTCTCCGTAGCCAACGTGACGGCCGCTCACGTTCTCGCCGGTGCCCACCCAGACCGTATTCGGGTTATTCGGGTCCAGCGCAATACACCCGATCGAGTAGGACCCCTCATTGTCGAAGACTGGCGTCCACGTCGTGCTCGCATTGGTCGTCTTCCACACACCGCCACTGCCAACACCGACGTACCAGGTGCTAGGGTCGGTGGGATCTATCACGATGTCAGCAATACGCCCCGACATGAATGCCGGTCCGACGCTGCGCATTTCGAGTCCCATGAACGTGGCTTCATTAAAGCCGGGCTCTTTTTCCTCTTCGGCATATGCCGTTGAAAAAACCAATGCAGCGAGTACAAGAAGGAACCTGCGGTATTTCATAATGACCCCTTAATTTTTACTTTTACGTTTCTTCTTCGGCCTGGGCGCCGGAAGTTCTTTTTCTGTGATGACGAAAAGCTCTGTCAGCCATTCGGCGTCTTCTATCTCGTCCTCGATCAGGAACGAGTTTTTTGCCCCCTCATACGGCGGCGCCTCGACAACCATGCCGATATACTCGCGCCCCACCTCGGTCGGCTTGACGAACAGCTGATTATCGCAGATCAACGCGACAACTTTGCCGTTCAGATACAAGGTTGTACCACCAAACATGTGGCGATAGCTCAGTTCGCAACCGTTTTGGACCTGATCCACAACGAAGTCAATGAAGTCCTGATCGTTAGGCATATTTTTCCACCTCGTCACGGCCGGGCAGCGATGATTGCGCGCCCATCTTCGTCGTCGCAGCCGCGCCTGCCGCACAGGCAAAACGCAGCGCCTCAGCCGGTTCCTGCCCCTCGACGAGCGCCACTGTCAGCGCGGCTGTAAATGTATCGCCGGCGCCGGTTGTGTCGACAGCTGTCACGGTGGGCGGCGCTGCCTCGGCAATGACCTCACCGTCCTGCTCCAGCGTCGCCGTGCCCGAACCGCGTGTGGTGGCGATCAGGCCGGTGCAGGCTTTGAGCGTATTGCCATACCAGGCCGACTCGATTTCGTTTACGACAACGAGGTCGGCGCGCTGTAATACTGCCACATCGATCCGCTTTGCTGGCGCCAGATTGACGCAGAAGAAGCCACCAAAGGTTTGCGCGGCGTGTGCAACGGTATCGACGGGCACTTCCAGCTGGCAAATCAGCGCATCGGTAGCGGGTGGCTCGAAATCGTCCGGGTGGAGCAGGCGGTTCGCGCCCGGTGCGACAACGATCTGGTTTTCCCCTGAGGGGGCCACCGCAATCAGGGCCGTCCCTGTTGCCGCAGCGGGCAGCGCTATGCAGTTAGCCAGATCCACACCTCCTTCCCTGAGCAGTGTCAGCGCCTCATCCGCCGAGCCATCCTCTCCGACCCGCGCAATCAGGCTGACATCAGCCCCGAGGCGCTGCGCCGCGAGTGCCTGGTTTGCACCCTTGCCGCCCGGAAAGTGGTGCAGTTCGGCATCCGTTATTGTCTCGCCCGGCGCTGGCAACTTGGCCGCTTTGGCGACGATGTCAAGATTGACCGAACCAATGACAGTGATAGTCGGCATGCTCAGTCTCCGAACACAGCCAGTTTCTCGACCAGCAGATCGTAAAAGCCATCTGTATCCACTTCAAAAGCCCACTCGACATTATGCGGTCGGTCCGTCACGTGCCAGAAATCGACAGCGGTGTGCCCCATGGTCAGCTCCGATTGCGTTTCGACGGACAGATTACAGGCCCGGGTTGCAAACAGCTCCGGGCGTAACAACCACGCTACCGTGCAGGGATCATGCAGGGGCGCGCCCTCCGAGCCGTACTTTTTCGTATCGTACCGATGGAAAAAGCTAAGCATGTCGGCGGTCGCCGTCGCGACGGCGTTACCGACCTCGCGAATACGACCCACGCGCTCCCGAGTGGACAGAACCTGGTGCGTTACATCGAGACCCATCGCAGTCACCGGCTTCCCGCACTGGTAGACGATCTCCGCTGCGTGCGGGTCGACCAGAATATTGAATTCAGCCGACGGCGATCGATTGCCGCCTTCACGCATGGCACCGCCCATCGAGACGATGCGGTCCACGGCATCGAGCACATTCGGGTCGCGGTTTATCGCAGCGGCAATGTTCGTCATCGGCCCGGTAGGCACCAGGGTGACTGTCCCCTTCTCGGCCGTACGCAGTGTTTCTACAATGAAGTCCACCGCGTGCATGTCCTGCAACGGCGTCTCGGGCGCAAACACATCGACGCCGTCAATACCGGTAGCACCATGGATGTACTCAGCCGTGATCGGGTCGAGAACCAGCGGTTCTTTACAGCCAGCGTAAACGCGCATATCCGTGCGGCCAGCGATGTCACACATCATGCGGGCATTGCGTTGCGTCAACTCGAGGGGAACATTTCCTGCAACCGTTGTGATGCCGAGTACGTCGAGCTCGTCCGGGGAGGCCAGCGCGAGGAACAGGGCGACAGCGTCGTCCTGACCTGGATCACAGTCGATGATGATCTTGCGCGGTGCCACGTCGTCAGAACGTCAGCAACAACCCGGCCAACGCAGCGCTCATCAGGTTGGACAATGAACCTGCGAGCACCGCCTTTAGTCCTAGTTGTCCGATCAGGTCGCGTTTTTCTGGTACCAGTACGCCGAGGCCACCTAGCAGGATGGCGATGGATGACAGGTTCGCAAAGCCACACAGTGAGAAGGTCACGATCGCGATGGTACGTGGTGTCATGCCTGCCAGATACTCGTTCAGGTGTGAGAACGCGACGAATTCGTTGAGAATCAGCTTCTCACCAAACAGCGCGCCCGCGGCCTGGGCTTCTTCCCAGGGAACACTGAGCAGGTACATCAGCGGCTGGAATATCTTGCCAAGAATCATTTGCAGCGTCAGTTCGTAACCAAACCATCCTGAGACCCAGCCGACCAGCCCATTAAACAACGCGATCAACGCCACGAACGCAATCAACATGGCCCCGATGTTGGCTGCCAGGCGCAAGCCGTCCGTCGTGCCCGATGCCGCAGCAAGAATGACGTTCTTGTGCTGGCTCTTCTCCATGACGAGTTTTTCTTGCTGACCCGACCCCACGACGACGTCGTCGGGCATCACAATCTTGGCCATGAGCAGGCCGCCAGGCGCCGCCATGAATGCAGCTGCCAGGAGGTATTTGAGTTCAGCACCCATGAGCGCGTAACCGGCGAGAACGGTACCGGCAATCGACGCGAGTCCGGACACCATCACCGCAAACATCTGCGCCTCGGTCAATCCCTTGAGGTAGGGCCTGACAGCCAGCGGCGCCTCCGTCTGCCCAACGAAGATATTGGCCGCAGCGTTCATTGACTCGACCGCACCCGTGCCGATTACCTTGTGCAGGAAACCACCCACGAGCTTGACGATCCACTCCATCACACGCAGGTGATACAGCACTGACATAAGGGCCGAGAAGAAGATAATGATCGGCAGGACATTGATCGCGAAACTGAAACCGATGACGTCCGTATCCGCCAGCGGGCCGAAGACCATGTCGATGCCTTCCCGCGAAAAGCCGATGACGGCCATGACACCGTTACTCAGGAACTCGATGCCTGCACGGCCCTTGTCCCAGTAGAGCACGATCGTCGCGACGACGACCTGCAAGGCAAACGCAGCACCTACGATGCGCAGGTTTACGGCCTTACGATTGCTCGAGAACAGGAACGCGATTGCAAGGATTACGACGATCCCGACGATGCCGATGTAATCGGACATGAACTCCCCCGACAGCTTCTTAGTATTTGATCGGGTAGTTTACCGCATAGCGGCCCTCTAGCCGGTCAAAATCTCGCAGATAACCGGGCGTTCGTGCGGCGCTTCGTCACCCAGTGAAATCGCGGCAAGCAGATTCTGTTCAGCCTGGTCAGCAGCGGCTTCGGAAGCGGCGTGAATAACTGCGAGCGGTGTGCTGCTGTCTAGCACCGTGCCGGTCGACGCGATATCACTGAAGCCCACGGACAGGTCCAGTTTTTCACCAACCTGGCGACGTCCGCCACCGAGCTCGATAATCGCGTTGCCCACCGCGCGTGTGTCGACGGCTGTCACGATGCCATTCCCGTAAACCGGGCGAATAAGGGGTGCCTTCGGCAGGTAACCCGCATGCTTCTCAAGCAGATCGCCCGGACCGCCAAGGGCTTCGACCATGGCCGCGAATTTTTCGGCGGCCCTGCCGCTGCTTACCGCCTCCTCACACCGAGCGGCAGCTTCCAGGCGGTCGTCAGCCTCGCCGGACACGATCAGCATTTCCGTACACAGGGCCATGGTGACGTCATTGAGGCGCGCCTCGCGTACGTCATTGCGCAGGAACAGGATCGACTCCTCGATTTCCAGGGCGTTGCCGGCAGTACGCCCAAGCACTTCATTCATGTCGGTAATAACGGCATGCGTCCGGAGCCCCGCTTTCGCCGCCGTGGCAATAATGCTCTTGGCCAGCTCACGAGCCCGGTCCATGGACTCCATAAAGGCTCCGCTGCCGACCTTCACGTCCATAACGAGGCCTTGCAGGCCTGCCGCAATTTTCTTGGAAAGAATTGACGCCGTGATGAGCGGCACAGACTCAACCGTGCCCGTTACATCGCGAATTGAATAGAAGCGCCTGTCAGCTGGCGCGAGGTCCGGCGTCTGACCAATAATCGCGCAGTTCACTGCCGCGACCACGTCGCGGAACGTATCGAGATCGGGCGTTGCGTTGTAGCCGGGGATCGACTCTGCCTTGTCCGTGGTACCGCCAGTGTGGCCCAGCCCCCGGCCGGAAATCATTGGCACGTAACAGCCGCAGGCAGCCAGTATCGGCGCCAGCAGGAAACTCACTTTGTCGCCAACACCGCCCGTCGAATGCTTGTCGACGACCGGCGCGGTGTAAATCCGGGGGTCCCAATCGAGAACGGTGCCCGACGCTGCCATCGCCAGCGTCAGCTTCGCCGCTTCATCGAAACTCATGGAGTTCAGGAACACGGCCATCGCCAATGCCGACACCTGTTCCGCCGGTAGACTCTCGTCGGCAAGACCGTCGACGAAAAACTGAATTTCCTCGTCGCTGAGCTCACCACCGTCGCGTTTTTTGCGTATTACATCCGTGAATAACATTTCGTTCCCTACTCAAATCCGCGCAAGGGCAATGTGTCGTTGCGCTGTAGCCAGTTTTCTGCAGGATAGGAGCACTGCCGATCGATCACATGCAACGTATACGCGTGACGTGATTTTGCAGAGCGATTCGCCGCGCTCAGGTGCGGCATGCGGCCGTCAAAAATAACCAGCGTGCCTGCCGGCGCTTCGGCGGCAACTTTACGCTCCTCGGGCCATGGCGTGTCGTCCAGAATTTCGGTAACGAGCATGCCATCTGCCTTGCGGTAATTGCGTTTCTTCAGCGGCAGTTTGTGGCCGCCAGGAATAAATTGCATACAGCCGTTCTCAAGGGTCGCGTCTTCAAGCGCAAACCAGAAACCAATGCAGGACTCGGGCTCGGTGTAGATGTATGTG
>Ga0224504_10000610_pt1 | contig 15935 bp, 16 predicted proteins | sample SF_Oct11_sed_USG_3_FD_170160 | JGI IMG/M metagenome (GOLD analysis project Ga0224504, IMG submission 170160) | Sediment microbial communities from San Francisco Bay, California, United States - SF_Oct11_sed_USGS_24 | ecosystem: Environmental > Aquatic > Marine > Sediment | place: USA... | reverse complement strand
TCGGCCGTGCGCCGGCAGGCTTCCTCCCCGGTTAGCCTGGCATACGCACTGACCCGGATAAATACCCTTTACCGGCAGTTTTTTATTGCACAACCCGGGGTACTGCAAGAGATAGAAGAGATAGAAGAGCAGCAGCTTGAAGACCCGTCATAATGTAGCTGTGGAATTCAGGACTGATTACGGTTACGCATTTTGAAAGCAAACAAATAAAAGATGGGCAATATAATCTGAATTAATGCAGGCGACCTTTGAGGTGGATTGCTCCAGGCTTCCATGACACCGATAGTGAAGTAAAGCATTAGCAGCAGGCCTGCCCAAATCATACTTCGATATTTACCGCGAATAAGGCCGGCCAATGGAACCAGCAAGGGCACGCAGGCCAGAATGGCAAGCCACATATTACGTGCGCCCAATGGTGCTGGTAACAACCCATGCCAGATTATCTGCCAGGCCAGCGTGGCTGCGTAGGCAGCCAGCATTATTTGGGTCCAGCGTTTCAGAGGATTTTCAGTACAGATTCGGGCGGACGGCCAATACGTGCCTTGCCATTTGCCAGTACGATTGGCCTTTCTATCAGGATGGGTGCCTCTATCATCGCAGCGATTAGTTGCTCATCACTCAGCTGTTCGTTGTCCAGCTCCATTTTCTTATACTCTTTCTGACCTTTGCGCATCAAATCCCTTGGCTGCATATCGAGTTTGGCTAGAATTGAGGTCAGCATTTCGGCGTCCGGCGGTGTTTCCAGATACAGAATGATCTCGGGTTCAACGTTATTGTCTCTGAGTAACTGGAGCGTGGTGCGTGATTTGGAACAACGCGGATTGTGCATTATTTGTACGTTCAAGCTGGTGTCCTTCTGTCAATATATGAGATAGCTGATTATTATACCGTTAACATAGTCAAAAACATGCGATCATTGGCTTAATCCGGAGGTCATAGTGAAGGTACTGGAATCATTCAGCAGCATCCCCCGGGTTCGGCGCTTGGCGGCCCACGTCTGGCGTCATTTTAGCGAAGACAGGCTGTTCGATGAAGCGGCCTCATTGAGTTATACCAGTCTGCTTTCCATGGTGCCTTTACTGGCGGTCGGTTTCGGGGTGGCATCGATTTTTCCGGTATTCCAGCAGTGGGGTGAACAGCTAAAGACGTTCATATTCACCAATTTTGTACCCGCCTCCGGGGATCAGATACAGACTTACCTTGCCGGGTTTCTGGAAAGCGTGGGAAAGTTAACCCTGACCGGTACATTGGTTTTGATTGTAACTGCCTTATTGCTGATGGTTCGAATCGAACGGACGTTTAACCTGATCTGGCGGGTGCCGACCGCCCGCAGCATTTCCAACAGGGTGGTGATGTACTGGGCGGTGCTTACACTTGGGCCACTGGCACTGGGTGCTGCTGTTGCCCTGAGTGCACAGCCGGTGTTCGAGCAGGTGGCAATGGGCGTGAATAGCCATTCAAACTGGCGGGCGTTTGGCATATTTTCGCTGTCCTGGCTTACATTTGCCCTTATGTTTTTACTGATCCCTAACCGCCGTGTTCATTTCAGCCACGCAATAGTTGGTGCACTGTTGTCGGCCATCCTGTTTGGATTGGCCAAGAATGCATTCGTTGCCTTTGTCGCAAATGCCAGCTTCAATGTGATCTATGGCGCCCTGGCGACCATTCCCATTTTTTTGCTCTGGCTCTACCTGGTATGGATAGTCGTCCTGTTGGGTGCATCGCTGGCAGCATCATTGACCACTTTCAATGACCGCAAGGTTGAATGGGGCTGGCCCAAAAAGTGGAGTTTTTTACTAGCTTACCGAATGGTTGGCCTCCTATGGAAAGCGCAGCTTGAAGGCAAGGCGTTACCGGTAGAGAAGTTATTGGAGATGCTTGAAGGCGTGACCGAGCCTGTGTTGGCAGAACAGCTTCGCCTTCTATTTTCCGCAGGTCTCGTCACCCGTAACGAAGAGGGAAACTGGCTCCTTTGCAGGGATCTCGAAACAATCACCCTTTTAGACCTGTATCATGCCGGTGAATATTACCTGCCGGTCGGTGAGGATCTCGACATACCGAGCAGAAGTGAATGGGATTCGGCCTTTTTCAGGTCTATTTCCCAGGACGAATTAAATATGCAACAGTCGTTAAGGGATATGTACACCCAAACAGCAGCCTGGCATCAGGAAGAATGATGAAAAAGACCTTGATAATGGCGCTAGTAGCCTTTGTTTTAACTGCCACCGGTGCGTGGGCGGACGACGATAGCAAGGAACCGGCTGATTTTACCTTGCAGCAATTGCACGGCGAGACGGTCAGTTTGAGTGATTACCGGGGAAATTGGCTTGTACTCAATTACTGGGCCACCTGGTGCGCACCCTGTAGAAAGGAAATACCGGATTTGACCAGCCTGCATGAAGCGCGTGAAGACATTGTCGTACTCGGACTGGCTTTTGAGGATACAGAAATTGAAAATTTTGATGAGTTCCTCGAAGAATTCCATCCGAGCTATCCAATACTGCTGGTCGATGTCTACGCCCCGCCAGAGCCCTTCGGCGCCCCCAAGGTACTTCCGACAACGATCATTCTGAATCCTGAAGGTTATCCGGTTAAGACATACCTCGGGCCGGTGACACGGGAAGACATCGAGTCATTCATCGACTCAAAGTAACCCCCGCCCATTCAAACCAGAATATGATTCGGATTCTGCGTGGGCGCCGAGGCCGCACAGTAGCTTGCTTCAGGATTCGCTTGAACACGTACCCCAGGGCACCCTCTCGACCGTTTCACGGTCTCACCTTGTCCATGTGTCGCTCGATACTCGACTCCTGTCTCGTACGATCCTGAAGCAAGCTACTGTACATCCTCGGCTGTGTGGTTAATCAAAAATCATTGGTTTCAGATAGTTGTACTACGGTCAGGTCGAAGCCGGGGCGGGGGTATTGACTACCAGGACCGTACGAGGCAGGAAGCCGAGTCCGAGCGACACAAGGATGTGACTAGCGAGTCCTGGTAGTCAATACCCCCACCCCGGCGCCCTCCCATGTTGGATTAAATATTGAATCCGTTGCCGAGTTCGATTGCTTTTCGCACCGGCGCGAATGACTTCCTGTGAATGGGGCAGGGTCCAAGAACTTTGAGGCGATCACGGTGATAAGCTGTCGGATAGCCCTTGTGCCGGTCAAAGCCGTAACCAGGGTATAGATCATGCATGGATAGCATCAGACGGTCACGATAGACCTTTGCAAGTACCGAAGCGGCTGAAATGGACGCCACGAGCCGATCACCACCGACCACCGTCTTGACATCGCAATTCAAGGCAGGTGCCCGATTTCCGTCGATCAGGGCCCGCAGGGGAGCAGGGTGGAGATTCTCAACGGCCCTTTGCATACCGTTCAGGGTTGCTTGCAGAATATTGACCTGGTCGATTTCGTCAACCTCAACAATCTCCACCACATATGCAAGCGCCTGGCTCTCGATTTGCGGTGCCAGTCGCTCACGTTTCAGGGCGGTGAGGCGTTTTGAATCATCCAGAGCGTCAAGTTCATAGTGGGTGGGTAGAATTACTGCAGCTACCACTACCGGGCCGGCCAACGGACCGCGACCTGCTTCGTCCACACCGGCTTCCAGATATGGGGGCTTGTTCATTCCCTAGGCTTTGCAACTGGCAATGTGACGAAGCACAACATCGCCAGTGGTTGCCGCAGCATCGATTCTCAATATTTCATGCAATTGATTAAAACGATGGCTTAGCTCATTGAGCAACTCCGGTTGATCCATCCAGCGATTAACTTTATCAGCGATGTTCTGACCGGTTACATCATCTTGTATCAGTTCAGGTACGAGTGATTCTCCTGCCAGGATGTTGGGCAGTGCAAAAAAGCGTATCTTTACCATCTTGAACCATTTCATTATGCGGTGTGTCGGGGTGGCAACACGATAGCATACGACCATTGGACGGTTGATCAGCATCACTTCAAGCGTTGCGGTGCCAGATGCGCAGATAACCACATCTGCCGCCGCCATAACCTCTTTGCTTTGCCCGTCATAAATGCGGCAATCCAAACCCTGACGTTCTAGCAGCAAAGAGTTGAGATGTTGGTGTATGCGTTGTGTTGCGGCAGGAATCAGAAAACAGGTTCCCGGGTGTCGTTTGCTTAAAATATCAGCAGCATCCAGCATTGCAGGCGACAGTTTCTCAACCTCGGCCATCCGGCTGCCAGGAAGCAGCGCAATACAGGTTCCTGCGCTATCCACACCGAGTGTTTTTCGTGCCGGTTCATTTGGAACCTGCAACGGAATCTGGTCAGCCATGGGGTGACCTGTGTAGTCAGCGGCAACAGGGTAGTTTTTATAACAGTCCGGTTCAAACGGAAAAAGGCACAATACCCGGTCGGTTGATTTTACGATTTTTTTGACCCTGTAGGATCGCCAGGCCCAGATTGTCGGGCTGCCATATTGGATTACCGGGATGCCCCTGGCCTTTAGTCTTTTTTCCACACCCAGGTTGAAATCCGGTGCATCGATGCCAATGAAAACATCCGGTTGCAATTGAACCACCCGCTCGATGAGTTGGCGTCGTAATTTGATCAGACGGGGCAGGTGAGAAATGACTTCGACCAGGCCCATCAGAGAAAGCACGCTGGTGTCCCACCAGCAATCGCAACCTTCGGCTTTCATTAATGGGCCGCCAATACCTGCAAACTGAATGTCCGGTTCTTTCAGGCGCATGGCTCGAATCAGAGCCGCACCCAATTGATCGCCGGAGGCTTCCCCGGCTACCAAAACAATGTTCATCAGCGAAGTATGCCGCGCTCGGCCAAATTCAGAAAATCTACCAATGGTTGTATTTCAGGGGAGTTAACCGCCATTTCTGTCAATCGGGCGGTTGCTTCTTCCAGGGTCAGGCTTTCGCGGTAGAGCGCTTTGTAGGCGCGTCGTACCTGCGTGATCTGCTCACTTGTATAACCACGCCTCTTAAGTCCTTCCGAGTTGATGCCCTTGACCCTGGCCTTTTCGCCCGCAACCGTCACATAGGGCGGTATGCTTTGGTTCACGTAGCTGGCAAAGGACGTGAAACTGTGTTCACCAATAGTACAAAACTGGTGAATCAGTGAGTAACCGGACAATATCGCGTAGTCACCTACCGTTACATGTCCGGCCAATGACGCGTTATTGGCCATGATGATGTTGTCGCCGAGTATGCAGTCATGGGCAATATGAACACAGGCCATAATCCAGTTATCACTGCCGATACGGGTAACACCGCCACCCTGTGCTGAGCCGCGACTGAAAGTGCACATTTCACGGATGGTGTTGTTGTCGCCGATGATGAGTTCGGTGTCCTCACCCGCATATTTCTTATCCTGTGGCTGCTCACCAATCGATGTGAATTGGAAAATGTGGTTGTTCTTACCGATGGTTGTGCGACCGGTTATTACCGCATGGGGTCCGATCCGTGTACCGGCATCGATGCGCACTTTTGCATCTACGATGGTAAAAGCGCCTACCTCGACATCGTCGGCAAGTTCGGCTTTGGGGTCAATCAGGGCTGTGGGATGGATCATTATCAATTCTACCTTGAGAGAGTTCTAGGGAGCGTTCTCAATGGGTCAGGCACGCTGCCAGGCCAATTGAGAACATCCTCTAACCTTCGGAACAAAGGATGTCACAACTGGCGGTACGCTTACCGTCAATACTGCAGCGGGCTTCATACTTGCCTAAGCCGCGCATAATTCTTGTCTGCTTAACTTCTATAAGCAACTGGTCACCGGGTACGACTTTTCGTGCGAACTTGGCATTGTCAATTTTAACCAGGTAGTAAATTCCGCCTATTTCGCTTTCCGTTGCCAGGGCAACATGGGCCAGTACACCACAGGCCTGTGCCATGGCTTCAAGTATCAGAACGCCCGGCATGACTGGTGTGGTGGGAAAGTGACCCTGAAAAAATGGTTCATTGATGCTGACGTTTTTAACTGCCGTGAGGGTCTTTTCAGGTTCCAGTGTGTAGGACATGACACGGTCTATCAGCAGAAAAGGATACCGATGTGGCAGTATCTTCATTATCTCGGCACTTTCAATGGGTGTCTGGATCAGTTCTTGTATCAGTTTTTCAGTCATATCAAGCTTATTTTCCGCTTAGTTTTTCAAGGTTTAGCACACGCCGTGCCAGCTTTTCCAGTTTGCGTAAATGGACAATAGTGCGATTCCATTCCCTTATGGGTTGAGCCGGTATTATGCAACTCCAGGTTGTTCCTGGCTGCGTTATTGATTTGGTAACCGGGCTGCTTCCTGTCACCGTGGTTCGATCAGCAATCCGGATGTGTCCAACCGCGCCGGATCTTCCTCCGAACATACAGTATTTTCCAATTTTTGTACTGCCGGAAATTCCAACATAAGCAGCCATGGCGGTATGAGCGCCGACCTCTACATTGTGGGCAATCTGTATCTGATTATCGAGCCTTACATCGTCCTCGATAATTGTATCGCCAATTGCGCCACGGTCGATAGTGGTGTTGGCGCCAATTTCACAATCATCGCCGATCTGAACGCTGCCAATTTGCGGAATTTTAACCCAATGGTTCTTGTCAAAAGCCAAACCGAAACCATCTGATCCAATGATAGCGCCGGGATGAATAATGGTTCTCCGGCCTATTTGCACACCTTCACAAATAGTCACATTCGCAGCCAGGCGACTACTACTGCCGAGTTTACAGTCTGCCATCAATACACAACCCGGACCGATAGAACAGGCATCTTCTATTACGCATCCTGGGCCGATTACTGCATTGGCTCCGACATGCACATCGCGCCCGATGATCGCAGTTGGGTCAATAGTAGCGGAAGAATGTAATCCGGGTCTGATGGGTCTTCGGGGGTCAAAGCGCTGTACAACCCGGGCATAACTAACATAGGGATCATCGGCAATAAGTGCATTGACAGGACAGTTTTCGGCGTCTTTAGCAGAAACGATGACCACACCTGCCTGTGTGGAATTGAGTTGGTCACGATAGGCTGGATTGGAAAGAAAGCTGAGCTGCGAGCCGGTGGCTTCAGACAGGGTTCCAACACCATCAATCAAGGTGTCCCCATTCCCAACCAATCGCAGATTGAATAGCTCTGCTAACTCACAAAGCCTGAGACTGCTGATAGGTTTTTGCATATAAGAAATCGCTTGTGTCTTTGTGGCGCGAACAATACGCCTTAGCGCAACGATCGATCCCTTTTATCCGCTTCATGCTCCAATCTTAACTGGTCAAGAATCAGTTGGGTAATATCCAGGGAGGGATCAGCATAAATTACCGGGCTTGAAAGTATCAGGTCATAACCGTTGTCACGAGCGATTTCCTGTACGGCCAGGTTAATCTGATCTTCCAGTTTTTGAACTTCCTCGGTGCGCCGAAAAGACAGTTCATCGCGAAGGTCCTCTCTTTGCCGGTTAACGTTGCGCTGCATTTCGCGCAATTCACGTTCAAGACGTTTTTTATCATCCTCGGCCAGGTCGCCCATCTGCAGGCGATCTTCCATGGTTTGCACCTGGCGATCCTGAAATTCGATGGTTTCGTTACGTGGCCGGAATTCAATATCGAGCTTTTCACGACCCGCGAGTACCTGCGGCGCATTATCAAGTACCTGCTTCATATCCACATAGCCGATACGCATTTGCTGGGCCGTCGCGGGACCGGCAGCAAGCACAAAAAGCGTCAGCATTAAGGGCAAAAAGCGTTTCATAACGTCGAATTGTACCCTTTTCTGGCTTAGGTATTAAGTTTTAAGCGCAGGCGCCACCTAAAATGTTGTACCAAATGAGAATTGCAGGGCTTCGGTTCGATCACCCTGGAATTTTTTGATAGGGAAGGCATAGTTCATGATGATTGGCCCAATGGGTGCCTGCCAGGTTATCGAGAGACCGGCTGAGGACCTGAACCTGCTGGCATCAAATGTACTCCAGTTTTCATATACGTTACCAATGTCAAAGAACAATGCGATTCGTGAACCGCCGCCCTTGGTAAACGGAGTAGGAATGGCAAGCTCGAAACCGCCCGCAACCTTCAGGTCGCCACCAACTGCACGACAATTGATGGGACTGTCCTTGGGACCTAGTGTATTGTCTTCAAAACCACGAATGTCGCGTACACCACCACCGTAGAAGTGTTCAAAAAACGGTAAGCCGGTATCCAGTGTCGTAACTTCATCCAACAGGCAATTATAATCATCGCTTTCAGGCCATCCGCCCTCTTCATCCAACACGGGTGTGGCTTTTGAAGTGCTGTCATAGTTGTCATAAGAGTCGCCATAACCCAGATCGCCGCGGACAGAAACTACCAGGTCACCCCAGATAGGCCAGTACTTTGCGGCACGGTAGTAAAGTTTGTAGAACCGGCGATCACTGAGCGGCAGTGATGCTTCGATACCCAAACGCTGTGATGATCCACGTGTGGGGTTCAGGAAGTGATTACGTGTATCCCTGGACCAGGAAGAGGTGAAATCCAGAGTGAAGAAGTCACGTTCATTTTCATCAAGCACGCCATCACCATTGTGGTCAAGTGAACGCGATAAAGGATCAAATGGTCTTGGTATCAAATAAATTTCGGGACAAATGCCATTCATGTTTTGATCATCGCATTGGATGTTTCCTTCCTCATCAATGTATTCCCGATCGAATTGAAACAGACCGATATTCAGATCAGTTGACCTGATACCCAGCCCTGCACGGACATAATCCACTTCGGTCAAGGGCAAACCGAAGCTCATACCTGCAGCCGCCTCTGTACTGGTAAAGGTTGAGATATTTGCACCTGCCTGGTCATACTCCTGGTAGCGGAGATAGAAGCCACGGCTGACACCGTCTTCGGTCCAGTAAGGATTGTCATAGCTCATGTTAAAGCTGCTGATGATGCTACTGTGAGATATGGATACGCCCACCCGTTTGCCACTTCCGAGGAAGTTGTCCTGCTGGACACTTGCTGACAGAATCAGGCCCTGTACCTGTGAATACCCGAGCCCGACGGAGAAACTGCCTGCTGCGCGCTCTGTGACCGTGACAATTACATCGATTTGATCATCGGTACCGGGAACGGCAGGTGTTTCTATGTTGACCCCTTCAAAATAGCTCAGGCGCTGTAAACGAATTTTGGAACGGTCGATTGCCGCCTGTGAAAACCAGCCACCTTCGAATTGACGCATCTCCCGTCGTAACACCTCATCCTTGGTGCCGGCATTGCCTACAAAAGTAATCTGCCGGACATAAACCCGTTTGCCCGGGTCAACAAAGTAATTGATCGTAACCAGCCGGTTTTCCCTGTCGATCTGCGGAATCGGATTTACATTGGCAAATGCGTAACCGATGTTTGACAGCACGGCCGAAATATTCTCAACGCTTTGTTCCATCTTTTTGCGTGAGAAAATGTCATTGTCCTGCGTCATAATCAGGCGTCTGAGGGTCGCCTCCTCTATCACCAGGTCGCCGGTGATCTGGATTTTTTCAACCGTGTACTGCTCACCTTCTATGATGTTGGCAGTTATATAGATATCTGATTTATCCGGGCTGATCGAAACCTGCGTGGATTCAACATTGGCATCAATGTAACCACGATCCTGGTAATAGGAGCGGATTTTTTCGAGGTCGCCGGATAGTTTTTCACGGGAATACTGGTCATCTTTTGACCAGAACTTCCAACCCGGTGGAATCTTCGACTCGAATTCGGTCTTGATTTCCTTGTCGGTAAACAAGGTATTACCAACAATATTGATGTGCTTTATTTCTGCGGTATCACCTTCGTTGATGCTGATGGAGATTCGTACACGGTTGCGATCCAACTCAACAACCCGGGTATCTACCGTTACCGCATACCGCCCCTGGCTAAAATACTGTCTGACCAGCTCCTGGCTGATGCGATCCAATGATTGCGGTTGGAATACCTCGCCCTGCGCAAGTCCAATATCTGCGAGGACGGGCAACATGTCTTCATCCTTGATGGCCTTGTTACCGGAAAGTGCAACGGCAGCAATAGCCGGCCGTTCCTGTACCCTGATGACGAGAATGTTTCCTTCGCGTTCAAGGTCGATTGAACTGAAAAAGCCCGTTTGGAACAGGGCGCGTATTGCCTGACGGCCTTTGGACGCGGTCAACAGTTCGTTGGTATCTACCGGCATGTAATTGAACACAGTGCCTTCTGAAATACGTTGTAGTCCTTCGACCCTGATATCTGAAATAACAAACGGATCAAGCGCCAGGGCAGACTTTATCGTGAAAAGTCCACACAGCAGGATGATTAAGATTCTTCTCATTTATTCTGATCCGTAAGAGTTTCTTATTTTGGGGCGGGTAGTCTATCCGACCAGTCGTAAAATATCGTTAAAAAATGCGATTCCCATCAAGCCAAATAGCGCCATCAGGCCAATATACTGACCTTTTGCCTGTATTTGCTCAGACACTGGACTTCCTTTCGCTAATTCTATCAGGTAATAGAGCAAATGCCCCCCATCAAGAACAGGAATTGGCAGTAAATTCAGAATTCCGAGACTCAAACTGATGGCACCCAGGAAAAAAAGAAAGCTTGATACTCCTGCATTGGCGGAACTGTTGGCAAATTGTGCGATGCTGATAGGGCCGGAAAGGTTTTTAACCGATGCGGTGCCGGTCAGCATGCGACCTAATAAACCCAGTGTTGAACCTGTCAGGCGCCACATTTCGGAGGCTGCTGCGGTGAATCCTTCAAACAACCCGTACTTGTGCAGAAAATACGTGCGATCGATCTGGGCTTGCATCTCTGCATCTGCCGGCTTAATGCTGACACCCAGTATCAGGCGTTTGGAGAAGGCACCCGTGCTGCTCTCTTCGGGGGTAACACCAATCTCCAGTATACCGCCGGCACGTTCGACAGCCACGGTCAGCGGCTCTCCGCTTGCACCGTGCTTTTGAATTAGCGCTCCGACCCAGGCCCAATTGGGAACCGGTTCGTCGTTGATGCTGACAATAAGGTCATCGATTTTGAAACCTGCTTTATAAGCAGGGCTGTTAGCACTGATCTCGCCCACTATCGCAGGCAGGCTTGCCCGCCACGGTGTGATGCCGATGCCTTCCAGAGTTTTTTCCTCCTGGAAATCACTGCCAAGCTGGGACAGGTCCAGTTCCAGCTTGCGCTGTTCACCATTGATACGTTCCAGTTCAACTGTAACTTTGTCGCGGTCCAGTGCCCGTGTGATCAGTGCCTGAAAGGCGTGAGACCATGTATCGGTACTATTTCCATCGACCGATACAATCCGGTCACCGGTTTCAATACCTGCGCTGGCAGCAATACCGCTGACTTCACCAATGACCGGTCTGGATTCGGGCATGCCAACCAGGAACATCAACCAGAAAGCCAGCAAGGTGAAAATCAGATTGAAAACCGGTCCGGCTGCGACGATAGCGATACGCGCCCATACAGATTTTCGGTTAAACGCCTCTCCGAGATCGGACTCATCCACTTCACCTTCACGCTCATCCAGCATTTTGACGTAGCCGCCCAGCGGGATGGCAGCGATCACGTATTCGGTACCGTCACGACCTGTTCTAGACCACAGTTTTTTACCAAACCCGATCGAAAACTTGAGCACACGAACACCCATGCGCCGCGCCACCCAGTAGTGACCAAACTCGTGAAATGTGATCAATAGCCCGAGAGCGACAAGTAACCACCAGATTGAACCAAGAAATTCGGACATTGTTAGTTTTCAGACACCTTTAAATTGAATGAATAATATTGCTTGTCGCGGCACGTGCAAGGCGGTCAAATTCCAGCACTGTGTCCAGTCCGTCAATTTTACCTGCTTCGCAAACATCAAGTGCAGCAGAAACGACTGACGGAATCTGCAGGAAGTCTATCCGTTCCTGCAAAAAAGCTTTCACGGCTATCTCATTGGCCGCGTTGAATATCACGGGCGCATTGCCGCCTGCTTCCAGCACCTGAAATGCAAGCCCAAGACCCGGGAAGCTTTCCAGGTCAGGCGGATAAAATTCAAGTCTATGTACTTCAGTCAGATTGAGGCACTTGACGCCGGAATCAATACGTTCCGGCCACGCAAGTGCATATGCAATCGGTGTCCGCATATCGGGAACACCCATTTGAGCCAGCACCGAACCATCGCAGTAAGCGACCATTGAGTGCACAATGCTCTGCGGATGGACGATTACCTCAATCTGGTCAGGCCGTGCGTTGAAGAGCCAACGGGCTTCGATCACTTCGAGACCCTTGTTCATCAAAGTGGCTGAATCTACAGATATTTTTCGACCCATGTCCCAGTTTGGATGATTGCAGGCCTGAGCAGGTGTGATGTTCCGTAAGGATGCACGGCTGCGGTTCAGGAAGGGGCCTCCGGAGGCGGTCAGGATCAGTCGCTCTACCCCGGCGCTTACGAGTCCATCATCAAAGTTTTCCGGTAATACCTGGAACAGCGCATTATGCTCTGAATCGACTGGAATGATCGTCGCGGAATGTTCTGACGCAGATTTGCGAAATAACTCACCGGCAATCACCATGGATTCCTTATTGGCCAACAACAGGCGCTTTCCGTTCTGTACTGCCTGAAGTGTTGGTTCAAGTCCGGCGGCGCCAACAATGGCAGCCATTACGACATCTGTCTCGTCCATGCGAACAACAGCACTCAGGGCGTCCTTTCCTGCCAGCACCTCTGATTTGCAATTCAGCTGATCAAGCGCAGATTGCAATGCCGTGCCTCTATTCTCATCGCTGATTACAGCGTAGCGGGCCTGATGTTGCTGGCATTGCTCTGCCAGGCGGTTAATATTCGCATGTGCGCTCAGAGCGACCACGTGATACCGGTCCGGGTGGCGAGCCAGTACATCCAGTGTGCTTTCGCCAATTGAACCAGTGGAACCCAGTACTGTTATGCCTTCGCTACTCAAACTTCTATTCCTCAGTAACCCGATACCAGCATACCAAGTGCAAAAAACGGCGCAGCAGCCAGAAGACTGTCCAAGCGGTCAAGTATGCCACCGTGGCCCGGTAGTAAGCTGCCGGAATCTTTGAAGCCGCTGATACGTTTATGCAGGGAAATTATTAGATCGCCGCCGACAGAAACCAGTGCGGTTGCCAGGGCTATCAAAACCAGCCTGGTCGCATCAAGGCTTTCGACAGGCATCAATTTGACCGCCAGCAGGGCAACAAGTGCGGCGGTGATCAAGCCGCCCAATAAGCCTGCCTGTGTCTTTCCAGGGCTGATAGATGGTGCAAGTTTCCTTTTTCCAAATGTTTTTCCTGCAAAGTAGGCGCCGGTATCCGCAGCCCAAACAATTACTAGTAATAAAAGGATCAGCCACGGGCCTTCAGCCTGGATACGCAGCCAGCTAAGCGCAAACCAGCCGGTTGTGATCGACAGGATGGCGGTGGCGATGGAAACGGCGCGGTAAGATCCATCAATGCGGGTGTCAGGACGGTAGAGTGGCAAACGGATAAAGAGTAAAAGCCACACAGCACAGGATATGGACAGGTACAGGACTATGCCGTTGGCCCAGGACTCCCTGTACCAGAATAGTACAGCCAGAATGATGGCCTGTACGAGTACCATCAGGTATCCAGCGGTTTGACTGGAAATACCGGCCAGGCGTCTGTACTCCAGGCTGGCGCCTATCAGGACCACTGCAAGCAGGATCAAAAACCATTGTGCGGGCGCAGCAAAGACCAAACCCAGTACCAACGGTAACAGCAGCAAAGCGGTGAGCACACGTTGCTTAAGCATTGACGGTGTCCTTGACCTGGTCGCCGGTGCGGCCGAAGCGACGTTCCCGTGACTGGTATGCTGCTATGGCCTGTTCAAGTGTCTGTTCATCAAAATCGGGCCACAGTGTCTCTGTGAAATAAAACTCCGTGTAGGCGGACTGCCAAAGAAGAAAGTTGCTGATTCGCATCTCGCCACCGGTGCGAATAAACAAATCCGGATCCGGAGAATCGGCCAATGCAAGATACTGCGCAAATTGTGCTTCATCAACCTGGTCAGGTGACAAACTACCTTCTGACACGGCATTAGCCAGCCGAATGCCTGCCTGTGTGATGTCCCAGCGCCCACCATAATTTACTGCGATGTTGACCACCATGTGAGGGTTGCCGGCGGTCAAGGTCTGGGCTTCGGACATTTTGGTCTGAATAACAGGTTTGAATGCGGTCAGGTCACCTATGAAGCGCACACAGATACCATTCTTGTGCAATTCATCGACCTCCTTGTCCAGGGCCCTAAGGAATAACTCCATAAGACGGGAGATCTCACCGTCAGGACGGTTCCAGTTCTCGCTGGAGAATGCAAAAACAGTCAGGGTTTTAATACCCAGGCTCGCGCAATGCTTAATGGTTCTTCGTAGTGCTTTTACTCCAGCCTGGTGACCCATGGTGCGTGGGCGGTTACGTTTTTTTGCCCAACGGCCATTCCCATCCATGATGATGGCGATATGTCCGGGTAAGAGTGATGGCACTTTCAAGAGTGCTCCCTGGCAGGGAGCACTATTGTACTGATCCAATGTTACAGAGTTGAGGGTATAGCAAGCCTTTATGAACAGACATCAAAACTCCAGCAGTTCCTGTTCTTTCACCGCAACAATCTCATCGACTTGTTTAACATGGCTGTCAGTGACACCTTGTATGTCAGTTTCGGCCCGGTGATCATCGTCTTCTGAAATTTCTTTGTTCTTCAATAATTCCTTGATGTGATGGTTTGCATCCCGGCGGATATTGCGGATGGCAATCTTGGCATTTTCACCTTCATGGTGGACCACCTTGCCCAGGGAAATCCTGCGTTCCTCGGTTAATGGTGGCAGGGGAATGCGGATAATGGTTCCGGCAGTCACCGGGTTCAGACCAAGGTCTGACTTCATGATTGCTTTTTCGAGCGTCTGAACCATGGTCTTGTCCCACGCCGTCACAGCCAGTGTGCGGGCATCTTCAATTGAGACATTGGCTGCCTGGCTTATAGGTACCATACTGCCGTAGTAATCGACCTGAACATGCTCCAGCAAGCTGGGGTGTGCCCGTCCGGTGCGGATTTTGGCCAGTTCGGTTCGCAGTGAGTCCAGGGTTTTCGACATGCGGATTCTGGCGTCTTTTTTGATACTTTCTAGCATTTTCTTCTCCCGTCTGCGAGCTTTGGGTAAGTGTTCACGGTGTTATGCTGCAACAAAAAATCAATTGACTGCACCGCTTCTACAGTTCAACGACCAATTTTAACAGCAAAATGTGAAGAAGCTACCCGTGAAACTCAAAGCAGAAGAAACTTCAACTGATAATCGTGCCCACTTTCCCACCCCTGACAATACTTATCAGGTTGCCAGCACCGAATACATTGAATACCCGGATAGGCATTTTCTGGTCGCGGCATAAAACGATTGCGTTGGTGTCCATGACCTTGAGCTTGCCTTCAATTACCTCGTCGTAGCTGAGGGATTCGTGCAACACAGCATTTTCATCAATTTTTGGATCGGAGGTGAAAACACCATCGACCTTGGTGGCTTTCAAGACGATATCTGCACCCACTTCAATTGCCCGTAAGGCTGCGGCAGTATCTGTGGTGAAAAACGGATTTCCGGTGCCGCCTGCGATAATGACAACACGCCCTTTTTCAAGATGCCGGGTTGCGCGGCGGCGAATGTAGTCTTCACTGACGTCATGTACAGAAATGGCAGACATGACACGTGCATCTACACCGGCTTTTTCCAGTGCATCCTGCAATGCCAGGGAGTTCATCAGTGTGGCAAGCATGCCCATGTGATCCCCGGTAACGCGGTCTATCCCGGATTCAGCCAGGCCGGCGCCTCTGAATATATTGCCGCCACCGATAACGATGGCAACTTGTACACCGGTATTGCGTACTTCAAGAATTTCATTGGCGATCCGGCCAATGATGGCCGGATCTATGCCATAGTCCTCATCACCCAGCAACGCTTCACCGCTGAGTTTAAGCAG
>Ga0224504_10000609_pt1 | contig 15965 bp, 14 predicted proteins | sample SF_Oct11_sed_USG_3_FD_170160 | JGI IMG/M metagenome (GOLD analysis project Ga0224504, IMG submission 170160) | Sediment microbial communities from San Francisco Bay, California, United States - SF_Oct11_sed_USGS_24 | ecosystem: Environmental > Aquatic > Marine > Sediment | place: USA... | reverse complement strand
GGAAATGGTGCGTAATGCGCGAACCATGCAAGTGGTTTCATCCATGATGATCATCGCACCTGTGCCCAGCGCGGAACCCGCCTGCTGCACAGAGGTGTAATCCATTGTGATATCCATGATGTCATCAGCCGGCAATACCGGTACCGAACACCCACCCGGAATAACCGCTTTCAACTTGCGACCACCCAGCATACCGCCGGCGCGTTCGAGCAAGTCCTTAAAAGGGATGCCCAACGGTAATTCAAAATTACCCGGCTTATTGACATGCCCCGAGATAGAAAAGATCAACGTACCGCCGGATCCTTCAACACCAAGATCAGCGAACCATTCAGGCCCCTTGCGAATAATCTGTGGTACCGAGGCATAACTCTGGGTGTTATTGATCGTGGTGGGCTGGCCGTACAAACCGAAATTAGCCGGGAAAGGAGGTTTGAAGCGTGGACGACCCGGCTTGCCTTCCAGTGATTCCAGCAACGCTGTTTCCTCACCACATATATAAGCACCTGCACCTATATACATGTACAAATCAAAATCAATTCCGGAGCCCTGAATATTCTTGCCCAGCAAGCCCGCGTCATAGGCCTCTTTGAGTGCTGCCTCGAAACGTGGTGCCGGCTCGTCCATGAATTCGCCGCGAATATAGTTGTAACCAACTGTCGCGCCCATGGCAAAACCGCCGATAGCCATACCTTCAATCAATGCGTGCGGTTTATAGCGAAGAATATCGCGGTCATGACACGTACCCGGCTCGCTCTCATCCGAATTGCAGACCGCATATTTTTGCCGATCATCCTTCGGCATAAAGCTCCACTTCAAGCCCGTCGGGAAACCTGCCCCGCCTCGACCGCGAAGACCTGAGGCCTTAACTGTGTCAACAACCTGTTCGGCTGACAATTCACCGGACAAAACACGCTTCCAGGACTCATAGCCGCCAATCTTAAGGTAGGTGTCCAGCGACCACGGCTCATCGTGATCAAGCGTTTGCAAACAAACCAGGTTTTGCTCGTAATTAGCCATGCTTATTCAATTGAATCCAGAATACCGTCGATAATTTCAGGCGTCAGGTTTTCGAAATACTTATGATCAACCATCATCATGGGTGCACCGGTACAAGCGGCGAGGCATTCTTCTTCCTTCTTTAAAAAGAACTTACCGTCACCGGTGCTTTCTCCCACTTTAATACCCAGCTTTTTCTCAATATGGGCAAGCATCTGCTCCCCGCCTCGCAGCATGCAAGAAATATTCGTGCACACTGAAATGCTATGCCGGCCACAAGGACTGGTCTCGAACATAGAATAAAAAGCTGCGACCTCAAAGACCTGAATGGCGGGTACGTCGAGATACTCTGCGACAGCCTCCATCAGTTCACGGGTTAGAAAACCCTCGTTCTGGTGTTGAGCCGCATGTAAAGCCGCGATCACTGCCGAACGCTCACGCCCTTCAGGAAACTTTGTCAACCAATGATCAATTTCTTCGCGCGTATGCGCGGACAGTGCCGAGTTATTTTCTGCTGCATCCATAATCAAGGTTTCGGACCGCTAGCGGTCAATCTCCCCAAACACAATATCCTGTGTGCCGATGACGGCCACGACGTCCGCGAGCATGTGCCCTACCACCATTTCATGCATGGCGGATATGTGAGCAAAGCCCGGTGCTCTGACTTTCAGGCGATAGGGCTTGTTGGCCCCATCTGACACGATATACACACCGAACTCCCCCTTAGGGTGCTCCACTGCGGCATAAGCTTCGCCTGCCGGCACGGTGTAACCTTCAGTGAACAATTTGAAATGATGAATCAATGACTCCATGTCATCCTTCATCTGCTCCCGCTTGGGTGGAGCAAACTTGGGATCATCAATCATGACCGATCCCGGATTCTTGCGAAGCCAGTCTACGCATTGCTTGATAATCCGGTTCGACTGCCGCATCTCTTCAACACGAACCAGATAACGGTCATAGCAATCACCGTTAACACCCACCGGAATATCAAAATCCAGCTCTGCATAGGTTTCATAGGGCTGTTTCTTACGCAGATCCCATTCAAAACCGGAGCCTCGCAACATCGGCCCGGTAAAGCCAAGCTGCAGGGCCCGCTCAGGAGAAACAACTCCAATATTGACTGTACGCTGCTTCCAGATTCGGTTGTCGGTCAGCAACGTTTCATATTCATCGACGCGTGCCGGAAAGCGATTCGTGAAATCCTCAATAAAGTCCAGCATTGAACCTTCACGATTGCTGTTCAGCCGGGCGATATCCTTGTCAGAACGCCACTGATTAGATTGATATTTCGGCATTTCATCGGGCAGATCCCGATATACGCCGCCAGGCCGGTAATAAGTCGCGTGCATACGCGTACCTGAAACCGCTTCGTAGCAATCCATGAGGTCTTCACGTTCACGGAAGCAATACAAAAACATGGTCATTGCACCGATATCCAGACCATGTGCGCCAAGCCACATAAGGTGATTCAGGATCCGGGTGATCTCATCGAACATGACCCGGATGTATTGAGCCCGGATCGGTATGTCGATACCCAGCAATTTTTCAATGGCCAGAACATAGCCGTGCTCATTGCACATCATCGACACATAGTCGAGACGATCCATGTAACCAATGCTTTGGTTATACGGCTTGGATTCTGCGAGTTTTTCGGTACCGCGATGCAAAAGGCCGACATGCGGGTCTGCGTTTTGCACAACCTCACCATCCATTTCCAGCACCAGGCGCAATACGCCGTGCGCGGCCGGATGTTGCGGACCGAAATTCAACGTGAAATTCTGAATCTCAGCCATGCTATTGCTCATCCTTGAGATCTTCGGAATACCGGTTGTCATCGCGAATCACGCGGGGCACGAGTGTACGGGGTTCAATACTGACCGGCTGGTAAATGACCCGGCTGCGTTCAGTGTCATAGCGCACTTCCACGTTGCCTGACAGCGGAAAATCTTTGCGGAACGGATGCCCGATGAAACCGTAGTCAGTCAAAATGCGTCTTAAATCAGGGTGTCCCTCGAACAGAATGCCGAACATGTCAAAGGCTTCACGTTCAAACCAGTTAGCCGAACTCCAAATATCGATGACGGACGGTACAACCGGCGGGTTACCCGAACCTGTAAACACACGCAGGCGTAAACGATGGTTCAGGCTGACTGATAACAGGTGATAAACCACACCGAACCGTCGCGCATCAAATTCGGTGTCTGCGGCGGGCACAATATTTTCAGGCACTGACCCGCGGCTGAAACCGGATGCTGTTGCATCGTTAGTCTCCCACTCGCTGGTGCCGTAAGTCAGATAATCTACGCCACAAACATCTATCAGCGTATCAAACGAAAACGCATCTTCGTCCCGGAGCCCTATACAGATCTCAAGCAGATCCTCTTTCGCAACCTCATAGGTCAGCTCACCCACATGTGATCGAACTGCTTTAAGGCGCTCACCAAAGCGCTCGGATATCTTCTCCGCTAATGCCGTATAACGTGGTTTCATCGCGCTATGGTGTTAGTCCGTCTGATTTTGTCCTGCAATTGCAGGATGCCGTACATCAGCGCTTCGGCTGTAGGCGGGCAACCTGGCACATAAACATCAACGGGAACAATTCGATCAACGCCGCGAACAACAGCATATGAATAGTGATAATAACCACCCCCGTTCGCACAGGACCCCATTGAGATAACCCACTTGGGCTCAGCCATCTGGTCATAGACCTTGCGCAGCGCCGGAGCCATTTTATTGGTCAGCGTACCTGCCACAATCATGACATCAGACTGACGCGGGCTTGGTCGGAAAATCACGCCAAAACGATCAAGGTCATAACGGGCGGCACCCGCCTGCATCATCTCAACCGCACAGCAGGCCAGACCAAAAGTCATGGGCCACATTGAACCCGTGCGAGCCCAGTTATAGAGAGAATCAAGCCTGGTCACAAAAAAACCACGCTCATCGAGCAGGTCTTGCGGCGTTTCCATCGGGCCTAGTTCGGCCGGCGCCAGCGTGGCCTGTTTTGAATCAGTTAATCCCACTCTAAAGCGCCCTTCTTCCATTCATAAATGAAGCCTACAACAAGCACCATCAGAAAGATGCCCATCGCAAAAATCCCGAATGCGCCAACCTCTCCAAGAGACACAGCCCAAGGAAACAAAAAAGCGATTTCCAGATCGAAGATAATGAAAAGAATGGCTACCAGGTAATAGCGGACATCAAACTTGATGCGGCTATCTTCAAATGGCTCGAAGCCACACTCATATGAAGAGAGCTTTTCGCTGCTTTTCTCACCGCGGCCCAAGATAAGACCAAGAGAAAGCAACAACACACCCAGACCGATGGCAATTCCAAGAAAGACCAGAATCGGTAAATATCCCTGCAGCACTTCCTATTCCTCAGGACTAAATCATGACAATTAAATACGGACAAAGGATTATACCAATGCCCACGTCACTCGTTTAACTCATTAGCGGGGTATGAAGGAGTCTTTGGTGCCGATGGCCGGACTCGAACCGGCACGGCTTGCGCCACTGCCCCCTCAAGACAGCGTGTCTACCAATTCCACCACATCGGCAATATCAAATTAAGTACGTAAATGCCGCTAGCATTAACGCCCTATTTTATTGCTCAGACTCCTCAATAATCTCCACCTGCTGGATCTCAGCCTCTGGCACAGGTAAATCTGCCCCACCCTGTGGCAAAGCAGGCAGCTCATCAGCACCGGCTGATGATTCGTTACCTGTCGGAAACACGTTAGAGATCTCTTCCGCTGGCGCTTCCAGGCCGTCCATCAGGCTTTGACTCTCGGGTACCTGAGAGCCGAGGTAAGCCAGACTAAGGCTGGAAACAAAAAATAAGGTTGCAAGTGCCGCTGTCGTTCGGGACAGAAAATTTGCTGACCCTTTTGCACCGAAAACGGTTCCGGATGCGCCCGCACCAAAAGCCGCGCCTGCATCAGCGCCTTTTCCACGCTGAAGCAACACCAAGCCTATGATCGCAACCGAAATTACGACGTGCGCGATTAGCATCAATGAATAAAAATTGATCATCTAGTTTGTTCCTGCTGCGGCTTTACATATCGACAAAAACTCATCCGCATCGAGTGATGCGCCGCCGATTAATCCACCGTCTATATCTTTCTGGGCGAACAATTCAGGCGCATTTGCACCTTTAACACTGCCGCCATATAAAATTCTCAGATCAGCCGCTATTTTAGCATTGCTGTCTGCAATAATAGCCCGCACTCGGGCATGCACTTCCTGCGCCTGTTCCGGTGACGCAGTCAATCCGGTACCGATGGCCCAGACAGGCTCATAAGCAATAATACTGTTTGCAAAGGGCTCCACACCGGCAGCCTTAATCACGGCGCTGACCTGCCGCTCAATCACTTCCATCGTGACACCTGACTCACGCTCTTCAAGGGTCTCACCAACACACAGAACCGGAGTTAACCCCCCTGCATGAGCTGCGAGAAACTTTGACGCTACAACGGCGTCTGTTTCACCATATAAGGCGCGCCGCTCTGAGTGCCCGATAATCACGTGGGTACACCCCACTTCGCTGAGCATCGATGCGGCGACCTCACCGGTAAATGCTCCGCTCGATTCACTCGCCACATCCTGTGCACCGAGCAGAATCACATTGCCCTTTAACTGTTGCTTAATCTCAGCAAGATAAACGTAAGGCGGGCAAACCATGATTTCGCAGGCATCAAGCCCGGCGGCACCATTTAGCACACCCGAAATCAGGGCCTGATTGGCCTCTCGGGCACCATTAAGCTTCCAATTTCCGGCAACTAGCTTGGTTCTCATCATCTTGCTCTGGCAAATGGCGCGCAGGCCATCTCAAGGGAGCGCGAAGGTTAGCTGCCCGAGTGCCGGAAATCAATGGGATTTCAGTATCAAGGCGCTTTCAGACCCATTTCAGGGCGCACCATTCAAGCCGTGAGTCGGCCAATTTCTCCGGCCAGATCTTCTGCAAGCTTGACGACTTCCGTTTCGTTCTCGCCCTCAACCATGACCCGCACCACAGGTTCGGTGCCTGAGGCCCTCACCAGAATGCGACCCCGCTCAGCCAGCTTACTCTCTGCCGCACGAATGGCGGACTGGATTTGAGCTGAACCCTCAAGGTCGACGCTGGATTCGGTCCGGACATTCACCAAAGTTTGCGGGAATCGAGGCATGCCACTTGTCAGCTCGGTCAGCGACTGCCCCGTCTGAACCATGACCCTCAATATTTGCAAGGCACTGACCAAACCATCGCCTGTGGTTGTTTTATCAAGACAAAGTAAATGGCCTGAGGTTTCACCGCCAAGCTTGCCACCCGTCTCATTCAGTAGCGCCATCACGTAACGGTCGCCCACGTTTGCCCGCCGGAACTCAATTCCCAGATCCGCAAGCGCGCGCTCGAGGCCGAGATTTGTCATCAGCGTGCCGACCACGGGACCCGATAGACTGCCATCAGCCATGGCGGCTTTCGCCAACACATAAAGCAACTGATCACCGTCGATCAGATGACCCTCGGCATCAACCATCAGCACCCGGTCACCATCACCATCAAAAGCAATGCCCAGATCAGCACCTACAGCCTTAACCGTCACCGACATCAAATCGGTATGGGTTGAACCACAACCATCGTTAATATTCTTGCCGTTTGGCGAACAGCCAATGGGCACGATCTCAGCACCTAAAGCCGTCATGACTCTGGGCGCAACCTTATAGGCAGCGCCATGAGAACAATCAAGCACGATTTTCAGTCCCTCCAGACTGAAATCGCGAGGCACCGTTGACAGACAAAAACGCTGATAATCCTCACGAGAGCTGTCGATTCGCTTGGCACGTCCGAGGGAGCTCGAATCACGCGTGATCGCAGGCTCAGACAAACGCGCCTCTATTTCCTCTTCAATGGAATCAGGCAGCTTGGCGCCATCAGCATTAAAAAACTTAATGCCGTTATCAAAATAAGGATTATGCGAAGCACTGATGACTACGCCGACATCTGCTTCAAGTTGTTGCGTCATATACGCAATACCTGGCGTTGGCAGGGGACCCAGCAACAGCACATCCATGCCGGCAGCCACAAAACCGGCTTCAAGCGCGGCTTCGAACATATAGCCGGAAACCCGGGTGTCCTTGCCAATAGCCACTCGCCCACCATTTGGTGCAAGCACCTGCGCTGCTGCACTGGCGAGACGCAACGCAAAATCCGCAGTCATTGGATGACTGCCAACACGCCCTCGTATACCGTCCGTTCCAAAATATTCTCTAGCCATTACCTATATCCGAATCATTACGCCAAGCGCTTCCATACGTTGAGTATATCCACTGTGGGCCCAACATCGTGAACCCTGAGTACAGCAGCACCTTTTTGCACGGCCACCATCGCAGCACCCAGGCTGCCCGCAAGCCGCTGATCAACGGGACGGCCGGTCAACTGGCCGATCATCGATTTTCGCGACACGCCGACCAATACGGGATGGCCCGTTTGAGTAAATTCCTGAAGATTCCGCAACAGCTGCAGATTGTGGTCCAACGTTTTACCAAATCCGAAGCCAGGGTCCATGAAAAGACGTTCTCCGGAAATACCGGCAGCAGTCGCTGCTGCTATACGCTCAAGCAAAAACTGCAGAACCTCCCCCGTCACATCGTCGTAAGCTGGCTCACTCTGCATCGAACGCGGAGCGCCCTGCATATGCATCAAACATACAGGTACATTGAGCTTAGCTACTACTGCAAGCGCACCATCAGCCTGCAATGCACACACATCATTAATCATGCCGGCACCGGCGTTCACAGCCTCGCGCATCACGATAGCTTTGCTGGTGTCGACAGATACAGGGCTGTCGAACTCAGCAGTCAGTCTTTCAATGACAGGGATAACCCGATCGAGTTCTTCAGCATCGCTGACTGTGCCTGCGCCGGGGCGAGTTGATTCTCCGCCGATATCGATAATATCGACACCTTCATCAACCATCTTTCCGGCATGGGCCAGCGCCGCATCAAGATGCGAAAACCGGCCGCCATCAGAAAAAGAATCGGGGGTTACATTCAACACGCCCATCACAAGACATCGTCGATCAGATGATCTTAACCGTGAGAGAACATCTTGGCGGCCGTTAGACACCACTAACTGGCTGAATATCAGTTAGCCCGGCGCGATTAATGCTGCTGAGCCGGACCACCGATTGATGAATCATCTTTCTTCGACGCGGCATCATCACCTGAACTGGCTGTCGGCGGGTGATCTTCACTGTCCCAGTCTGCAGGTGGACGGGGCTCTTTGCCTTCCATGATGTCCTTTAACTGGTGCTCATCAATGGTTTCATATTTCATCAGTGCATCAGCCATCTTATCGAGCTGCGGCCGATTGTCGGTAAGAATCTGCTGAGCCAACTTATAATTGGTGTCTACGATCTGTCGAATTTCATTATCGATCGTATGCGCGGTCTCATCAGAAATCTGCTTTTGCCTGGCTACTGAGCGACCAAGAAAGACCTCACCATCGTCTTCGCTATAGGTCAAAGGTCCGAGTACATCAGACAAGCCCCACTTCGTCACCATATTGCGCGCAATATCTGTGGCACGCTCGATATCATTCGACGCACCCGTCGTGACTGAGTCCGCACCAAACACCATTTCCTCAGCAATACGGCCACCAAATAAACTGGCAATCTGGCTGTTCAATCGACGTTTGCTAAAGCTATAACGATCCTGCTCAGGCAAAAACATGGTCACGCCCAAAGCTCTGCCGCGCGGAATAATCGTGACCTTATAAACCGGATCGTGATCAGGAACCGTCAGGCCGACAATCGCATGACCCGCCTCATGATAGGCAGTCAGAAGTTTCTCGTCCTCACTCATCACCATGGACCGCCGCTCGGCACCCATCATGATTTTGTCCTTGGCCTTCTCGAACTCATCCATACTGACAGTTCGTTTATTGGCTCGAGCAGCAAACAAGGCCGCTTCATTAACAAGATTTGCAAGGTCTGCACCTGAGAAGCCAGGCGTACCCCGGGAAATGATTCCCGGACGCACATCATCACCGACAGGAATCTTGCGCATGTGTACACGCAAAATTTGCTCGCGACCGCGAACATCAGGTAAAGGCACAACGACCTGACGATCGAAACGACCGGGCCGCAGCAATGCAGGATCAAGTACATCAGGACGGTTGGTTGCAGCAATGACGATCACGCCTTCGTTACCCTCGAAGCCATCCATCTCTACGAGCAACTGGTTCAGTGTCTGCTCACGCTCATCGTGACCACCACCAAGACCTGCGCCACGATGACGCCCGACGGCATCAATTTCATCAATAAAGATAATGCATGGGGCGTGCTTCTTGGCTTGTTCAAACATGTCCCGAACACGGGAAGCACCCACGCCGACAAACATTTCAACAAAATCAGAACCGGAAATCGTAAAGAAAGGTACCTTGGCCTCACCCGCAATCGCGCGGGCCAGCAATGTTTTACCTGTACCCGGTGACCCGACCATCAAAACACCTCTGGGAATCTTTCCTCCGAGACGCTGAAACTTGGAAGGGTCTTTCAGAAAATCAACGATTTCTCCAACTTCTTCCTTGGCTTCTTCTATACCAGCCACATCCTGAAAACTAACATTGACCTGATCTTCACCGAGCAGTCTCGCCCGACTTTTGCCGAAGGACATGGCTCCGCGGCCACCGCCACCGCCCTGCATCTGGCGCATGAAGTAAACCCAGACACCAATCAGCAGCAATACCGGGAAAGAATTAATAAACAAACTGACAAGGATGTTCTGGCCCTTCGGTGCATTGGCTTTAATCTGGGTGCCACTTTTCTTAAGCTCACCGATCAGCGCGGTGTTGTCTGTTTCAGGACTGTAAGTCACGAAACGCTCACCGGTTACCAGCAAGCCCTTGATCGACTCACCTTCGAAGGTCACTTCATTGATCTGGCCGTTATCAACCAGTGTGAGGAAATCTGAATAATCGAGCGGTTCAGACTGCCGACCACCTGTCCCAAAACTCTGGAACACGGTCAGCAATACGATCGCGATCACGATCCACAGAATTATATTTTTTGCTAAATCGTTCAAAACAGATTCCATTCCTTCGCTGCGGTAACAGCGGATATCCAGTGGCCAATCAAGCCGTTAACCCTACTATACCCGAATATTTCTGGCCACTAAGTACGTCTCACGGCTTTGAGGGCGGGAAGCCTTGGGTTTACGTACTTTGACCGTCTCATACGACTGTCTAATATCACGCACAAACGGGTCAAAACCCTCTCCGTGGAACAGCTTGGCGACAAAAGCCCCTCGTTTGCTCAGTATCTGTTTAGCGACATCAGCTGCCAACTCAGCCAGATACATCGCTCTGGGCTGATCGACAGACTTATTACCACTTATATTGGGGGCCATATCTGACATAACAAGGTCAAACGGCTCATCACCTACACAACGCAATATCTCTTCTAATATATGTTCGTCGCGGAAGTCCCCCTGGATGACAGTAACGCCGGCAATCGCCTCCAGCGGCAGTAAATCAACCGCAATAACGCGACCTTCGTCACCCACCAGCTTGCAGGCATATTGGCTCCAGGCCCCCGGGGCAGCGCCCAGATCAAGAATACGGCCACCTCTTTTAATCAGACGGTCACGTTCCTGAATCTCGATCAACTTATAGATTGCCCGTGAACGCCAGCCTTCTGCCTTGGCTTTTTTGACGTATTCGTCACGTTCTTGCCGCCGCAACCAATTATTACTTGATGAACCTTTCGCCATGATCGCTATAATCGCCCGGATGCAACTCACCGACAAACAAAAAAAGTTTCTGCGCGGACTCGCGCACGACCTCAAACCCATCATTCACGTGGGCAATGCCGGCACCTCTCCGAGCCTGCTCGCTGAACTAAATCAGGCGCTTGAGCACCACGAATTGCTTAAGGCAAAGCTCAGAGTCGGTGACCGTGAAGCCCGCGATGAAGCTATAGAAGCAATCCTTAAGTCGACAGGCGCCAGTCTTGTCGCGCGCATTGGCAATATTGCTGTGCTGTATCGCCAGCGCAAAGAGAAACCGGGCATTTTACTGCCCTGACCAAATCAGGGCTTGATATCTAAAGATATTTGACAGCCACGATCTCAAACGTTTTTTCGCCACCCGGTGTGTTAACCACAACGACATCACCCTCTTCCTTGCCGATCAAGGCTCTGGCGATAGGCGAACCCACTGAAATCATGCCGGAAGCAATATCAGCCTCATCCTCGCCGACGATCTGATACTTCAGCTCCTTGTCATCATCTTCATCATAGATCCCGACCGTTGAACCAAAAATCACCCGGCCTGTATCACCGAATTCTGTTACATCGATAATTTGTGCATTTGACAGCTTGCCATCGATATCACGTATACGGCCCTCTATAAAACCCTGCTCTTCCTTAGCGGCATGGTATTCTGCATTTTCCTTGAGATCACCATGCGCGCGGGCCTCCGCAATCGCTGTCACGATGCGCGGTCGCTCCACAGATTTAAGCTGACGCAGCTCTTTACGCAGCTTCTCCGCCCCACGGACTGTAATAGGCACCTTATTCACGCAGCCACCTCGGCATGCAAATCCTGCAATTTATTAACCGTGCCGCCATCAATATGATCCAGCGCCAGGCAAGTCGCCATGGCAGCTGCCATCGTCGTGTAATAAGTCACCTTGTTCTGCACGGCCGCTGCACGAATCGCCTGTGATTCGCGTATCGCCTGTTTACCTTCCGTCGTATTGGCAATAAACGAGATTTCACCGTTCTTGATCATATCGACAATATGAGGACGACCTTCACCCACTTTATTAACCCGGTGACATTTCACTCCGTTTTCACTCAGATAACGCGCAGTCCCGTCCGTAGCAACGATATCGAAACCTCTTTCAACCAGTGTCTGAGCCAGTTTTAAAGTAGCCGGTTTATCCCGGTCACGCACAGACAAAAGCGCCTGACCAAACTTGGGCAAAATCACACCGGATGCAAGCTGTGCTTTTGCATAAGCTTCCGAAAATGAACGCCCGGTACCCATCACTTCGCCCGTCGACTTCATCTCCGGCCCGAGAATTGGGTCTGCTTCAGGGAACTTGGCGAAAGGAAATACCGATTCTTTCACTGAAAAATACTCAGGCACCGGGGTTTTATCTATACCCTGCTCTTTCAGCGTGATACCCGCCATGGCTTTGGCTGCTACTTTCGCCAATGGCATGCTGGTCGCCTTTGAAACAAAAGGAACTGTTCGGGATGCACGCGGGTTCACTTCAAGCAAATAAACAACACCATTCTGAATCGCGAACTGAGTATTCATCAACCCGACAACTTTAAGCGCCTTAGCCAGCGCCACAACCTGCTGAGAAAGTTCGGCTTGCAACTCCTGGCTTAATGTTGCCGGTGGCAACGAGCAACCTGAATCACCGGAATGCACGCCCGCCTGTTCGATATGCTCCATGATCCCGCAAATCATGACCTCGTCGCCGTCACAGATTGCATCAACATCTACCTCAACAGCCTGATCAAGAAAACGATCCAGCAACACCGGTGAATCATTGGAAACATTAACGGCGTCGTTCATGTAGAGCCGCAAGTCATCAACGTTATGTACGACTTCCATCGCACGCCCACCCAAGACATAAGAAGGTCTGACCACAAGCGGAAAGCCAACATCGCCTCCCATCTCTACAGCTTCTTCTTCATTACGGGCAATACAGTTAGGCGGCTGCTTAAGGTCAAGCTGCTGGAGTAATTGCTGGAAGCGCTCCCGGTCTTCTGCCAGATCAATTGAATCCGGACTGGTTCCGATGATCGGCGCACCAGCAGCCTCCAAAGCGCGAGCGAGTTTTAGAGGCGTTTGCCCACCAAACTGAACAATTACGCCTTTTGGTTTTTCGAGCTCGATGATCTCCATGACGTCCTCGAACGTCAGCGGCTCAAAATACAATCGATCAGAGGTGTCGTAGTCCGTGGAGACCGTTTCCGGATTACAGTTCACCATGATGGTTTCGTAGCCGCTATCACGCAATGCTAGCGCTGCATGCACACAGCAATAATCAAATTCAATACCCTGCCCGATGCGATTGGGCCCGCCACCCAAAATCATAATTTTTTCTTTATCCGACGGCTCAGCTTCACATTCTTCCTCATAGGTTGAATACATATAAGCAGTAGTCGTTGAGAATTCTGCGGCACAGGTATCCACCCGTTTGAACACGGGCCGAACATCTTGCTCATAACGCTTTTGCCGCACCGTCAATTCATCGGCTGCCAGTAAGGCTGCTATGCGGCTATCCGCAAATCCCTTGCGCTTTAGCAGGCGCAATTTATCAGCCTCAAGCCATGAAGAACCTTCATCACTGATAAGTTTCTCATGCGCAACAAGGTCTTCTATCTGAGCAAGAAACCAGGCATCTATGCCGGATAAACGGGCGATTTCGTCGCCTGGCAATTGCAGCCGAAATGCATCGGCAACATACAACAGCCGGTCAGGCCCGGGCATTTGCAGTTCATGGCGTAACTGAGCTAAATCTTCTTCACTTGGATTTGGCTCACAAATCGGGCTCAAGCCATCAATGCCGGTTTCCAGACCACGCAATGCTTTTTGCAGCGACTCCTGAAAATTGCGTCCAATCGCCATAACCTCGCCAACAGATTTCATCTGTGTTGTCAGACGATCATTAGCGCCATTAAGTTTTTCAAACGTAAATCGCGGTATTTTAGTGACAACGTAGTCGATCGCCGGTTCGAATGAAGCCGGTGTTGCTCCGCCGGTAATATCATTCTGCAATTCGTCTAACGTGTAACCGATAGCCAGTTTTGCAGCTACCTTTGCAATCGGGAAGCCCGTTGCCTTTGAAGCCAGGGCCGATGAGCGTGATACTCGCGGATTCATCTCAATAACAAGTATACGTCCGTCATAAGGACTCACAGCAAACTGCACATTAGAGCCGCCGGTCTCAACACCAATTCGGCGTAACACCGCTATTGAAGCGTTGCGTAATGACTGGTATTCCTTGTCCGTCAGCGTCTGGGACGGCGCAACCGTAATGGAATCACCCGTATGTACGCCCATTGGATCCAGATTTTCGATTGAGCAAATAATGATGCAGTTATCTTTACGATCCCTGACCACCTCCATCTCGAATTCTTTCCATCCAATCAGGGATTCGTCGAGTAACACTTCCGTCGTCGGAGAAAGATCCAGACCGCGGGTGACGATTTGTTGAAACTCTTCATGGTTATAAGCAATGCCACTGCCACTGCCACCCATCGTAAATGAAGGGCGGATAATCGTCGGATAGCCGATTTCTTTCTGGAACTCGGTCGCCTCTTCAATAGTGTGCGCGATAAAGGACCGGGGCACTTCAAGACCAATATCCTCCATAGCCTTACGAAACAGGTCTCTATCTTCTGCAGTATCAATCGCTTCCCGCGAGGCACCAATCAGTTCAACATCGTATTTTTTAAGCACACCCTCGCGAACCAGATCCAGCGCACAATTCAATCCTGTCTGCCCGCCCATGGTCGGCAGCAATGCATCCGGCTTTTCTTTTTCGATAATTTTTGCGACGGCCTGCCAGGTAACCGGCTCGATATACACGGCATCAGCCGTTTCAGGGTCTGTCATGATCGTCGCCGGGTTCGAGTTCACAAGTATGACCCGGTAGCCTTCTTCCTTAAGCGCTTTACAAGCCTGAGCGCCGGAATAATCAAACTCACAAGCCTGACCGATCACAATCGGCCCTGCGCCAATTATCAGGACGCTTTCAATGTCTGTTCTTTTGGGCATGCTGCCTTATCCTGCTTCACGGGTTGAGGCCAGGCCGGCACCAGATTTGGCGCGCCCTGACTGCATCATAGAAATAAAACGATCAAACACATCAAGCAGGTCATGCGGACCGGGGCTTGCTTCCGGGTGGCCCTGAAAACCTATTGCAGAACAATCAGTTCTACTAATACCTTGAAGTGATTTATCAAATAATGAACGGTGCGTCGGCTTCAGGTTTTCCGGCAATGAGTCTTCATCCACCGCAAAACCATGGTTCTGACTGGTTATGGCCACCCGCTCTGAAACCAGATCCTGCACAGGGTGGTTGGCCCCGTGATGGCCAAACTTCATCTTGATGGTTTTCGCACCACTGGCCAATGCCAGCAACTGATGCCCCAGGCAAATACCAAAGACAGGCACATCGCTTTTAAGAATATTGCTTATTGCTTCAATCGCGTAATCGCAAGGTTCCGGATCACCCGGGCCATTCGACAAAAACACCCCATCGGGCGCCATGGCCAAAACTTCTTCGGCCGGTGTCTGGGCCGGCACAACTGTGACACGGCAATTGTGTCCAACCAGCAGGCGAAGAATATTACGTTTGATACCAAAATCATAAGCCACGACATTAAAACTCGCGGCACGCTTGCCAGGCAGTTTTTCAGACGGTGGCCAGTTCGGCCCCAGACTCCACTGGTAGGATTCTTTGGTCGTGACGATCTTGGCTAGATCCATACCCGCCAGCCCCGGGAATCGACGTGCATGCTCAATTGCTGTTTCGGGATTCGCTTGGCCGGTCATGATGCAACCGGACAGCGCCCCTTTATCTCTTAGGATTCGCGTCAGCTTTCGGGTATCAATTTCTGCAATCGCAACAACGTTACCGCGTTTTAGAAACTCGCTTAGCTCGAGCTCTGATCGCCAGCTGCTGGTAGCCAGAGGCAAATCCCTGATGATCAGGCCAGCGGCATAAATTTGGTCGCTCTCATTATCATCACTGTTGGTCCCCGTATTGCCGATATGGGGATAAGTCAATGTAATCATCTGACGACAATAAGAAGGATCCGTAAGGATCTCCTGATAACCCGTCATAGCCGTATTAAAAACGACTTCACCAATAGTTTGCCCGGATGCCCCGATAGACACCCCCCGAAAGACCGTTCCGTCTTCCAACGCCAGAATTGCCGGCTCCGCCACGTTCATCA
>Ga0224504_10000608_pt1 | contig 15968 bp, 8 predicted proteins | sample SF_Oct11_sed_USG_3_FD_170160 | JGI IMG/M metagenome (GOLD analysis project Ga0224504, IMG submission 170160) | Sediment microbial communities from San Francisco Bay, California, United States - SF_Oct11_sed_USGS_24 | ecosystem: Environmental > Aquatic > Marine > Sediment | place: USA: California... | reverse complement strand
GTATGCGTTTGGCCGTCGTTGGAGAAGATTCGCAATCGATGGACCAGGAACTGGCAGGTGTCCGGCTGGTCTTTGGGTGCATACCAGCTTTGCCGCACTCCGACTCCGGAGTCCTGAGTTTGGAACTCGGATTCATAGTACACGAAATCGCCTGAATCGACCGGCGGTTCATACGACACGGGCAAGAATCCGTGTGACAACCATGGCGAGCTTCCGAAGATCGACCAGTTGCACAAAACCGAATCACCATCCGGCCAACAAATCACGGGAGAAGCGTCATACAAGTATACCTGGGAGTAACCGGGGATGGTATCGTCGGGGAATTCAAGGTCATCGCAGTCGCCGTAGTTGAAGAAATCCATATTGACTTTACCGGCTCCCTGGCTGCCGTAGTTGCCGTTGCCTCGCACGATCAGTGACAGACAACCTGTCTCAAGCGTATCAGGCCACAGCTCGTAAGCCTCCGGGATTACATGGCAAACTGCGTCAAAACTGAGCGGACTGTTCTCGAAGGGGCCTTCAAACAAAAGCGTTGCCCTGAGTGTTACCCAAGTACCGGGCTCATTGACGATGCCGCCGGCATTCATGATAAGTCCGACGTCGTATATCGCACCTGCCTGGATCACTCCCGTTTCCGGAAGACCGAACTCCAGCCACCCCGGTGGACCGGTATGGTCAGTGATGGTTAACGTATAATTGGCATCCAGATTACAGTCATTGAAGAAGCTGACCCACTGATAAGAGGGTTGGCCGTGACCGGTGGAGGTCGTATTCGCACCGCTCGTTCCTATACAGGCGAGAAACTCCGGCTCCACACATGGCAAACGGAACCAGCGTACCTCGTTCAACATCCAACTCCCTTCGTCCTGAACTATCACGCCCGGGCTGGGATCGTCGATGTATTGGACATCGAGGAAATAATCGCCGGTGTATCCGGAGCCGGGATCGATAACCACATAGTCCGATCCGGGGAGAGTCTGGTTGGTGCCGAACCGCGACATTGATGGAAAGTGTTCCGACTGGCACCGTCCGCCGGGACCGCCTTCGATGTCACAGTGTGGTGTATAGGTGTTGGTCAGGTTACGCGGCAGGTCCCAGCTAAAACCACCGTCATCAGATACGATCAGGTATATCTCTCCGTTGGCAGAACCGAAAGCATCACCACCGGCGCCGAAAGCCCGTTCGGCACAGTCGTCTTCGATCCCGTTGGCCACATCGTTGAACTGTGTCCAGAGGTAGTACAGGTTGCCATCGCACTCGGACAATGTCATTTTGGAGCCGTTTAGTTGCCAACTGCCACCGTTGCATGTCGTCTGATCCCAGTCCAGTTTGGCCGCGGTGCGAATGATCGCATTGCCGCTGGTATCGAAGCCACCGAAACCGAGATTCTCACCCCAGTAGAACATGCGACACCGCAACAGGCCGGCGTTTCCTCCGCTGTTGGCGTCGGCCGGCCAAAAACGACCGTTCCAGGCGATTCGCAGATTGTTGTCACTCCCAATCAGCGGTGACAGATCAGTGTATGGACGATATCCATCGACTCCGTCGACGTTCATGGTCATGTTCACGCGCGGTTGGAAAGTAGCGCCGTAGTCATTCGATATTTGGTAGTAAACGTCGTTATCCCACTGCGCGAAATTCTGACCGTTTTGGCTGGAACAAGTGTCGCAATCGCCCGGGTCGGGCCGGTTGGCTATCCAGACCAGAGCCATCTTGCCGTCGACATTTGAGCAGGCCACGTCCTGGGCGATATCGAACACTGTATCGACCACATACGCAGGGTAGTCCCAATCGCCGGCACTTCCCACGCCCACTTTCCTACTGTAATAGATGGCCTGCGGATCACCGGCGTCGGGTTCCAAAACCTGGGAGAAAACATGAGTCACCGGAGTCTGGCCGGCGATGTCCTGATAACGCATCTTGGGCCATATTCCGAACCCCACCGAATCCGGGACACACGAATGGTCACCGAAAAAACCGAAGCCCGGGCTGACATCCCAATACACACAGGGTTGCCCGCTGGAGTGGGCTGCAATGACCGCTCGGTTGTCGACAGCAGCATCAATACTGGGGAAGCCGCCATAAGTCGCCGGGTCCTGCACCATTGTCAGTCCCAGCATGCTGTCCGTCACCGAATAGTAGCAGTTGTAAGCCGCGCTTCGATCCGACCCAGGGTAAACCGGCCAGCGCGTCCAGGTGAAGTGCACCAGCACTTGATTGCTGTCATCCCATCCCCAGTCGACCATGCGACCCATCGAACCGTTCTGTTGCAGATCGTACCAGGTGTCGCCGATCAGTTTTCCTGGCGACGTCGATGCGGTCTCTGCCCTGCCCAGCGGTTGTCCCGGCTGGTGAACGTCGGTGCTCAACGGACCGTGACCATGCGCTGTGACATTTGTCGCCGATTTTGCCACCGGCGAGATCGGGCGAGACACCTGTTTGGCCTGTTGAGCGGCCAGCACGGTCGTTGAAACAAAAAAGCACGCTACCAGCATGCCCACCAACGTTCGATACCTCCCTGTCATTGTGTGCTCCTTGTTGTAATCAGTCTCTATGTTGTCTCCAGGCGATAATTTCAGTGTCCAGGTTCGAAACCGGGTTACAGATTCCGGACCATATCATTTTTCGTGCTCTCATTGCGGCGGCTCCGATAGCGGACAGGCCGCCGGTTCGCACTCAGACGGATTGCTGAACATATACTCAACCATACATACGAGATCAGCGATGTCGATTGTGCCGTCGCCATTGATGTCGGTTTCGTCGAAGCAACATAGCGGTCCGCCGGTGAACATGTAATCAACCATCCATACCAGATCGGCGATATCGATCTCATTATTGCCACCGCAATCGACATTGCCGCGCATAGGTCCCACACAACATGGTCCCGATGTTTTGATCGTCGGCCGCCAGTTGGACCCATCAGACATAATGACGAAGGGATGGTGTTCTTCCCTCGTCTCCAGCGAATCCCATGCAATTACGATTTCTCTTTCCGAGCTTGATGGCGTCGGCATGACCAACTCCAACTGAGCCGCGTGGTACCTTCCTGCCCCGATACCCAACAGGCACGACGGATTGAACATATCCACTTGCACTATTCCGTTGGCGGAGTCTCGTGCGTTCTGCCGAAAGGCATCATCCACAGGGTTCAGGTTGGCCGCGGGAATCTCGCCATCGACGCGGACATTGAACGGCATCACGGCGAACCGCAATCCGGGATCGGTGTCCACCCAGACATCCAGCATGATCGTGGTTGTGTTTGCCGGGAAACTGTAGTTGGACAAATAAAGCAAAACGTCTGAAGTGAGTGCCTGGCCCAAAGGCGGTCCGACGCTGTCCGCACAATAAACATCGGGCCAATAGTAGCAAAAGAGTCCCCAGAACAGCAGGTACTTGTCATACAGGGTCCAGCGGTCGTATCCGTCGGTGTCGAATCCTCCTACCGGCCCGGGTCCGCCCGTGTAGATGTAATCAACGATGTATGTCATATCAGACAGGTCATAAGCACCGTCTCCGTTCATATCACCACAGATGGCGTCCGGCGTGCCACCGCAGGTGTCGGGGCTGACGCGCTCACAATGCCAGTCCTGGCCTTCCTGAACGGATGTTATAAAGTCGGCAAAGCCGAACCGGGTGGTTGTCAACATCGTGAAGATATCGATGGTGTCGGTCGGGGCCAGCGTGTAATTGTACTTGTAGGTCATGACCGAATGCAGATCGGCATCGGTCGATGGAGACATGACGTATCCCTCGTTGACACCGATGTAGTGCCAGATGGAATCCGGAACGAGACCACCGGTCGGATACACCTGGGTCGCGTTGTCGGCCGTGTAGGCGCCGTAGGGATCAGTGGTAGTGACTGTGTTGCCGCCGCTGATCTCTCTGATTTCCAGCAGCGAGATGCCGCCATACCGATCGGAGTTTTCCTGGCATTCGATGCCGTCATCGTCATTGTACTCCGACCCTTGTTGATAAATCAGACGCTCAGCCTGCCTAAAACCTGAATTGTTGCGGATACCACTATCGGCCGGAATGTCCCAGTCGACGAATTCACCGATGGCCAGTCCGGGATGTGTTTGGCCGTCGTTGGAAAACACTTGCAGCCGATGGATCAGGTACTGACAGCGGGTGGGTTGGTCCTTGGGTGCGTACCAACTGTGGATCAAACCGAGTCCTGAGTCGCGGGTGATGAACTCCGAACGGTAGAAGTATATATCGCCTGAGTCGACCGGTGGCTCATAAGCCGTCTGTATAAACCCGTTGGGACCGGTGATGCCTTGGCCATAGATCGAGTAATTGCAGCGGATGGTGTCGCCGTCCTGCCAGCAGATCACCGGCGAACCGTCGTATAAATAGATGTCGGTCCCGCCCGGGATGGAGTCGACCGTATCGCAGTCACCCGAGTTGAAGAAATCCATGTTGACCCGACCCATCCCCTGGTTGCCGAAGTTGCCGTTGTTGCTTACTACCAGCGACAGGCAAGCGGTCGAGATCGTATCCGGGAACATATCGACGAACCCGTCGGTGACCCAGCACTCGATGGGCAGTGTGTCGGGGCTACCCACGAAGTTGCCATCGAGAATAAGCGCTCCACTGAGATAGACGTCAGTGGGCGGTTGGTTCACAATTCCGCCACTGTTCAAACTGATCGTGCCTTCAAGAGGCGCTCCACCGGACGGAACGACGCCGCTTTCGAGTCCGCTGGTGGTGAGCCACCCTGGCGGTCCGGTATACTCCCGAACAGTCAATGTGAAGTTGGCATCTTCCGGACAGGGGTTCTCAAGTACCAGCGGTGTATCCAAAGGTACGCCGTGATTCGTGTGAGTGGGCCAGCCGATGCGATACAACGATGAGGCCAGGCACGGAGTCGCATTCGGTTCGATGCACGGTAAACGGAACCACATAACATCGGCTTGCTGCCAACTGCCTTCAAGATACACGATGGAACCGGGGTCTTTGTCTCCGATGTACTGGACGTCGAGGAAATAGTCTCCGGTATAGCCACCGCTCGGATCAAGCACGTAGGCGCCCGACATGTCACCGGACAGGTTGGTACCGAATCGGGCCATCGAAGCCCAATGCTCGGAACGACAAGCACTGTCGACTCCCGCGCCGGGATCGCAGTGCGGCGTATATGTGTTGGTTAGATTGTGAGCTTGATCCCAGGTCAAACCGCCATCAGCGGAGACGGAAAAGTACAGTTCACCGTTGGCCGAGCCGTAGATTTCAGGATTCTCACCGTAGGCGCGCTCGGCGCAATCGTCTTCAACTCCGGCCGGGACATCGTTGAACTGAGTCCACAGGTAATACAGTTTACCGTCACATTCACTAATTGTCATCTTGGCGCCGTTCAGTTGCCAGACGCCGCCGTTGCAGTCGGTTTGATCCCACTCAAGGCTGGAGACGGTACGTATTATCGGATCACCGCCTAAATCATATCCACCCGTACCAAGATTTTCCCCCCAATACTGCATGCGACAGCGCAACAACCCGGCTTCACCCCCTTGATTGGCGTCAGCCGGCCAGAAGCGTCCGTTCCAGGCAATGCGCAGATTGTTGTCGGAACCCATTAGGGCTGAGAGATCGGTGTATGGTCGATAGCCCTCTTCACCGTCGACGTTCATTGTCAAGTTCACGCTGGGTGAAAAAGTCGCGCCGTAGTCATGCGATATCTGATAGTAAATGTCGTTGTCCCATTGCACGAACGGTCGACCGTTTTGGCTGGAGCAAGTGTCGCAGTCTCCCGGATCGGGCAGATTAGCAATCCAGACCAGCGCCACTTTGCCGTCGACGTTAGAGCAAGCCACATCCTGGGCGATGTCGAATACGGTGTCGACCACGAACGGCGGGTAGTCCCATTCACCAGTGTCATCGGACCCGACCTTGCGGAAATAGATGAGCGCTTGCGGGTCACCCTGGTTCTCTTGCCGGACCTGCGTGAACACATGCAACACATCGTCGGCAGGACCTTCCTGGTAGCGAATGGACGGCCAAATGGCCGACTTGAGTGAGTCGGTTGGAGCACAGTTGAGACCGGCGGCTAACACCGAGTCCGGCACGTGACGATTCATTCCGTAGAAGGCGAAGCCGGGGCCGAAATCCCAATAGGTGTGTGCCTGATCGCCGCTGCCTTGATTGTTGTGGCCGCCGAGCACGGCGCGGCCATCGTTGGTAACATCCAAAGAAACATACCCGGCATACTCCCCATCCGGTTGGATCTTCACTTGACCCAGCGTTGTGCCGGCCTGACCGCCTCCTGCGTAGTATACATTATAGGTGTAGTGACGGTTCTCATTGACTTCGGTAGCCAACCTCATCCATTCAAAGTGAATCATGAAGCCAGCACCGCCGGCCACGTCGTTGCCCCAGTCGACCATGCGAGCCATACGACCAAAGTGCTGCTGATCGAAATAAGTATCACCGATTTTCGTGCCTACAAAGGGGCTGGTGAGTGAGGGCGAGCCGAGTGAAAGTCGCTCACTTGGTCGCTGGTCTGCCCAACCGCGCACGGTCTTATCGTGATCCGTATAACCGTAAGTTCCCGACATGATACCGGGCGCCAACGATTGCTCTTTCGTAGGCGGAGATTCTGCTCCAAAGGCGGACGTAATGAGGAGGGCCGCTGCAACCAGCAGGCTATTCACTGGGAGTCTTTTGATAAACATAACACACCTCCGTGCTAACTGCGGTCCGCAGAAACTGTGGGGCCCCTCCCAACGAATCTTGCAGCACATGTTGTGATCGGCCGGAGCACAAGTCGGTCGATCTTCTGCCAGGACGGCAGTGAATGGGATCGGAAGTGGGTTGTCTCGAAGCTGTCTTGAGGAAGAACATCCAGATACAAACCCCGTCTGCCCTGTCTTCCCCTCAGCCGCCGCACTATCACCTCCGGGTTGTGAGGGAACCGGCGATGCCATCGGACTCAGCCAATGCCGTGCATGTACTTACGGCTTCACAATAAAAATAGTCTTTTGAGTCATTGTTGTCAAGCGCTAATCCTGCGTCGGCGGCCAATCATACTGTCAAGGGTTTTGTGTAAATTCTGTATTTGGCATATCCGTTGGGTTGTTTAGTACGTAAGCTATTAGTCCATATATGATTCTCTCGGCACTGCTTTTGTTATTGAATGATCGCATCGGAATGGTTCGTCGTCGGATCTCCTCGATGTAGCGTTCGATCGGGTTGTTGGTCTTGATCGATGTTCGCAACGGTTCCGGGTAGGCCAGGTAGACAAAGCAGGCGTCGATGTTTCGAAAGAAGTTGCCGACCGCTTTCGGCTCTTTCTGACACCATTTGGCCTTGAAAGCGTGGAGTCGTTTACGCGCCTCGGTCTCATGCGCAGCTGCGAAGACACGATTGGCATCGGCGATGATCTGTCTTCGGTGCCGCTTCTCGATCAGATGATCGGCCAGGTCCATAGCTTTGTGATAGGTGCAGAGTTGATGATCGGCGCGAGGATACAAGGAGCGAATAGATTTGACCAACCCAGCTGCGCCATCGGAAACTATCACCTCCATACCGGCCAATCCACGCTGCTTCAAGTCCGAGATAAAACCATACCAGCATGACTCCGACTCATTGGCCGCCAGTTGAAATCCCAACAACTCCTTGCTTCCATCAGGTTTCATACCCAGAGCCACCAGCAAAACCTTCTTCACCTTGACCGGGCTACGCAAAGTCACCCAGAAACCGTCCAGGTACACCACCTGGTAATCTCGCTCAAAACGCCTGAGATGAAACGCCGAAACCTCCTCGTCAAGCTCATGAACAACATTCGAAACCGCTTGGGGGCTGACTTCGGCGCCAAACAGACTCTTGACCAAACGCCGCACCTTACGGGTCGCATGACCTAACAAAAACGCCTCCAGAAGAACTCGATCCACGGCCCGCTGGCGACGTCGATAACGTTCGAATACCTGAGTATCATAACTACCCTCGCGTAACCGAGGGACCTTCAAATCATCGATCCAACCATAACTCGTCAACAGGTTACGAGCATAAGCACCATTGCGATAACCACAACGGTCATCGCTTCGCTCGTACCGATGGCAACCGACATGAGCTGTTAGCTCCACATCCATCGCCCGCTCCAGGCGACTCTTGACAAACTGCTTGACCTCACCCTGAATCGAGTACCAAATACTGTTGACACCCAACCAACGATTGCGTAGGTTCTTCTCTGAGAAATCCAATTCTCGCATGGGCATATCCTCCTTGGAAAGCTGTTAAGTGGATATGCCCTATTTCTTTGTCAAAAATCCACCAATTTACACAAGAAAATTTACGCTAACCGGCCAATAGCAGCATCTGCGACAGGCTTCAACCTACATCAGAATCACCAGCTTACCCATCTGGATGCTTCCGTCGGGAGATTCAACTGTCCAATAGTACAGTCCGGTGGCGATCATCTGAGTATTGCGCGTTACAAGGTCCCACTCGTGGTCGCGCGCGGTCGGCAACGATGCCTCCATATCATGCTGCAGCTCACGGACAAGGTCGCCATCGAGAGAATGAATTCGTATCGTGCACTTGGGCGGTAGATTGGTGAAGTGTATGGCGCGCACTCGATAGTCCGGACGGTCGATTTCATTTCGTCCCTCGAAGCCGCGAGCACGGTAGTCACCATCGATTCGGTAAGGGTTCGGGTATATGTAAATCTGGTCATTTGTCCCTGCTGCCTCGGCCTCAGTGTTGAACGGATAAGCCTCTTGCACACCCACAGTTTTGGATGTCTCCAGCGCATCCAGGTTACTCTTGGGTGAACCGAAGTCAAAGGCTGTCACGTTGACCCAATACGAGACAGTGGGCAAGAGATTGTCGATAGTGAACTCATACTCGAAGAACTTGAGGTATCCATCTTCGGTGTAATCCTCGTCAGTCAGTTCTTCGGACGATAACGATCTCGGATCGCGCTGATTGGGGAAACGTTTGCGAATAGAATGTTCGTCCTCCGGGCGGTACTGATTATAATCATGCTCGACAAAGTAGAAAAGCGAGTCGGTGTGGTCGGGATGCACGTATGGATCACCCGGCGAGTAGAGAAGCGGGAGGAATGCAGAGTCGTTGCATGGTTCCACGCCGCGTCCGTACAAACAGCGAAGGCTGTCAAGCGTGTATGGTATGTCGTAGAGTTCCCATGTGCGGATGGGTCTGCCGTCCTCGTCACGGCGGCTGTCGTCAAATACAAACTTGTCGTAGTTTTCGTTGTCGTACGAAGCGATCAGGGCGAGACTCGTCGCCCGGCTGTCGCGACCGAAGTAGACGCGGTATCCTTCGAAGTCGGGAATGTGCAGAAAGATATCCTTCTCGACTTCGGATCGTTCTCCGTTGAAACGAACATGCACGCCGCCAACCAACGACGTTAGCCAGACATACGGCGCCGGTGGTGGCGCTGCTCCACGCCAGTCGGCTACGCCATCGCCACGATACCACTCCGTGTCGGCAGCGGTGATCAACCAGCCGGAGTCGGTGAGCATGGAGTCATAGACGCAAATACGAGACTCGCCGTAGTAGCCATCGCCGTCGGTGTCGATGCCCGGGTTGTCATAGATCCATTGTGCCCACATTGTGTTTTTGGCCAGATCGGAGAAGTCGAGGTTGGCATAGTATGCGACCGGATCATAGGACGTCGAGCGGAGATTGTTCAGATTGTTGACATCATTGTGAAAGTTCTCCCCGGCCACATAGGCAAAGACAAGCGAAAGTGACTGTCCGGGGTAAAGCGTGTAAGCGCCTTGAGAGAGCAGATACTGGATAAATGCTCCGTCGGAGATGTCGGGAGCCAGTTCCTGATCGGGGTAGAGCCAGGTGGAGTCGAGATCCGAAATGTTGGCTGTGAAGGCCTGGTCATAGTCGAGTTCGTAATTGCTGAGCACGTGATATTTGTTCACGTCACCCTTGGGTTCACCTAACCCGCCTGTGCGGAAGTCACGAAAATTGGCCCGCCGTCTCGGACCAAAATCACGGTTCGGATAGAATCCATTGGGTGCCCACCAGTTGAAGGTAGGTCTGTCGGCATCGCCCGGCGTGTGGAGAAGCGTAGCTCCGGTTACATGGCGGCACGAAGCCTCCAGACTCCCAATACTCCAACGCGGCGGATCGATCCATTCCCCCCGACTGGGGTCACCGTCATTGTCGGCGCACCAGGCAATGTTGACCGTGTCGACAAAGCCGCATCCGAATGGAGAGGAGACGTGGGTCAGGAATCCACAAAGATCATAATATCCGCTATTCTCGGTACCTACGTTTACGATGAAACGCAGCCCAAGGTAGACATCGTTCAAAACATTATCGCTTATGTTGCGAATGTCGAGATCGAACAAGACAAAATCTTCAGCGTATTCGTACGACCATGCATACGAGTTTTGGGTAATCTCAAGACCGAGCGGAATGTGAGGCCCGTGTCGGAAATAGTCTGCAGGTCCCTCTCCCGCGTCCACGTACGTACAGATGCGATCCTGTTCGGAGACAGCATCCGGGTCCCCCCCGTCAGGTCCGTTGATAGAACGCGCCCGGATTTCCCCAAACGGGGGAATTTCCGGAAGCATTTCACGACCAATAGAGACCAGCGTGTCCCGGCCGACGACACTACCGACCCACAGCCAACAGTTATCGAGATACAAGACAGGATAACCCTGGGGGTAGTGACAACCCCTGACCAGACCTTTGCCGGTGATAAAGTCAAGGAGAGGTGCTTCCGCCGAAGTAATCGGGGCACCGCTTCCGATCTGCAGTTGGATCTTGCCGATATCGTGCATCGAGAAATGCGAACTGATATGATGGTCCAGGCTGTGATTAGGACTGCCCTTGTCAGCACGGCTGACTTCCCGCGCCTGCAAAAGACTGGCACCGGATAAGAGCCAGACAACAGCAAAGATGCTAACGAAACGTTCCACCATCTAACCTCCCACTGCCCGTCTTCGAACCACAGAGATCCATCGCGACATACCTGTAGCGCCACGCTGCAAATCCTGCGGCTGTAACTTGTCTCCCTACTATAATTAAGCGAAAGTGCAAAGATAGGTCAAGGCAAAAAACGCGAGAATCGCTTGACAAGGTCTTTCATGTATAGTATGGTGCCATCGGAAGCGTATTTAATCATCAGTGAATTCGACAACATGCAGGGATAGGCGCCACCCACCTGTGTCCAGTAGAGTGCTTAGGTGCAAGCGGTGACTTATGGCTTCCAAGTAACACCATGAACGTCGGATGTTGTCTTCCGACCAACTTGATAATTGGAGGAGAGCCATGGCAAGCTTAGACTTTAAGAAGATCGGTGTAGCTGTACTTATCTTTGCGGCGGTGATTACAGTTGCCGTGATTGTCGGCGTCGAAGCCGGCAACTTTTATAACGAGCGGGCTGCCAAACAGAGCCGAAGTGATTTTACGGAGTATAAGCTGGCCCAAATGCAGACCCTTGGGGTCGGCGGTAAGCTCCAGGACCACACTTTCGAGAACCTTGAAGGTGCGGACGTACGATTGTCAGACCTGGTAACTGACCGCGCTATCGTCCTTTTTTTCGATGTCGCTTGTGGTAGTTGTCTTGTGGAATTGGAACAGATGCAGACGGCCCTGGCGGATTCTCTTCGACGCCGCATTATCCTGATCTCACATGATGATCGGGTCGATTTGCAAGAGGCGCGCACCGCCTACAACATTGATGCGCATATCTTGTGGGATCAGGACAACTTCTACGCACATAACCTGGAAATAAACAACAGACCGTTCAATGTCATGATTGATTCGACCCTTACGATCAAGAAGATTGTAGTCGGTGTGATGGAGGGCTCTGAGTTCAGCGACTTTATGAGTGATTAACACGCAAATACATAGGGTGACTCTCTAACGGGGTTGTTGTTCTGGAGAACGTCTTAATTCACGGAGGTGATGTTATGATCAAGAGAATTGGTGAGGTGGCCGTACTGCTCTTCGTAGGTGTGTTTGTCCTCAGTGTGGCCTTCACAATCACGGCAAGTACTACTCACGCCCACATTTGTGGCTGGTTGACTTGTTGCGAGTGGACGACTCCCTGCAGCGCGGGAAAGGGTATCGAGTTCCATAAGGATTTTCCCGGTTATCCAGATAAGTGTGGTTGCTCATGCGCCCCCGAACCCCCGCAGAACCCCAATAATTGCCCGTTAATCTGTCCCGATATATGTTGATACCAGTCTGATTTAACACATATCCCTGTTTAGGAGTCTCCCCCAAGGCCCCCACCCCGGGGGCCATTTTGTTGTCGCTCCTGATCATCCGCTTGTTAGCTTATCCTTCGACTCCGCTCTGGGTGACATGGCAGAAAGGGTGCTGCATATCGCGCCCAACCTCTTATTCAACAAGACCTTAACCTGTAAGCCGCACCAAAAAGGCCTTGACTTGCATTGATCAATTCTGGTAATTGGTAAATTGAAGTGGTACATCGTGCGATGACGCCGGTGTCGTTACAATCGATGTGATCGAACGAAAGCGATCACGCGCCGGGAAACTCGGCGGTAAACGAAAACGTAGAAAGAAACGTAAGCTTTATAAAGCGGAGGCCCGACTACGATGAAACTATCCGATCGTGAGCAGGACGGAGTGATGATTTTAGAACCCAGAGGCAAGATCATGGGTGGACCGGATGCAACACTGCTTCACGACAAGTTGTACGAGTTCATCCAGCAAGGCAAGACTCGCGTGGTTATCGATCTCTCGCGTATCGAGTGGATGAATTCGACCGGTCTGGGAATCCTTATTCAAGGCTTCACAACACTGCGCAACAGTGACGGCCAGTTGAAACTTGCCCAAGTGACCGAAAAGATCCAGTCACTGTTGACAATAACAAAATTGGGCGCGGTGTTTGATGCTTATGACTCGGTCGAGGATGCCATTGCATCGTTCAACTAACGACCAACACGTCAACTGAGAGAGTTGTTCATGGTAATGGGTAGGTGCAAAGGCAGCCTGCCTGTTTTTTTGGGAGACCGTCGTATATGATAAAACCCGTTATTAAAGGCAACAGCATTGCCATCCCCTCCGACCAGGAATTTCTGCCGGACGTTGATATCTTCATCGAAGGTATCCTGCGCGGGTTCGGCGCCGACGAATCAATCGTAGCCGATATTGCTATCTCCGTTTCTGAGTTGGTAAACAACGCCATTCTTCACGGCAATAAATCGATTTCGGATAAAGCGGTGACCGTTACGATTTCGAAAGGGAACGGTGAAGTCGCCATCTCGGTGGCCGATCAGGGAGGCGGATTCGATCCGTCGGGTGTAGAAAACCCGATAGATGACGCCAATCTGTTGAAGGAAGTCGGGCGCGGCATATTCATTGTGAAGTCCCTGATGGACAAAGTAGATATCGATGCCTCCGATATAGGCACGACCATTCGGATCACCAAGGAAATATAGTGAGGTCTTGACCATCACGACTGAGGCAGGACAATGAGTGCAGAGTTACTGAGAACACTGTGCTACTTTCTTACCGGTGGCTTTCTGATATTTCTGGCTATCACGATAACTCGTGACAACTTCAGGAGTCGACTGAACCGGATAAGCGGAGCCATGCTGTTTTTTGCAGGCTTGGGACCGTTGTTCATGGCTATGGGCTCCATCCTCGCTTCCTCGGCCCCCGATCCGGCGGTCTTTGAAAACTCGCTCGTGTTCAAGCTGCGCCACCTGTGGGAGTTCTTCTTTCCGCTCCTGCTGGTATTCTCGTGGCAGTTTCCTTTTGATCGTATGGAACGTCTTGGTCACCGCTATCTCAGGCTGGCGATTTTCCTGCCGCCGCTTGCGCATCTTGTGATCGTACTGGGTTTCGATCAACTCTCCTCTGCTCTTAATCTGTTCGATGTAGCATCCACCGACGAGGGATTGTCCAGTCTCATCGTGAAACCACTCTCGATACTGTTCTCGTGGCTGAAACTGATATTGAATGTGCTGCGCGGCTACGAACAATCGATTTTCAGCGCCGTAAATCTCATCTTTGTCGGTGCGGCCGGCTACTTTCTGGAAACCGGCAAGCGGCATGTCACCAATCCCAGGATTTTCACTCAGACCAAATGGGTCATGGCCGGCATGCGTGTCGGCCTGGGTCTTTTTGCGGCGGTCAAACTGGGCGAACTGTTGGCACCCCGGTTGTTCACCGAACCGGTGACCTCCACCCTGTTGGTGTTGGCCCTTCTCTCAGCCTCCGCACTGTTGATTTTCGCCACTATACGGCACCAGTTCCTGGACGTCCAGATGGTGTTTCGGCAGTCGTTCGTCAATACCATCACTTCGGCTTTGCTGGTCGGCGTCTACATTGTGGTGGTGGTACAGAGTCGCAGTATCCTGGCGGCCATGTTCGGTGTGGAGGCGGAAGTGATCAGCTATGGTTTGATAATTCTGCTTCTGTTGTTCTTTCAACCGATCAATAACTGGATCGACGATTTGATTCGTTCGATGTTCATGCGCACACGCACCGATCATCGCAACGTGATTGAACGTTTTTCACGTCAGGTTATCTCGATGTTCGACCCCAGAAAACTGCGACAGATTATTGAGGAGACATTCAAGACAACGCTTCTGGTTAACCGTGTATACTTCGTTCTCTACGACGATAACATCACCGAGTATGCGGTGCTTCCCAGCGATGACTATGACCAGCGCATTGTTGTCAGCCGACAGGACCTGATGTTAAGAGGCATCAACCTACTGGACGCACCTACATACTATCACAGTCTGTCCGATTACGCCGTCAATTCCGAACTGGCGACGCTCCTGGAAGAACGCGGTGTGCGGATGATCCTGCCGATGAAAGACGCCGATCATCTACTGGGATTCGTGGCCCTCACAGACAAGGCGGCCGGTTACCGGTATTCTTCGGAGGATCTCAATCTGTTGGGCGTACTTTCCAACCAGATGGTTTCGGCATTGACCAACGCCCGTCTCTATGTCGAGTCGCTTGAGCGCACGCGACTGCAGGAAGAGATCAACATGGCTCGTCAGATTCAGCTTGATCTATTGCCTTCGGAACCGCCCGCTTTGGGTTGCTCCACGATCTGCGCGCACTCGACGCCCTCACGCACGGTCGGAGGGGATTTCTACGACTTCATCAGAGTAGACTCGGACCGAATCGGCATGGTCATTGCCGACGCCTCCGGCAAGGGGATGCCGGCTGCCTTGATGATTGCGCAGACTCAGGCGATAATTCGCAGTGAGGTCAACAACGGTACGCCCATTCATACCATGCTGAAAAACGTCAACCAACAAATGGCCGATTCTACGTCGTCGGAAAAGTACGTGACTCTGTTTTATGGTGAGCTAAACACCAACACCGGTCATTTCCTGTACGCCAATGCCGGGCATAACTATCCCATCCTGGCTCGGTCCGACGGTTCGGTCGAATTGTTGAACTCCGGCGGCACGGTTATCGGCGCCCTGCCTGACATGGAATATGAATCGGCCACGGTGAAACTCGAAGCAGACGATATGCTGGTCCTGTTCACCGACGGTCTCTCCGAAGCCATGGATGAAAGCGAAGTTGAATATGGTGAGCCCCGTCTCAGACAACTGGTCTCGAATCATCGCAGCAAAGACGCCGACAGCCTTATGGACATGGTGCTCGACGATGTACGCTCTCACGACCCCACCTATCCCCCGCGTGATGACACTACTATGGTAGCTCTCAAAATGAACGGTGGAATCTCAAGCCATGAGCAATAAGCACGACCAATTTGACGAAACCGCCCTGACCGCTTTGAAGAATCACCATTGTGGCTACCACTTTTGCCCCAAGTGCAGCCGCCCCCTGGTCGAGCAGGATGTCGAACATCGCCTGCGCATGATCTGTTCGGATGCCCAATGTGGCTTCATCTTCTACCAGAACCCTATCCCCGCCGCCGGGGTGGTGGTCGTGCAGGATAATCAGGTCCTGCTGGTCAAGCGGGCGCATCCGCCGCGCATAGGCTGGTGGTGCATCCCGGCCGGGTTCATGGAGTGGGACGAGCA
>Ga0224504_10000607_pt1 | contig 15969 bp, 17 predicted proteins | sample SF_Oct11_sed_USG_3_FD_170160 | JGI IMG/M metagenome (GOLD analysis project Ga0224504, IMG submission 170160) | Sediment microbial communities from San Francisco Bay, California, United States - SF_Oct11_sed_USGS_24 | ecosystem: Environmental > Aquatic > Marine > Sediment | place: USA... | reverse complement strand
TCATGCGGATGCTGCCCCCGAGGATGTAGTAGATCTCCTCGGTGCGATGGTGCCAGTGCAGGCCGATGGCCGAGTTCGGCTCCATCTCGGCATCGATCATCAGCTCGAATCCGCTCTGGAAGATATCTTCCGCCAGGCCGGGCTCTTCGCTGAACACCCACTTGGCGTAGTCCAGGCCTTCGCCGCGGCGCACGCCCTTGAAGTCCTTGTTCTCGTGCACGCGCTCATAGACCACCCTGGCCATATGTTTCGACTGCTTGTTGACCGCCCAGCCGTATTGGCCGTCGTAGACACCGTGCTCACCGTCGTGGAATACCTCACCGGGGATGTATCGGGATTTTTTCATCGCGGACCAGACCTGAGAAGGCATGTGGACACCCGATGGTAACCGCTCCTGACCGGTTGTCTGACGGCATACGCGTCACAGGCTGGGGCAGGGCAGGCCGGTAACGTGGAACCCAAGCGAGTCGTCGGTCAGTCTGACTCGACCCGACCGATGCGCCGCCCGCGCTGATCGTAGACATCGTAATGACCGTCGATGAGCGGATTCTCATGGATCCGGCCGATCCTGATCCCGCGTTGATCATAGATGTCGTACTGGTCGTCCATGGCAGGGTTCCTGCGGATCTCGCGCACCCTGCGCCCGCGATCATCGTAGACGGAGTAGTCGTCATCCAGGATCGGGTTGCGTTCGACCCGGCCCGTGCGGCGGCCACGCTCGTCATAAACGCTATATGTGTCCTCGAGGATCGGGTTGCGCTCGACCCGCCCGGTGCGTCGACCCACGTCGTCGTAGAGGCGAAAACGGTCTGGTCGATCCTCGTCGCTGTCCTCCGCGCCGAAGGACCAGGGATCCGCCTCGTAGTCGGTGTCCCACGGGTCGGCGTAGTCGTGCAGTTCGACTTCGTAGGACTCGTCGTCGAGATCGAACCATTCATCGGCGATCGCCAGCGATCCGACCAGCAACAGTGCGAACAGGCCGATGCAGAGGTGGCTTCGTCTCATGAGGCCACCCGCCCATCGGCGTCGCGCCGGCCAGGAGAGGGCTGTCTTCCTGATAACAGGGCACGGAGAGCTGTTTGGATCACGCTGCATTCAAGTTCTCCTCTCCAGACTACAGGCCCCGCGTCGAGGCGCTTCCCGACCGCCAGAAACGACTGTCAGGCGCGGATTGGTGGTCCCGAGGCTCCGTCGCGTAACTGGAGATGATTCAGGGTCTCCGGCGAGAGGAGAGCGCTACGGACGAAGCCCCGGGCCTGTAGATAGTCTGCCGCAGGCGGTGGCTCATAACGTGAGCCCGGACTCGAGTCCGGTGACCGGCGGGTCTGCCGAACGGCATCGGCGCTGGCGTTGACACATCTCCGGATCGGTTCGCCCGAAGAGCGGAGTCAACCTGGTCGTCGCGTTCGGCATCCTGGCGTCGACGCAGTGTGGCGATGACGCCTGCGTCCGGTACCAGATTTACACGGTGCTCTGGCCCTGCCGTCGCTCATGGCCGGGCTGCTGCGCTCGGTGGCTCACGCCATGAGCCACTGCAGCCGTCATACCGACTACACTGTCGGTAACTCTCAGGAGACCGCGATGGACCGCACCGAACGCTTCTACAAGATCCAGCAGTTGCTGCAGAAGGGCCGGGCGGTCCCGCGACAGAAGTTTCTCGACCTGCTTGAGGTCTCTCCCGCCACCTTCAAGCGCGACCTGGAATATATGCGTGATCGCATGGGCGCGCCCATCGTGTGGGATCGTGAGGCCCGCGGGTATCGATTCGACACCAGCGATCCGCAGGCGGCCGACTGGGAACTCCCCGGTCTTTGGTTCTCGGAAGAGGAGTTGCGGGCGCTGCTCACCGTCGAACACCTGCTGGAGAACATCCAGCCGGGCCTGCTCGGTGCGCAGATCACCCCGCTACGCGACAAGATCCGCCAGATCCTCGGCCGCGGTGACCATTCGGCGGACGAGGTCATCCGCCGCATCCGTGTCCTGCCCATGGCCAGCCGCAGGATGGACCCGGGGCGCTTCGAGACGATCGCCGCGGGCTTGTTGTCGCGACGCCGGCTGAAGCTGGCGCACTTCCGGAGACAGGTTGGTGAGACCGTCGAGCGCGTCGTCTCGCCCCAGCGGCTGGTGCATTACCGGGACAACTGGTACCTGGACGCCTGGTGTCACCTGCGCGATGCGTTGCGCTGTTTCTCGGTGGATGCGGTAGCGGGCGTCAGCGTGCTGGACGACCCGGCCCGGGTGGTCAGCGACGAGCTGCTGGACAAGGACCTGGCCGCCGGCTACGGCATCTTCGGCGGCAGTGACACGAAGACCGCGGTGCTGAAGTTCGATCCCGTCCGTTCGCGCTGGGTGTCACGGGAGACCTGGCATCCGCAGCAGAAGGGTCGCTTCGAGGCTGACGGCTCGTGGATCCTGGAGGTGCCTTACAGCGATCCGCGCGAGCTGGTGATGGATATCCTCAAGTACGGCGCGGATGTCGAGGTACTGCGGCCGGTGGCGCTGCGGCGGCTGGTGCGAGAAAACATTCTGGAAGCAGCAAGTCTCTATCCGAAATAGGGCTCGGCTGTGGCCGATCGGCAACACCCACGGGACGGCCGTCAAGGCTGAAGTGGGACGCAGGCTGGAGTGATCGAATCGGCTATCCTCCTGACAGTGCCGGAGTGCATATACTGATATTTCGACAGCATCGAGTCTGCATTGGAGGAGCCACGCATGTCTGACCCCGCATTCGCTACCGGAGGTTGCCTGTGCGGTGCCATACGCTACACGGCCCACGCGGCGCCGGTGAGGATGGTGCAATGCCACTGCGCCCAGTGCCGAAAGCTGTCCGGGACAGGCCATGCGTCGCAGGCGTTCTTCGAATCAGGGGTCGTTGAGATCAGCGGGCAGCCATCCTCATACGTGTTCACCGCCGACAGCGGCAACACCAAGACCTACCACTTCTGCCCCACCTGCGGCAGCCGGCTGCACGGCAAGAACAGCGGTCGGCCCGGCATCATGATCGTGCCGGTCGGGTGCTTCGAAGATAACAGCTGGTTCAGCCCTCACGGGGTTGCCTATACGAGCTGCAGGGAGGCCTGGGACGTGACCTCCGAAGACGTGCCGAATTTCGAGACCATGCCGCCGATGAAGTAGGCGCTATCGGCGGCGGATGCAGACAGTGCGTGCAACGCGCGAATTCAATGACGCCACGGTCGGCAAGATCATCGACAGGGCTGAACGGTCCGGTTGTCGAAAGGACCGTTGCGGGGGAGTGAGCGGATGACAGTGTTCGAGTACCTCATGGTGATGACCTCAATCGTGCTGGCAGTGGCGCTGACCCAGCTGCTGCGTGGCATGACCGAGGTGTGGCGCAGCCAGCACCGCTATTGGCCGCAGCTATCCTGGGCGATCGTGCTGTCCGTCGTCACGGTGCAGATCTGGTGGGCCTTCTGGGACCTGCACCAGGTAGAGGAATGGACCGCCTACGGCTTCGTCACGATCCTGTGCTTCCCGGTGCTGATCTATCTGGCTACCGCCATCCTGATGCCGCAGCGGCAGGCTGTCGACACGGACTGGAGAGAATACTTCGTCGCCCAGCGGCGCGATTTCCTTGTCCTCCTGGCGATCTTTACGATCGCCGGCATGTTGTTGTCGTGGGTCCTTCTCGATCTGCCCCTGAGTCATCCCTACCGGCTGTGGCAGGCAAGCATGGCGTTGCTGGTACTGTCGGGCATCTTCCTGACCGGGGAGCGGTACCACCACTGGCTACCGTGGATTTTCCTGGCTGTACTGATTGCCAGTCAGGTGCTGTTCCGATCGCGACCGGGTGCGTTTCTCGCCACCTAGTAATCGACCGGTCCGGCCAACAGGGGCAGGAACACGCTGTCCGCCCAGGGGACCTCGCGATAGAAGATGATCAGGATGAAAACGGCGACATAGGCCAGTCGCGTGCGTCTTTGTTCCACACCGCACTGTGCCGCGCCCATGGCAAGCAGCAGCCAGCCGAAACCGTCGACTGTCGCAATCGCGTAGGTGATGGCGCAGTAAATCAGCAGCAGGGCATGACGGACCGGGTCGACAGCCCGTCCGCCCGGCCACAGGAAGGCGAGTGCCAGCGCGGCATTGATGAACAGGTTCCATCCGGTCGCCGCCAGCGCGAGGAACTCAAAACGCGGCGGCAATACGATGCCGCTGTTATCCGGCGGCGGCCCTGCATCCCGATGCTGGCCGACGAATTCGCTCAAGGCCTGGTAGGTCTGCGCATCGAGGCCGCCAGCGACCCGGGAGAAGCCCTCGAAGCGCGGATCGGTCAGCAGCGTGACCTGGAAGAACGTGCCGTCGAGATAGTTGTCCGATACCACGAACTTCCATACGCAGGCGAACAGGAATACCAGCCCGACGAGCAGACGACCGTTGAACGCCAGCGGCCTGTCTGCATCCTTCGCCATCAGAGCCAGCGCGGCCGCCAGGCACCAGTAGGACAGCAGGTAGGCGTGATTGTCGGCCAGCGGCCAGTCGAGCGCCACGCGCGTGCCGGCCAGGACGGCGAGGGCGAGCCATAACAGCGGCTGGTGCAGCCAGCGTGGGCGTAACAGCGCGGCGGCGGCCAGCCCGAGTACAAACGGACGTATCGCCCAGCTACCGACGGGGCGCAGCAGCAGATCCAGCAGCGTCAGCCGCAGCGCCAGGTCGATAGCCAGCGGTCCGGCATGGCGTGGGCCGAACAACGGCAATCTTTCAGCGAGGCGCAATGTCGTAGCGCTCTTTTCTGACCAGGTGACCGCTGGGCGACAGGCTTCCGGCGTTGTAGTTCACCGTCCACACCTGCAGTTCGATCTCGTCCCATCGGATGGTGTCGTCCGACTCGAGCCGCGCCAGCTCGATGGCCAGCGCGGCCAGTCGCTCCGGAGTCGGTAGCGTGGTCGCGCGCAGCACGGCCTCCTTCATGTCACGCGGCAGCGCGACCTCCCGCCGGATGTCCTGATTCAGGACGAATGCATGCAGATGTCGATGGCCGGGAGAGTCGACCGAGGAGAACATACCGAACCCGCCGCCCGACCAGGGCGACAGGGACGCGCTGTCCACAAGTCGCAGCTGGTTGGTGGCCACGCTGACCAGCAGGGCCGCCGGCAGCCAGTAGCATGCGCTCGCGGCGATCCGGCCGATCAAGGCGCGCACCGACCGGCCGCGACCCGCAGACTAATTGACGACGATGTAGGTGACCTGGGTACCGCGATAGACCCGCTCATAGCGGACGCCGTTGCAGTCGTAGTAGGTGATGCTGTCGACCCTGACCGTCGTGTAGGAACAGTTCATGCGATTCCATGACGTGACCGACAGATAAGCGCCGGAGCGCCAGCGATCCTCGTACCACTCGTTGCGGTTATCGTAGTACTCCTTGCGATCGTTGTAGGCGTCCTTGCGGAACTCCTGACGCTGATCGACGTTGTCCTGGCGCTGGTCGAAGCGGTCCTGGCGATTGTCCTGGCGCTGATCGACGCGGTCCTGGTCAATCTGCCGATCCGTGTTCCGGTTCACATCCCGGTTGATGTCCCGATTCATGTCCCGGTTTACGTCTCGATTTCTATTCCGATTCATGTCCCGGCTGCTGTGCCGCATCGATGAGCCGCCCGACGGTCGTGCCCGTGAGCGATTGAAAGAACCGCTCGCGGCCGGTCCGCCGCGACTCATGCTGTGTCCGCGACCGCCTCCACCGCCGCGACGGGCCTCGGCGAAATCCATGGCCAGGAGACAGATCACTGATGCGACCATCAGGCCCGTCATCAACTTGGTGCTTGCTGTCATCATGACTTGTCCTCCTGGTCCGTGCCGATATTCGTCACCGGCGCCGGCACGTAGATGCGGATACGCTCGGCATCCTCCGGCGGCGTGAACTCGAACTTGCCCCGGGTATCTCCGGGCGACATGTCCCAATTCAGGAAGTGAGCACGGAACTGTGGCTGGCCGGGTTCCTCCCGATAAGTGATCACGATGCGCTTGAGCACCGGCTGATCGCCGCTGGTTATCCACATCTGGAAGTCAGCGTAGTCGTTGCTCATCAGCAGATGTTCGCAGTCGACCCCGGTGACGACCGTCTCGCCGAGGTAGAGGGCACGGGTCAGGGTGGGCGTGACCTTCTCATACAGACCCGTTTCGATCAGGTCGGCCAGTGGCGCCTTCATGCGCAGCCCCGTGACGATGAATTCGATGGATTCATCGAGATGTCCAGGCTGGTCTGCCGTAGCATAGACGTTCTCGTCTGGCTCGTGGAGCCACATTTTCTTGCCGTCGAACACGATAATGGCGCGTAGGCCATCCCGGCGCTGGGATTCCGCCCGCATCCGGTCAGGCTTTGAAACCAGGATCTTGCGTGATGCGCCGAACTCCACCTTGAGCCCGGATTCCTGCACCGCGTCGTACGAGTACTCGGCCTGGTAGGCGAATTGGTCGGTAGCTTCGAGATGATCCGCCATGCCCTTGAAGATCCCGAGTGCCTCGGGATCGATGTCGGTCGCCTCGGCGACGTCCGTTGTTGCTGCGCTGGCAGCCTTGCCGGCCGTCTCATCGGCGTTCGACTGCGCCTGCACGGTGACGGCAAACAGCGTCGACAGCACACAGGCCAGAATCCGGTCGCAATGTTTCATTGATCTCCCCCTGGCGAGCCTTGTACCCGCCGCCCGTGGGGGAGCATAACTGATCGGACCGCGGCCGCATAAGGATAGGTGGCCGAGATCATGCCGGATCGTGCGGGTGCACCTGTGGCCGGGGCCGCCGGTGAGTCCGGGTGCGGCAGATGCATGCGACACCACCGGTGACGGCCGCGGCTGCAGGATGCGAGCGCGGCTCTGTGGCTGCCGCGGGTACTCGTCTCAATCGATCAGCAACGGCCGGGGGTCGACCCGGCAGAGCAGTGGCGAGGTGTCGATCAGGTCCCACAGGATGCGGTTGTGACCTGCCCCCATCAGCAGCAGCACCCGTTCGTCGTCATCGCCGGTCGAACGATGGATGTTGGTGATGATGCGCAGATTGCGTTTGTACCAGCTGGTCAGCAGGTCCGCGCCGGCATACTGGTCGTACTGGGCATGCCGCATGCTGGTCTGCAGCGCATAGCGGCTGTCCAGGTCGAAGGCCCACCAATCCACGCTGTTGAGGTGGGCCAGGTACTCGGCGATCGTGCCGGATTTCTGGCGTTCGGAATCGGCCGCAGACGCGGTCTCCCAGCCGGCGCGGATGGCGTCGCCGTCGTTCTTCGATTCGGGATGGTAGGCCTGGTAGAACTCCATGGCCGTGCTGTCCTGAAACATCGGATAGTCCACCGGATAGACTGCCTGGTGGTCGAGCCGGCGAGCCAGCCGGTAACCGATCTGGTCGATCTCGTTGCGACTGAGCTCGTAATCGCCGTGCAGGTACTTCGCATAGCGCTCCTGGGCCCGGGTCGTGCCGTAGGGCGCCTCGAGCAGCACCTTGTCCGGCGCGAACCGCGCCAGCCGCTCGATCAGATCGGCGATCTCCGCCTGGCGCCTTGCCGACAACATGTCATCAGTCTCCATGTTGACGGCGTCCATGCCCGGATTGGCCATATGGAAACTGCCCAGCAGCATCACCTGCAGCTGGCCGGGTCCGCAGGCCGGCGGATCGAAACGCCCGCCGTCGTGAGCCAGGCTGGCAGTGGCCGCGAACATCAGGCAGGCGGCGGTCAGAGCGAGAGAGCGTGTCATGGCGATCCTTGTCGTTCTTTTCGGGGTGAGTACGTGAAGCAGTAACGACGCCCCGGCTTGCGACGCTGGTCGCGCTGCGAGCCGGGGCCTCGAGGCCTCATCTGAGCATTTCGATGACGCGGGCGACGCGAACGTTTAAGCGGGTGCCAACGGACCCTGCACTGCCGTCGCCTGCGGGCAGGCGGGCCGGATCGCTCGGGCTGCACATCGTCGCTGCGCTTCCGACCGGGTCATTCGGCCCCCAGCGGTGTGATCACGACCTCACCATCCAGCGCCGCCAACAGCTTCGCGTCACGCTCGTAGACGTCCTTTAGAAACCGTGGCCGACCGTCCTGCTGCAGCGAGGCGGTCAGGTAGAGGATCAGCACCGGCAGTTTTGGCGTGTTGATCCGTTGCGTCTTGTGAGTGTCCCGCACCTGGGTCAGGGACGCCTGATCCCACTCGGCGGGATCATTCATGATCAGCTCCGCCAGGGTAAAGGGGTCCTGCACACGGATGCAGCCGGAGCTGAATGCCCGTTCCGGCTGGGAGAACAGCGAGCGATGCGAGGTGTCATGCAGGAACACGAAGTGCTTGTTGGGGAAGATGAACTTGACCTCGCCCAGCGCATTGTTCGGCCCCGGTTCCTGGCGGATCGAGTAGGGCAGGCTGCCGGCCTGCCAGTCGACCGTGGCCGGATCGATCTTGCGGCCATTGCGATCGATGACGCTCATGTTCTTGGCCTGCAGATAACCCGGATCCTTCCTGATCGCCGGCAACACGTCCTTGCGCAGGATGGTCGGCGGCACCGTCCAGGTGGGGTTGACCTCCATGTAACTCAGGGTGCCGCGGAAGATCGGCGTCTGCCGATAAGTCTTGCCCACCATGGCGCGGGTCGTCCAGGCGATGCCGTCACCGCTGATGAAGTACACGCGGAAGCCGGCGATATTGACGGCGATGAAGCGCTCCTCACGCTCACCGCGCACCCAGCGCAGCCGCTCCAGCGACAGGCGCAGCTGCTCGATGCGGGTGTCCACGGGCACGTTCAGGGCCGCGTAGCTGTTCTTGCCGACGACCCCGTCCGCGCCCAGCGCGTGCCGCTCCTGGAAACGGATCACCGCCGCCTTGACGTCGTCATCGAAGCTCGTGGAGCTGGTATCGCTGCCGGCCGGCAGGTCGCCGGTCACGATCAGGCGCTCCCTGAGGGTCGCAACACGCGGGTCGGTGTCGCCCGGATGCAGGGTCTCGCCCTCCGGCACCTGCGGCCAGCCGCCGTCGATGGCGATCTGGCGATAGACCGCCAGGTGCTTCTTCAGCGCCCGGTAGAACGGACTGCGATGCACGGCATTCTCCAGCTGCTGCTGGAAGGGCGTTGACGAGGCGATGATCTCCGGGATGGCCACCACCGCGCTGCGCCCGTCGAGGAACTTGCGGCTGAAGTTGATGTTGGCGTCCAGCGCATGCGCGTTGACCTTGCCGAATAGCTGGTGATAGCCGAAGCGCACCAGCGACTCGGTCAACAGGATGTCCAGGTCGGCCTTGTCCAGCGCCGCGCCGGAACCATCTGCCCTGGAGATCAGGTCGCGCAGTTCGGCGACGTAGTAGTCCTCCACCATCAGTCCGTCCGCCGGCGCGGTCTCCAGCATGGCCAGGAAGTCCTCGATGCGATCGGCATCGTTCCACATGGGCTGGAATTCCCGATTGGCGTATACCGCCGGCAGGATCTCGCGGCCGGCGATCCTGGCGGTGCCGATCTGCAGATTGCCGGCGAACTGCAGCTCCTCTAACCGGGCGTGCAGTGCCTCTGCCACCGGGTCATTTTGGGCGCTTGCCGGCGCCAGAGAGCCGAGAAACAGAAGGATTGAAAGGAAAAACAGGGACTTGAGACGAATCACTGGCGCGCTCCCGATGACCGAAATTGTCAAAAGAAATGTGGAATAGGCCATTGTGCCCGTTTCGTCCGTCTGGGAGAATCCGCAGCAGTTTGTGCCTCTGGGACTGGAACGACCAATGAGCCATTGCCCCAGCCGACGACGATTTGTCCAGACGCTCGCCCTGGCCGCACCCGCCATGGCGCTGCCCGGCCTGTCCTTCGCCATGCCGGCGGAGCCGCGGCGATTGCGCTTCTATCACACCCACACCAGCGAGAAGCTGAGCGTGGTCTATCACGAGAACGGCGCGTATCTGCCCGACGCCATGGGTGAGCTCAATTACCTGCTGCGCGACCACCGCTCCGACGACGTGATCGACATGGACCCGGCGCTGCTGGATTTCCTGCACGCGGCCCAGCAGCGTGTCGGCAGCACCGGCACATACGAGATCATCTCCGCTTACCGGTCACCCAGAACCAACGAGATGCTCAGACGCAACGGCGGCGGCGTCGCCAAGCGCAGCATGCATCTGCAGGGCAAGGCCATCGACGTGCGCCTGACCGATGCCGATACCCGTGATCTTCGCCAGGCCGGACTCGATCTGTCCCGCGGTGGCGTGGGTTACTACTCGAAGTCCAACTTCGTGCACCTGGACACCGGCCGCGTCCGACGCTGGTAAACAGGCAGTGGCGGGGAACGGTGGTTCCCGGCCAGACACAATGCGTCTGTGCACCGGATCCACTCCGCAGCCTACTCCTGCTGATAGCCCGCTGAGTGCGGCCGGATGCCGCAGGAGTGCCGATTTCACTCTCCGGCGAGTGACCAGGTTCTACCGCAGCTGACTGTCCTTGCTGCCGCGGCGGTTGTAGCCCGCGTTGGCCGTCTGCTGCTGATCCTCCAGTTCCTGGCAGCTCACGCACAGGCGCACGCCGGGGACCGCCTGGCGGCGGGCTTCGGGGATGGCCTTGCCGCAATCGACACACTCGTGTGCGCTGTCGCCCTCGCGCAGACGACTGCGGACGCGATTGACCGCGTCTTCGACCGTCGCGTCGATCTGCTCCTGCACCGCACCGTCTTTTGCGAAACCGCCCGCCATACAATCCTCTCGTCATCGGGAGCCGGCTCATGATTATGGCCGTTTTTTGCATCGATGTCCGGGTGCGGGTCTCGACCCGGACCGGCGGGCGTCGTCATCCCGGACAGAGAGTTGGACCCCTGGGTCCCGCCGTCACCCCTGGTGCGCGACGATCTGGGATTCCAGCAACTCTTTCAAGGCTGAGAACTCGATTTCGAGGCGCTTGAGCGCGTACCAGTTGGCGGTGACCGCCGCGGCTTCGCCACGGGCGAGCAGCAGCAACTCGTCTCGATTCTCGTGTATCAGGTCGATCGCCTCGTCCGCGCTGATATCAAACACAAACTCCGGCGCAGTCGTGTCCACAAGGTAATAGCGGAGCGAGTTGAGCTCGCTCTGATCGTCTGCCGGGATGAACTGCTGGGCGAAGACGGGATAGCCGCCCTGCAGGCGTACGACCTGGGGGAGCAGGATCTCCGGCGCCTCGAATGCGCTGGAGATGTCTCCGGCGATGTCCGGGTCGAGCATTCGCAGGCTGCCCGAGTTCTTCAGCGCATCGAACCGGTTCCTGGCGAACCAGGAGACGGCCAGGAGGGTGCTGTCCGCGAACGCCTTCAGGAATTCGTCCGCGTCATCGACGGTAGTTTCACCCGACTCGAGGTGGGCGATAACGGTCTCCAGGCCGGGGATCTTCACCTGGGTCAACGAGACCCTGATGTAGGTAATCGACTCCAGATTACTTTCGACCTCATCCAGGAGACTGATGAGGTGCTGATTGAGCTCGCGAATCTCGGCGCGCTCCTGTCGCCACTCGTCCACTGCGAGGGCGACCAGCACACCAGTGACGATGACCAGGAATTCGAACACGGCCCTTTGAATCGGATGATCGCCAGGACCGCTTCTGAACTTGAACATGAGGCGCCTCGGTGGGGGCATAAGATAGGTAGCAGTGGCAGGCATATTAACGGCAATTGGCCAGTGTCTCTTTCATCCCGCCTGCCGTGGCGAGCCATCCGCGAGCTGACGATCAGGAGAAAGGCGCCCGCCGCCCGCCCGGGCTGATATATCATCTGCGTGCCAAAAAACATACCAAGGCTTCGCCCACACCCATGCACCCGTTCATCGAGGAACTCAAGCGCCGTCACGTGATCAGGGTCGCCGTCATCTACATGGCGGCAGGCTGGGTGCTGGCCGAGGTGGCGGGCTTTGCGGCGGACACCTTCGGCGCGCCCGACTGGGTCGTGCAGATGTTTACCATCTTCATCCTGCTCGGCTTCCCGCTGGTGGTGATCGGTGCCTGGGCCTTCGAGATGACGCCCCAGGGGTTGAAGCGGGATACGGGGCCAGCGGTTGCGGGCACTGACGAGCCAGCAACCGATCTCGCGGCGCAGCCGGGTGCCCCCGCGGTCGGGATGACCCCAGACCAGCAGGCGGCGCAGGCAGTCGCCGTCCCTGCCGGGAGCGCGCCGGAGCCGACGGCGCCACCATCACCGGCAGCGCCGCCGTCGGAGCAGTCCATCGCCGTGCTGCCCTTCGTCAACATGAGTTCCGATCCCGAGCAGGAATATTTCTCCGACGGGCTGTCAGAGGAGTTGCTCAACCTGCTGGCCCAGATCCCGTCGTTGCGTGTGGCCGCGCGTACCTCGTCGTTTTCCTTCAAGGGGGAAAAGATCGACATCCCGGCGGTGGCGGACAAGCTCAAGGTCGCCAACGTGCTGGAGGGCAGCGTGCGCAAGGCCGGCAACCAGGTGCGTGTCACCGCCCAGCTGATCAAGGCGGTCGACGGTTATCACCTGTGGTCCGAGACCTTCGACCGGACCCTGGAGGACATCTTCGCGGTGCAGGACGAGATCGCCGAGTCGGTGGTCGATGCGCTCAAGGTCAGCCTTCTGGGCGCGGTGCCGAAGGCTCGCGAGACCAATCCCGAGGCCTACGCGCTCTATCTGCACGGCGCGCACTTTCATGATCTCGGCGATCCCGAGAACCTCGAGAAAGCGCGCCAGGCGTTCAAACAGGTCCTGGAGCTGGACCCGGACTATGCGCCCGCCTGGGACGGCCTGGCGGGAACCTACATACAGCAGACCAACACCGGGCAGCTCGGGCTGCAGGAAGGCGTGGACCTGGCCCGTGAAGCCGGCGCCCGGGCGCTGGAACTGGACGACACCCTGGCCGAGGCGCACGCCGGAGACGCCTTCATGAAGATGGCATTCGACTGGGACTGGGCGGGCGCCCAGGCGGCGATCGACAGAGCCCTGAAGCTGGCGCCGAGTAACGCCAAGTGCGTGCGCCGGGCGGGCCTCCTGTTCGCGAACCAGGGTCGCTACGAAGAAGCCCTGGAGCTAGTCGACAAGTCGATCGAACTCGATCCCCTGGTGACCGCCGGCTACAACAATCGTACATTCGTACTGATTGCACTGGGCCGGCTGGACGAGGCGATGGAAGCGGCGCGTCATATCCTCAGTCTCAATCCCGTGCAGCCCGGTGCACACGGCGCTATCGCCCGCTGCCTGCTTCTGAAGAATGAGCCCGAGGCCGCGCTTGCCGAAGTCGAGAATGAGGCAGACCCGTCCTGGCGTGATGAAATCAAGATAATGGCGTTGGATGCGCTGGGTCGCCACGTCGAGGCGGAGCAGCTGCTGGAGAGATACATAGAAGATTACAGGGACCGCATGGCCGTCCAGGTAGCCACGATATATGCTCGCCGCGGCGATGTGGACAAAGCCTTTGACTGGCTTGATCACTCCTACGAGGTGCGCGACGGCGGCCTGTCGGAGATGCTGGGTAACCCGCTGTTCGCCTGTCTGCACGATGACCCGCGCTGGACTGAGTTTCTGGAGAAGATGGGCCTGCCGACGTCGGTGGCTTGAGGTCGGCGCGACGGCTACCGGAAAACATAAGGAATACAGATGCCCGAATACATCATCGCTTACCGTGGCGGACGCAAGCCGGCGACCCAGGAAGAGGGCGCCAGGCACATGGCGAAATGGAAGGCCTGGGTGGCCGATCTCGGCGCTGCCGCGATCAATCCCGGCACGCCGCTAAAGAATACCCGGATCGTCAGTGCGACAGGCGTGTCCGAGGATAGCGGGCCCGATCCCATGTCCGGATTCACCATCGTCTCCGCCGACAGCATGGACGCGGCGCTCGAGATCGCCAGGGCGTGTCCGACCCTGGAGCTTGACGGTACGCTCGAAGTCGCCGAGATGATGCAGATGCCGTGACGCGGATGCCGCTCCGGCCGATGCTCTGACAAGCCGGCTGGCTCGTCATGTGAGGGCGTGACGGTCGGCGTCGGTCAGGTACACAGCGCGGTTTGCCAGGAGGCATACCCGCCGGGCGATCATCGACCAATCGGCTGCCTTTGATGCGTCGCTGGTGGGCGATGAGATCGAGCCCTGGCGGCCGTCATCCCGTCCGGACACCGCTCACGGGCCGCGCGAGTCAGTAAACTGTCCAGGAAAGGTCTACCGCACAGGTCCCGCTGATGTCGTCCGACTGGTACGTCTACATCGTCCGTTGCTCGGACCACAGTCTCTACACCGGCATCGCCACGGATGTGGAAGCCCGGCTGCGCCAGCACAATGCCGGCAATGGCGCCCGCTATACGCGATCCCGACTGCCGGTGGTGCTGGTCTATCGGGAACCGGCGGCTGACCGCAGCGCCGCCTCCAGGAGAGAATATGCGATCAAACAGATGACGGCGGTGGACAAGCGGCGACTTGTGCAGGGTCACTGATCAGACACGGTCAGGCTCGCATCGGCCAGACGAGCGCCTCGCCGCAGCAACCAGAATCCATAGTGTCCCCACCTGTCGAACACGAGGTCAATTGTTGCGCTCCCCAGAACTCCAAGCGACACTGACGCCGCATATGAAACTGTTACCACCCGCCATCTCAACGGCTCTGCTGCTCGGCCTGGCCGCGATCCCGACGATGTCCGTTGCGGCGCCCGTCCGCGTCGAGCAGTCCGCCACTCGGCCGGTCGTGCAGGTCGTCGTGGTCAGTGGATCCGTGACCTCGCCGCAGTCGGCGGTGCTGTCGCCGTCAGTGGGCGGACTGATCGAACGCATCGACGTGGACGCGGGTGACCAGGTGGCGGCCGGGGCGATCGTGGTGGCGATGGATCGCGAGCTCGAGAGTCTGGACCTGGAGCGCGTGCGGGCGGAGGAGTCCCAGGCCCGCTCCGAGCTGGAGGATTCACGCCGACGCTTCGCCGAGGCCGAGAAGGTCGGTCCCGAGCGCGGCATCCCCGAGACCCAGATCAAGTCCCTGCGGGCCGAGGTGGTCCGCGACGAGGCCGCGCTCGCCGCGGCCACCGCGGCGGCCAGACAGCAGGCCGCGGTGGTGCGACGTCACGACGTGCGCGCCCCGTTCGCCGGCGTCGTCAGCGAGCGTTACGCCGAAGTGGGCGAATGGATCGCCCCCGGGGACGGCCTGATAGAGCTGGTCGCCACTAACCGGCTGCGCTTCGACTTCCGCGTACCGCAGACCTACTACACCCGCATCGACACGGACACCGGCGTCGAGTTGTCGTTGGACGCGCTGCCCGACAGCAGTATCCCGGGACGCATCCAGGCCATCGTGCCGGTGAAAGACCCCGGCGCCCGCACCTTCCTGCTGCGAGTCGTCGCCCAGTGGGACACACCCCTCATGGTGACGCCCGGCATGTCGGCCCGGGCGACGATCCGGGTAGACACGGGTCACGAATCCGTCGTCGTGCCACGGGACGCGCTGCTGCTCTACCCGGACGGACGCAAGACTGTCTGGGTGGCGGACAGCAGCGGCGCTGAGACCACGGTCCACGAGCAGCGCGTGCAGACCGGTCAGGAGTTCGACGGCCTGGTCGAGATCCGCAGTGGTCTGGAGGCGGGCGTGGCGGTGGTCACACGCGGCAACGAAGCGCTGCAGAACGGCCAGTCGGTAGAACTCCAGTAGCGCAGGCCGGGGGGAGCAGCACGATGTTCGATGCGATCGTCAGGAACGGCCTGCTGATGACGGTCGCCGCGCTGATCCTTACCGTACTGGGCGTACTGGCCGCCTCGCGTATTCCGGTGCAGATGATCCCGGATCTCGAAGTACGCACGGTGACTGTGCAGACATCCTGGCCGGGGGCGACGCCGCAGGATATCGAGAAGGAGATCCTGATCGAGCAGGAGGAGTACCTGCGGACGGTGCCCAACCTGCAGCGCCTGGAGGCGTCGGCCTCCAGCGGCCGCGCGTTCATCGAGCTGGATTTCCCCTTCGGCGTCGAAATGACCGAGACGCTGATCCGGGTGAACAACGCGCTGACCCAGGTGCCGTCCTACCCGATCAACGTCGACGAGCCGCGTGTCTACGCGAGCTCTTTC
>Ga0224504_10000606_pt1 | contig 15971 bp, 12 predicted proteins | sample SF_Oct11_sed_USG_3_FD_170160 | JGI IMG/M metagenome (GOLD analysis project Ga0224504, IMG submission 170160) | Sediment microbial communities from San Francisco Bay, California, United States - SF_Oct11_sed_USGS_24 | ecosystem: Environmental > Aquatic > Marine > Sediment | place: USA... | reverse complement strand
AAAAACGCCGGCCCCGGAGGGCCGGCGAAGCGGGGACTGCAAGGTGCCAGGCATCATTCGGGATTTGCGGCGAACGACGTCACGTCATCCGTATAGAGTTTCAGGCTCACGCGCCGCTCGAGTGCAAAGCTGTCGACGTTGTCGTCCTGCGCCGGGGACTCGCCGTGTGCTGTGGCCGTTACCCGCGACGCCTCCACGCCGGCCGCGATGAGCTGGTCGCGAATGAAGTTGACGCGCTGCTCGGAGAGCTGCTGGTTGTAACGCTCCTCACCGCGTTCGTCGGCGAAACCGTCAAGCTGCACCCGGATCGCGGGCATGGCCGCCAGTGTCGTCGCAAGTTGGTGCAGTCGACTTCCGGTGCTATCGGCAAGCACCGCCTCGTCCGTTCGAAAAAGCAGCTCCATGACGATGCCCGCCTCCAGCAAGCTGATCATCTCCTGGCTCGAGTAACGCTGCATACGCTGCAGTTCGGCGCTCAGCGTATCTATATCGCGGTCCATCCTGCCGATATCGCCTTCCAGCCCCACAACCTCGGACCTGGAGGCCGCGAGCTCCACCGTAAGCGTCTGGATTTCGCCGTCCTTCTGGTGAATGTTATCGCCGAGGTATGCACCTACCGCTGCACCAACGATAAGCCCAACCGGGCCGCCGGCGGCTGCCCCGACGATCGCGCCGGCGCCGACGCCGATAGTTTCCTTTTTGGACGCGGCCGCCTGCGCAGCCAGCGGCGGCACGGTGATGAGGGCCAGAGCCGTGATTGCTGTAATCGTCTTACGCATTGAAATCTCCTCCGTGTATTGAGGCCACCCGTGTGGCCATCGACGGGATGATTACAACGCGCAAAAACGGTAGGCGCGGGACTGCCTCGTGGAAAACCGGCGATCAAATATGGCGAAAAGTGCGCTGGTCGAGGTCAGCGGTCCCAATGAGTCAGGGCGACGAAAGTACCGCCGTTGCGTTCGCACAGCACACGCATGAGCTGTGAGAACTTATGGGCAGTCGGCGGGATATTGCCGCCGCCACGGAACAGGAACGGAAAGCCGACCGCGTGTATCCGTACCATCCTGTTGCCTTCGGCGTCCGCGCGATTGACCGTGTCGACCTGCCGAACCACATTCTCGACCGAACGGCCGCTGAACTCGTCGCCAAAAACGTAGATGCTGATCTTCTTGTCCGGCGACCAGTAGGTACTGATCGCGTAGATGATGCCGTCAACCGGGTTACTGTCGCTGAACGGGCGCCACAGGCGCATCGTGTTCTTGATCGCTTCGCGGCGGCCGGGCGTGTCGGGAATCCACTTGCCCGCATACTGCGAAAACATGTAGTTGCCGTTGTCGTTCATGATCTGCAGGCCCTTGACCTGCGGATAGACGTCCAGCGTCTCGTCCAGTTTTTGTTGCACCCTGTCCCAGTTGTACTGCTGCATGCTTCCGGACGTGTCGATAATGAAGATGATGTATTCGCTGTCGACGGGGATGCCCGCAACCGCATCGTCATTGGCACGCTTGTAATACGGCTGCAGGCGGCGCATCTCCGCGGTGAGGCGCTGTTTCGCCGAGGCCAGTGCACCCTCGTCGATCGTCGAATCCGATTCTTCCTGCGACGCTTCGTACTGACCCTTTACCGTGCTGAGTTCCTGCTGCAGGCGGGCGAGCTGGATCTTGGTGTCGGAGGTCTGCTCGCGCACGTCCGTGAGTTCGCGATTCAGTATTGCCGCCTCGCCGCGGATATCGAAGAGTTCCTGCTGCAGCAACGCGATCAGGGACTCCAGGTCGTCCTGGGTCTTCTCGATGATCATCGGCTCGTAAATCTTCGACAACACGAGCAACAGGATAATCGCGCCGAACCCGCAGCAAATGCAGTCGAGGAACGAGAGACTGAATGCATCTACGTTGCGACGTCGTTTACTCATGCGTGCTCCAACGTGCTACGGCCAGTCCCGGCTGACGGCCATGAATGACCCGCCGCTGCCGTATGCCAGTGTCCAGTACGCGATGGCGGCATCGTAGTCGCCCTCCATCGGGAACAATAATATATTGACCGGTATGCCGCTGGGCAGTTCACGGACCGAGCGGCCGTGCATACTCATGCGATCGCGGCCGGTGACCATCCTGCGGTTAGTGGTGGACTCCATCATCGTCGGCAAACCATCGACCAGCAGGATGATATTGTCGGGCCGCGGCGTAAGCTCGGCCGCGATCTCGTAGGCGGCACGTAAATTGGTACCGTTCTCGGGCGGCGTGCGCCGCAGCACCCGTATGGCCTCGTCCAGCTTGGTCGCATCGTCCGCTTCGAGCCAGGTGCCGCCACTGCCCTTGATCACCGGCTGGACCTCGTTGTTGAACATGTAGATCTGGAACTTGCTGCCCGGCTTGAACTGCGACGTGAGCCAGTCGACGCTGGCCACGACCTGGCGCCACTTGACGGCGCGCAGTTTGTCCGCTTCCGCCATGTTGCGACGGCGGATGATATTGACGATCGTGTCGTCCAGCATGCTCGCCGAACGATCGACGAGTATCAGTGTGCGGTCGCCGCCCAGCTTGAGCCCCGTCAGGTACTGGCGGTCGCCTTCGCCCTTGAATTCCCGAATCCTCGCGCCCTGGTTTTCCTCTTCGGCCTTCAGCGCCAGCAGGCGCTTCACTTCTTCCTCGAGTGATTTGATATCGCTCTGCAGCTTCTCGATACGCTCGATTTTGGCGAGTGTTTCGTCGTCGTACTCGGCGAGTTCCTCACGCAATTCCTTTATCAGGGCGATGATCTCGGCGATCTTGCCCTCGGCGGTCTGTTTCTCTTCCTCCAGTGTCTCGGTCGTATTCTTCGCAAGCACGAGATCCTTGCGACCTTCGAGTATCTCGACCTCCAGGCGCTTCGTCTCGGCCATCAGCTCGGTCGGATCCTCTTCCGTGGACTCCTTCACCTGCGCATTGATGATCATGAAGAACAGGATCACGGCACCGAAACCGCAACTCATGCAGTCGAGAAACGACATGCTGAAGACCTCGAATTGCCGGCGCTTACGAGCCATCGTCAGGCTCCGTCATGATCAGCCGAAATTCGTAGCCGGGGCTGCCCAGGCGAATGAGGTCCCCTACCTGGAGGACGGCTGAGCCGTCGATCTTGTGGCCATTGAGAAACGTGCCGTAGCGACTGTAGTCCTGCACGATGCATTGGCCGTTCTTGCGTTCGATGGAGCAGTGCCGCCGGGATACGCCCGGCATTTCGCCTCTCAGGTCGATCCAGCGCTCGCCGGCCGCGGGCTGCGAGCCCATCAGTAGTGCACGGGCATCGATCGGATAGGCCGTATTTTCGAAAAGCAGGTGCGTCGGCTGCCCGGCCGCGACGGGCGTTTCGTCTTGCGCGATCGTCACCGGCGTCTGGTCCCATGGCAGCTGCCTGATCAGCGTCACGCCGCCATCGCCGCGCTGCATGTCCCGGCAGCGGGTCAAGAGTCCACGCGCCGTGGCGCCGGGCTCGAGCAGGAATATTTCGCCACCGACGCGCGCGGCGAGCATGTCGGCAAGGCCCGGCATACGTGCGGCGCGATCGCTAAGTTGAATTGCAGGCGTTTCCTCGGCCCGGAAAATGGCTCTAAGCTGGCTTGCGATGCGCTGGTAAACAGGCGCCGCCGCTGATATCAGGTGCAGGGATTCGAGTTCGGCACTGTGCACGATACCCCGGTACTCGATTTCGAGCGCCACTTTCGCATTGGCCGACGCGCTTGCCAGCCACTCGCCAAGCCGGTCGAGCAACAGCTGCTCGGTTTCTGCGGTATGCAGCGGGTCGAATCTCGACTGCTTCACAAATGCGTCGGAGATCACCCGTATCCAGGCTTCGTACAGCGCCAGCATTCCGCTGTTTTCGATTACCTCGCTGCGGTCGAGCTGTACCTGGCCATTCTGCTTCAGACGCGACAGGGTCGTGACGTGCAGACCCAAATCCACGTGCGCGGGAACTGCCCCCTGGTATTCGCGACGCGTCGCCGCGACGGCAGCGTCGACCAGGCCGACGATCGGGACGTCGAGTTCGCTTGCAATGCCGAGAAACAGGCCGAGATTCTCGCCCGTCATATAGGCCGGCACGGCGACGACCAGCCGGTCGCCGGAGGCCGCAGCGCCATGCCAGATTTGTTCGAGCTGCCGGCTGACGAGATCCGCGGCACTCAGGTGCTGGAATCGGCGGTCGGGCAGTGCGTTTGTCGTCAGCTCCAACCAAAATCGATTCTGGATCCTCCGCGGTTTTATGCGGGCGTTTTCGAACGCCTTCGAGCCCGTTGTCAGCTCGTCGTCGAGAAGTGCGAAACCGGGTTCCCGGTAAAGCATGCGCTCGGCACTGAGTACCGAGATCCCGGCATCATTGATATGGGCTGCAAGCAGGGACATCCGTCGCTCCGCGCGGCGGTCAGTCCGCTCTCATGTGGCGGATCAGCTTGTCGTCACAGTACGCCTGCGCATCGAACACGAGGCGCTCCTGCAAGAGCTGCAGCTGATACACCAGGAACATCAGGAATATGCTGATCAGGAGCGCGATGAAGGTCGAGTTGAACGCGACGCCCAGGCTCTGGGTAACACCCGCGATGTCGCCCTGAACCGCTTTGTCCGCCTGCGCGAGCGCCTCACCGATACCGCGCACGGTGCCGATAAATCCAATCGAGGGAATCGCCCAGGAGATGTAGCGGATCATCGACAGCTCCGATTCCAGCCGCTCAGCCTCGGACTCGCAGATGGTGTTCGTGCTACTGGAGACGTCCTGAATATTGTGCGTCGAATTGAATCGCCGGAGCGCGTTCAGCAGGGCGCGTGGCAGCAGCATCTGTTGCTGCTCGTTGGGCAGCTGCTGCACCTGGCGGGCGAATTCGCGGGTATCCTCGGGCAATATTCGCATCCCTTCCGCGACCGGAACGAGGTCGACGTCGAGCAGGCGGCGCTCGCGCGTGATACTGACTGCCTTGTACCCCATGATCGCGAGCGCCCAGATCATGAGGATGAAACAGGCTTCCTGTTCGAGGTCCTTGATCAGCACGGCGACGCGGCGCTCGCGGACGTAGTTGGGGTCGGCGGCGGCCGCAGCGTTTTGTTCCTCGATGATTTGCGCCGCGTTCGGCCGCACAACGGACACGTAGAACGCGTGCACGACAATGATCGCGATGATCAGTGCAAACATCTGGAATACGAACTCAACAGGAATGTTTTTCTTGTTCATAGATCAGCAACGTCAGCTTTGAAAATGGGTCGGGCTTAGATGTCGGTCGGGAAAGGGATCGCCTGGTCGGCCGGTATGTCCTCGGTCGGCACGAAATCCTCTTCCTCGGCATCCCGGTAGCTTTCTTCATCGAGGTCGAGATCGTCTTCCTGTTCATCGGGCGCTTCTTCCGCCGTGTCCTGCGCATCCGGCGCATCGGCCTCGTCGGCCGGGGCACTCTCCTGGGCCCAGGTGCCCGCGCCCGCGAGCAGCAATAAAACGGTCAATAAATAACGATGCATCATTGGTCTCTTGTCATTACCACGTTATTTGACCGCCGCAGGCGGCAATTGTCGCACGAATTTCAGTCGGCATTTCGCGCTACGCGGAAACCGACGTCCGACCTCGGTTCATTGCCGTAATCCCGGTAGGACAGTCGCAGTTCGGTCGTCGATGCATGCCGCCAGCCGGAACCCCTGATCACGTAGGACTGTCCGCGCTCGGGGCCCAGGGGGTCGACCAGCGGTGAGGTAACGCCGGGGGCCGGTACCGTGTAGAAATCATTCACCCATTCGGCCAGGTTTCCGGCGCCGTCGAAAACCCCTATGGCGTTCGCTGGAAACTTGCCGCCTTCCGCGGTCGATGCGAAGCCGTCGTCATAGCCGGGAATGATCGTGGGCACGAGATCGGCCGCGGACTTGTCGGCATAGTTGCCCGCGTCGCGCCGGGGCGGCCATTCCCTGCCCCAGGAAAATTTCAGTGCGCCGTTGCCGCCCTGGTAACGAATAGCCCACACCCACTCCGCCTCGGTCGGCAGGCGGTACCCATCCGGGAACGGCCGTATGGCAACCCACTCGCCGAACTCCTCCTTGTAAACCGGCGTCAGGCCTTCGCGTGCGCTGAGCCAGTTGCAGTACTGTACGGCATCCGCCCAGGTCACGTTGGCCACGGGGTTGTTGTCGCCGGCCATCGACGGGTGGATATCGGCGCCGGAATCGTGATTCTCCCGGAACTGCGCAAACTCCCGGTTGGTCACTTCCTTCACGCCGATCAGAAACGGTTTCGTCAGCTTGACAGGCACAATGACTTCGTTTGCCCGCCGGCCCTGCTCGCTGCGCGACGAGCCCAGGGTGAAGGTGCCGGGCTCGACCAGGCGCAATACCTGGCCGGCAGCCGTCTTGCGCTCGAGCGCAACCGACGCACGCTCTATCTCTTCAAGCGAACGCAGGCGAGCCGACAGCGTCTGCGGATAGCCCGGCCGCGGCGTTACAGTTCGCGACCAGGATTCGTAGCCGGCCTTGCGCACCTCGATGCGGTGCGGGGCCGAACTCAGACGTAACGTCGCATTGCCCGTTCCGCGTGCCTGACCATCCACGTAGACCGTGGCGTCGGCAGGCTGAACGTTGACGGTCAGGGTGCCGGTCCTGGCCGTAAGATCGACCGTGATCGAGTCGCTGGCCGCCGCTTCGAGCCGAACTTTACGGCTCGTCATGCCGTAACCGGCCTTCGACAGTCCGATCTCGTAGTTGACGTCCGGCGCGAGATCGAGCGATATCGGTGACTGCCCGCGGTAACGGCCGTTCACGGTGACGTTGGCGCCGCGCGGAATAGAGTTGACGAGCAGCCTGGCGTTCGCCGGCTGCAGCCGGATCAGCGGCAGCGCCGTGTCGGTGTTCGGCTCCGCGACCACCGTGCCGTCCCAGGCGCTGTAGCCGTCCCGCACGACGCTGATCTGGTGTGTGCCCTCCATCAGTTCGATGGTCGCCGGGGTCTCGCCAACCTGATGTTCGCCCGCAAATATGCTTGCACCCGGCGGTTCCGAGCTGATCTCGATGTCCGCCCAGCGCGGCACGAGCTGCACGCTGAGCTGTTCGTGCCTGCCGAGTCCCGGGACGCTGATAACGCCCGTGTATGGGAGAAACCGCTCGGCGCGCACGTTGACGCTGTGCTCCCCGGGCAACAACTCGATCGGTCCGAACGGTGCCGGCCCGATCTCGCTCTCGTTGATCCCGACAACTGCTTCCGTCGGGGGATTCGTGACGACCGTCACGTGCCCTGGCAGCTTGCGCATCTCGATGTCGATAATGACGTTCTGCTCGTCTCCCACTTCGAAGTTCTGACTAACGTCGAAATACCCCTGCTGCGACACCTGCACCGTGTAACTGCCCTTGCGCAACAGCACGCGATCGCCAAGCGGCATGCGGAACCAGCCACCGCTGACCGAGAACGAATCGGGCTCGCCCGGCGTAACCTCGAACTTGACCGACTTCGCCGTGAACAACAGATAAGACGCGAGCACCAGTACCGTCAGGGCAATACCAATGATCCAGCGCAGAGTGCCGTGGCCCGCGCTGTCCCCTGGCGCCTGGGGTGTCTCCGCAGCGCGCCGGAAAGCCGTCGGCGCGATGGTCTCCTCGGCCGGCTGTTCGCCGGCATCGCCGAGTTCGGGCGGCTTCGTCACATAGGCGCTGTCCTCGAGCCGGACTTCCAGCGTCAGGCGCGCCTCGCCGAGATGGACGACGATGCGGCTGCCGAAGTAGCGCAGCTCGTCGCCGTCCTGCAAACGTCGGCTGGCAAGGAGCGATTCGCCGTTAATCGCCATCGACGCGTCACGACCGACGGGCTGCACGAAAGGCACGTCGTCGAGCACATCGAGCATCATGACCGGCCCGCCGCCGGGGCCTGGCAGACGGAGGTCGCAGTCGCTGCCGGTACCGACGCGCAGCGGCAAACGCTCCGCCTCTATTCGTCGTTCGCCTTCAACATCCCTGATGAAAAGGTTCAGACTCAAATTGGTTCCTCGCAGCGAACGACAATGGGCTGCATGTCAATTTCCGGTCCCACGCGAAACTCCAGGCGTACGTCGCGGTATCCGGGGCGTACGCCGACCGCAACGTAGGTGCCTGGCCGCAGATTGAGTTCATGCTGGTCGAAGCTGCCGAGTTTACCAACTTTGTAGATCGAAACGTCGGTCTGGTTGTCGGAAACGAGCCTGACTGTGAGCGGCGTTGCCGCCCGCTTCAGCAGTCTCGACAGCTCGTCGCGCCGATCCGCGAGGCGTGGGCCGATTTCTTCCATGCGTGTGATGTCGAGGAGCAGCTTGGTGGCGGACTGCATTTTCGACTGCCGGCTCAGGCTATCGGGTTCCTCGATGAACCCGTCGAGCATCTCGAACAGGGCTTCCATCTGCCGCGTCCGGACGATGCCGTCCTGCGCAACGCCAGGTTGGAATCCAGCTCGAGGATACGCCCGTAGGTCTCGGTCGCGTCACTCCATTCTTCCGCCTGCTCGTACTGCAGGGCCTTTTGCTCCAGCGACGTGATCTCCTGCAACCGGATACCCTGGTCTACCTGCAACACGCCGTCAGCCGGCTCGGGTGACCCGGGCTTAAGCTTCTCCGCCATGCGAAATGCCGCGCGAGCCGCCAGGAAATCGCCATCGGCCAGTGCGGTCAGGCCCTCCGTCATGCGCATGTCGAACTCCATTTGCCGGATCGTGCCGCGTACTCGGTCCAGCGCAAGCTGCGCGGGCTCCCATGCCGGGTCGAGCTCGACGGCTTGTTCGAAGCTTTGCCGGGCTGCCTGCAGCGCGAGGTCCTTTTCATGCGCGAGGCCCTGGTCCATCAATGAAAGGACGGTTTCGAGATTTCGTGCCCGCGCCAGTCCCTGCTGCGCGCCCCGGTGTCCCGGACTGATCGCTGCGGCGAGATCGAAAAGGCGCAGGGCCTCCACGGGATCGGCAGCCTCCAGAGCCGCGCGAGCCTCCGCATAGGTCGATTCGAACACCTTGTCGACTTCATCCAGCAGCGGTTCGACGATTTCGATGGCCTCACGGTATTTCTGCGATGCAGCGGCATAGTCCCGCGCCAGGTAGGCCTCGTCGCCCTCGGCGTAGACCGCCTGCGCCCGGGCAAATCGCAACCCGCCCCAACGCTGCACGGCACGGCTTTCCAGCGTATCCATCTTGGCCAGTAACTCCCCGAGTACCTCCTCGGTAGATGCCCGGTCCTGGACGCGCTGATCGCGGCCGCTGAGGTCGTCGAGGTTCTCGTTAAACTCGACGCTGGGCTTCTTTTCGACTCCTGTCTCCGCCTGCGGCCCTTCATCCTGTGCTGTCGTGTCCGCCGCCGGCACGGCTGCAGGTTTTTCGACCGCCCTTGGCAACAGGAATACGACGCCAAGCAGCAAGACCAGCAATGCGGCAAAACTGATGCCGAGGGTCCGCGGGCTCATGCCGCTGGATGTCGTGCTACTCGCCGCAGCAGCAGGGTGCGGTTCGCGACTGACCGGGCGGACGGCTTCCTGCGTCCGGATAATCTCGTCGTGCGCACCCCCCGTCGCGGCGACGAAGCGCTTCGCGGCGGGTGCAGGAGCATAACCCAGCTCCGCCAGACGGCCGGCAACGGACTCCGCGTCCGGCCTGCGCGATGCGTCCTTGTCCAGCATTCGGGCGACCAACTCCTGAAGACCGGCGGACACTGCCGAGCCGTCTGCCGCCTCGAGCGGTGGCGGTTCTCTGTGGAGAATGTCGCCCGCCGTATCCTCTGATCTCCAGGGCGAACGACCGCTCACCAGTTCATGGATCACACCACCGAGCGCGAAAATGTCGTCGGTCGGATCAGGCGCGTCGCCCGAGAGTTGCTGAGGACTGGCGGCAATCAGCGAACCGCCGCCCGGATCCTGGCCGGGAGTCGCCGCAATGCCGAAGTCGATCAGGTACGGCGCACCGTTGTGATCGAGAAGGATGTTCGAGGCTTTGACGTCTCGGTGTACGACGCCTTTTGCATGTGCATATCGCAGGGCATCCGCGACCAGCGCGACCGGCGGCAGCGATTCTGCCGGAGACGCGCCGGCGAGCACGCCAATATCCGGTCCGTCGATGTACTGCAGGCTGTAGAAAGCCCCGTCGTCCTCGTGGAATTCGAACGCGCGCACGATATGTGCGTGCATCAGGCGAATCGCGAGTTGCCACTCGCGTCGCAATGCATCGTCATCGATGCGATCGTCCACGAGGATCTTGAGCGCGACCGACGCGCGGGTGATCCGGTCCGTCGCGAGCCAGGTCTCGGCCGCGCCCCCTCTGCCTAATCGCCGGGCTAAGGTATACCGATTAGCGAGCCGGACCCCTTCGCTCAGGTCTCGCGTCGGTTTTCGATCGCTCATCCAGTCGGTTCAGCCTCGCGAGCAGGTGAACCGACTTCGATCGGCGTCGGGAACCCGGTTTCCGCCTCGTAGATTTCACGAAGCAAACGGCGCCAGCTTTCATACTGGGCTGCAGCCGTCCCGGTAAGGCGGCGCGTCTGGCCCTCGACGTCGATCACCATGGGCGCAGCCTCCGAGCCGAACGACTCCGACAGTTCCTTGATCGCTTCGACGTGAAGCGTTGCCTCGGAACGCCGTGAAAAGCCCGCAAATATCTGGTCTATGCCCTGCGAGATGCCGATGCTCTGCAGGCTTCGCTGCATGCGGCGCGTCGACGAACTGGAGCTATTCGTATCGACTGCAAGGGAACCGGCGAGGACAACGACGCCCATCAGCGTCTGCAGCGTTGCTGAACGCTTCACCTGGCGGTAGTTGATAGCCTCCTCGCGTGATGTCTTGCGCCACGCGCTATAGGGGATCGCAATACCGTAATAGAAGTTGGCGTAGTGCTCGTTAAGCGTGTCGACGACGAGCCGGTCGCGCTCGCGGATTTGCCGCAGGCGAGCCACCGCCGGGTCGTTTTCCGCAGGCAGGCGCATTACCTGCACGATGTCGTCCTCGTCAGTCGCAAGGTGTTCGCCGAATTGTGCCGGCGACATGTCGCCGAAGAACTGCAATTCGGAAACCTGACGGACCCGCTTGACCTCCTGGGGCGGCATCCCGGCAACAAACGCCTGCAAATCGTTTGCAATGTCGTTGAAGACTTTCTGGTACGGATCCTCGCGCCGGTCGCGCCTCTCGGAATACGATGAGACGCCCGTCTGTGCGCTGTATTTCTCCGAGTACCAGTGCCGGCCACTCGCGTCGTCAACGGATATCTCGAGCTTCACGTACTCGCCGTCCGATTTCTCGATGCGGCCGCTGATGATGACGTCCGTGAATGCTTCGCGCGACGGTATCACCCGCACCGCGCCCCAGTGACCGGTCCCCTGCAGTGTCGTCTTCAGGTGGTATGGCAGGTATCGTGCCTCGGCGCCTCGTATTTCTTCGTAAACTCGCGTATCCGCAGAGTCGTTGTTTTCGGGCACCCCGTCTTCGAACTCGACGATGCCGATATCGAGAAGCAGAGATTCGTCGACAGTCTCATCCGCGACGACGAGCTCGGATTCTTCGGCAGTAATGACTTCGTTGACGGTGCAGCCCTGAACCGCGAACAGGGCCATAGCGATAAGCGGCGATAGTTTCCTCATGTTTTGCAAACCGTCTCCTTAAATCCCGTTGTACTTCCGGTACTCTTCCCAAAGCCGTTCGCGCAGTTCCGGATCTTCCTCAGCGAGGGCCGCCTCACGAAGCTGCCGCGCGATGATGTCATCATCAACCATCATCGGAATATCGTCTGGCGTCCGTTCGCGAACCTCCTCCTGACTGAGCCCGGCGACCGGCGATTCGCGCTGCGCCTGCGGCTGGTTCGCCACGGTCACCGATCCGGCGCCCGAGCCGCCACCCGCCTGCTCGCCCAGGCTGATGCCGCCGTCCCCGCCACCGGAACTACCGTTGCCGCCAAATCCTTCCATGTTGCGGCCAACGGAAGCGACCTCGCGCTGTTCTTCGCTCAAAACCTCGTCGAAACCGCCGACCGACTCGTCGAGTTCGCGTCCGAGTCGCTCGGCACGCTCCGCGTCCGATTCGGCGGGGAACTGACCGGCGCTGCCTGCACCTCCCGTTCCGGTTCCGCCTGCAGCGCCACCAGCAGCGCCACCCTCGGCGTCTTGACCGCCACCGCCACCGCCTTCCATCGCGGCTTCAGCACCGCCTCCGGCCGACTCGGCGGAGTCGCTCGCAGATGCGCCACCACCCAGGCATTCACCTGCCTGACCCATGCCGCCTACGCCACCAGGTAGCGGACCGGTGTCACCGCAGTCACTACTGCTCTGGCCGTCGCCATCGCCGTCACCAGCTTCACCACCGTCGCCCTCGGTACCCTCATCGCCTGCGCCGCCGCTCATGCCCGGTACGCCACCCGGCATCGGAAGTTCGATCTGTGGCACGCTGCCGACTCCGCCGGACTGGCCGGCGCCGCCGCCGGACGAACTGCCGCTCGGTGAGGCGCCACCACCGGAGGCACCGCCACCGGAGGCACCGCCGCCCTGCTGGCCACCACCTTGAGAGCCGCCACCTTGAGAACCGCCACCGGAGGAACCACCGCCCTGTTCACCACCGCCCTGTTCACCACCACCGGAAGAGCCGCCACCCTGCTGGCCACCCCCCTGTTCGCCGCCCTGCTGCTCGCCACTTTGCGAGCCACCTCCGGACGGGGGCGCGCCACCTGACGGTGGTTGCGGAATACCGCTACTGGGCGGCTGGATAACCGACGATTTGCAGCCGGCGACGAGAAGCGTCGCGGCCAAGATAACCAGGCCGGTTTTGGCCAGGCCGGAAATCGATCTGCTTGACTGGTTGCGGTTCATTTGCTCGTGCCTCTCGATGGCGAGTGTGGAGGCCCGGCCTGTTACTTCGTAACGACCCGGAACGACCGGTATTCCTTGTTTTGAGCACCAAACGTATGCCTGAGTTCCATCGGAATCCCGGCACTCGCCGGGCCGGCAAACGTCTTGCCGGCACCCTGTGACGATAATACGCTGCCATTGGTCAATCAATAGCCCTGTCGGGTGCTTGGATCTGGCGCAGGGCAGTTCTACAAGCGCATGATTTAAAGGGATTTTATGCCCGCGCGCGACTCGCTATTACGGCTTGCCGGGGGATTTGCGCCGCGCTTCCGGACGTTTCCGGTAAACGATCAGGGACAGATCGTCGGGTTTCGACGGCTCTTTGCCGTTGTTCGACTGCATCCTCTTTCGTGCGAGTTCGACGACGGCATCCACCGCGACATCGGCCGGTCCCTTGCGGATGTGCTCGATGATTTCGTCGAGATGCACGTTGTCTGTCAAACCGTCGCTCGCCAGGAGAACCGTGTCCCTGGGCCGAAGTTTGGCGGGTGCGCCGATATCGATACTCATATCGCTGGTGCCAAGAAAATTCGAAACCAGGTGTCGCTCGGCATGGTGGAGTGCCTCGCGTTCATCGAGAAAGCCCGCCTCGACCGCAAAACCCGTGGGCGAATGCGCCGTCGTCTGCAGCTTGACCCGGCCGCGCTGACCGACGACCAGCGCTTCCGAATCGCCGATCTGGTAAGCGCGTGCTATCTGCCCTTCTATCGTGACTACGGTCAGTGTCGTCGCGGAACCATTCGAAAGCCGTTTGACGGCCTCGTTCGCCGCTTCTATGCCGTCGAGAATCGCGGTACGCAGCACCACCGTTTCGGACATGGCGACCGACAGCGCCTCGGCCAGCGACGACACGGCCGTCATCGAAGCTCGTTTACCCGCCGGCAGCCCTCCGGCACCGTCCGCAACGACCAGGACGACCGACTCTGGCCCCCAGGGAATCACGGCGACCGTGTCCTCGTTCTCCGTGTCCTTGTCCGGCGCACGCTCCGTGAAAGCCACCACCGAACCGCCACCGACTTGCGCGACCTGGCTGTCCGGCTGGAATGCGCCGTCCAGCACGAGCAGACCGTCTATAATTTTCGACACGACGTTACCCTGAAGCGCCGTTACGCGCGCTTCACGGGCTCCCTGCACCAGGCGCAGTAATTCCAGAACTCCCGCGCGATACCCCAGCCGCAGGCCTTGCAGCAATGCCGGCTGCCCTGCAGTTTCCATGGCCTGCGTACCTTCATGCGGCACCATGGGCAGTAGCGCATGAACGGCATCAGCTGTCCGCGGCAGCGCTTGTTATTGCAGCGGGCAGAGTATCGCTTGTCAGGGTAGCGGCGTGCCGTTTCCTCGACGAAGCCAGGTCCGTAGCACCACGGGCAGTAATCCCAGTCGTTCTTGACGCCGCGTTCGCAGCGCGGGCAACTCGACGGCATGGACGATTCCGAACTCCGCGCCGGGTTGTCGAAGCCGCACCACGGACACGCCTGCATGCTCTCCGACACGGGCCCCTCGCAGTGCCTGCACTGATGCCGGGTATCGAGAGCCTTCCTGTACTGCCGCTGAAACTCGCGCCATTGCATGCGCCGCCAGGTCGTTCCGAGCTTGCGGTCGCCGCGCGACCTGGAGCGCTTCTGCCGCCGGGCATGGCTCTGCAACTGTTCGAAGGCGGACATCATTTGTACCGCGTCGCGATAGCGATTCGCCGGATCCAGCTGGATCGCTTTCCTGAGCATCTCGACGACCTCCGGGCGTACCTTCGTGGTCAACCGCTCGTGCCCGACCAGCGGCCAGGCAAACGGCCATTCCGGCAGCTTGCCCGACAACAGGCGGTAAAGCACCAGCCCGAGTGAGAACACGTCGGATTGGAATTTGGGCCGGCCCATGGCCTGTTCAGGCGCAATGTAATCGATGGTGCCGGAGCCGGACGCTTTCAATGTACGGAGGCTGATCTTTGCAAACCCGAAGTCGCAGAGCTTAACTGGTTTCCCGGAAACAGGATGTAATTCTCCGGCTTGATATCGCAATGGATGATCCTGTGTTCATGAGCGTGGGCCAACGCTGCAATTGCCTGGCCGGTGAGGTCCAGCGCGCGCGCCGTCGATATGCGGCGCTCGATGCGGTCGGCGAGTGATTCTTCGCCGAGCTCCATGGCAATCACGAAATTATCGTCAATATAGCTCGCGTTGAGAACGGACAAGATATTCGGGTGCTGCAGCTTCGTTGCAACCTGGACTTCGTGCAGGAATTCGTCGTGCCCGGTATGCGCGTCTGCCTTGGGTATCTTGAGCGCCACGCGCCGCTTCTGGATCGTGTCATAGGCACGGTAGACGTCGGCGAGGGGTCCGGACGCGATACGTCCCACGATCCGGTATTTTCCGATTTTCTGGCGGGCTCTTAGCAAGTCTGGTTACGCTGTCTGTGGCGCCGGGCGGTGGTGCAGATCAGGTCAGCAATCATTGGGGCAGAATCGGGTGCAGTCAAGAGCAACATCTTCGTCACCAAACCGCAACGCGACGTTTAGGATGTCACCCTGTTCGAGAGCTAGCTTGCGCCGCGGACCCGGGCTACTGCGGTCGCCCAGCCAGCCAACAGCGCGTCCCGCTGGTCGCCCGTCATGCGCGGTTCGAACACGGCGTCGCAACGCCACAGCCGCGTGGCTTGCTGCAGGTTATCGATCAGCCCGCACTGCAGCGCCGCAAGATACGCCGCACCGAGCACGGTGGACTCGACATTGGCGGGCCGCTCCACGCGGATATCGAGGATGTCGGCAAGAAACTGCAGAAACCACTCATTACCGGCCATGCCGCCGTCGACACGAATCACGCTCGGCGAGATCCCATCGTCCGCCATCGCGTCGATGAGGTCCCGCGTCTGGTAGGCGACCGCCTGCAGGGTCGCAGTCACGATCTGGTCGCGTCCGCTTCCGCGGCTCAGGCCGACGATCGCGCCGCGGGCATCCGGATCCCAGTACGGAGCGCCGAGCCCGGCGAATGCGGGTACCACGTAGACGTCGTCAACAACACCGGTCCGCGCGGCGACCTGCTCCGACTCGGGCGCCGAATCGATAATGCGCAATTCGTCGCGCAGCCACTGCAGTGCCGATCCCGCCACGAACACGCTGCCTTCGAGGCCGTATGTCACTTCGCCACCGATA
>Ga0224504_10000605_pt1 | contig 15974 bp, 7 predicted proteins | sample SF_Oct11_sed_USG_3_FD_170160 | JGI IMG/M metagenome (GOLD analysis project Ga0224504, IMG submission 170160) | Sediment microbial communities from San Francisco Bay, California, United States - SF_Oct11_sed_USGS_24 | ecosystem: Environmental > Aquatic > Marine > Sediment | place: USA: California... | reverse complement strand
TGTATGTGGCCGCCGCCTGGCTGCTCCTGCAGGTGGTGGGGGTCCTGATCGACCTGGATGTGGCCCCTGTCTCTATTGGTCCGGTTACCTTCAGGATCTTCGCGATCGGTTTGCCGATCGCGCTGATGATCTCTTGGTATTTCGAGATTACCCCGGAGGGGATCAAGCGAGAGAGGGACGTCGAGCGGGCCGAGTCCATCACTCGCCTGACGGGACGGCGGATGGACTTCATCGTGATCGCCATCCTGGTCGCTGCCCTGGGCGTGTTCGCATTCGACAAATGGTGGATTGCCACCGACCGGCCATCGCTGGCGATATTGCCGTGTTTGAACCTGGGTAAAGACGCTGCGGCCGAGTCGTTCGTGATGGGGCTGCATGAGGACCTGCTGACCAACACCGCCGGGATCAAGGGGCTGAGGGTCATCTCCCGCACCTCGGTGGATCAGTATCGGAACACGGTCAAGACGATCCCCGAGATTGGCAAGGAGTTGGGGGTCAATCATCTGCTCGAATGCGGAGTGCAGAGGGTGAAGACCGACCAGGGTGACCGGGTGCGGGTCAATGCGCAGCTGATCCAGGCGAAGTTCGATGAGCATCTGTGGGCCGAGAACTATGATCGGGTATTGACGGCGGAGAACCTGTTCCGGGTGCAGGAGGACATTGCACGGTCGGTAGCCGGGACGTTGCGGGTGCAACTGACCGAGGAGGAAGAGGCGAAGCTGGAGAAAGTCCCAACCGAGAATCTCCAGGCTTACGAGGCCTACCTGCGAGGCAGGGCGGGTCTGCACCAAACCCCGGACCCAGAAACGGCCCGAGCCGCAATTGAGGACTTGCAGCGGGCGATCGACCTCGACCCCGAATTTGCTTTGGCATACGCAGAGCTTGCACAACAGATAGCGATATTTGTGAAATGGAGCGACTTTCCGTCACTGGCCAAGGAAGAAGAGGAGAAGTTCATTGCGCGAGCACGCCATGCTGGGGAGACGGCGCTCCAGTTGGATGATTCACTAGCCGCGGCGTATGTTGCACTGGGTTTGTTGGCCGACGAAGCGCCATTGAAAAGGCTCGCTTACAAGCGCGCTATCGACCTCGATCCCAACTACGATCGGGCCTATGTGCCCTATGCCAGCCATCTCGCGGTTGGCGGCCAGATCGAGGAGGCCGTCGAGTATGTTCGCAAGGCGATTGCGCTCTGCCCTAATTGTGCCGACTATTACAATTGGCTTGCGAACCACCTTCGTGCTGCGGGTCGGCCCGGGGATGCTGAGATTCAGTATCTGAAGGCAATCGAACTCGACCCCGAGCTGGCAGACCCGCATTTCGGCCTCGGCGGCCTCGATTTCTTCCATACAGGTCGACTCGACGACGCAATCATCCACTTTCGTCAGGGTTACTCTTTGAACCCAACTAACGCCTGGCAAACAGTGTCCATGGCTAAAATTTACTCTGACATAGGTGCGCGCGAAGAGGCGCTGGCTTTCCTTGCTCGAGCAGAAGAACTGAGACCCGAGGGCCTTAGCGGCTGGCCACTGTATGTGCATTGGAACCTGGGCCAGGAAGCGGAAGCAACGGCATATGCGACCGAGTTGCTGGAGAGAGTTCCCTGGCATTTCTCTGCGGTCGACTGGTTCAACCAAATCGACATCAGGGAAGACCGCGTAGAGGACGCGCTCGCTCGAGCGAGAAATGCGTGGCCCGCGGCGACCGCATCGGACGTGGAAGTTGACGAAAGCAATGTTCTTTTGGTCGCAAAATATGCGGAGCTTTTGCAGCAATCTGGCGACACCGCGCAGGCAGAGATCTTCTTCAATCGGTGCTTACGGCATCTCGAGACAAGACCGACCCGCACTAACTTCCTAGGCGCCACGCACCTACGCCTCCGCGCATGGATTCTTGTTCAGCTGGGGCGACATGACGAGGGCCTGCAACTGCTTAAGCGACTTTACGAGGATTACTCGTTCGGTCCCTACGATCGTTTCGTTTACGGTCTTCCGGTCTGGGACCCCGTCCGCGACCGCGAGGAGTTCAAGCAATTCCGAGCGAATTTGGATGCCGATGCCGCCCGGCAGCTCGCGCGCCTGCGCGAGATGGAACGCAATGATGAGATGCCGGCGGCGCCGGGGGTACAGCTAGGCTCTACGGTCGCCGCGACCGATCAGCAATAATAGTCCGTCAAATACGACCCAGTCCGAGATACGGACAGATTCCAGAATTTAGTTGCCAAATATGATGGGGATGCCGCCCGACAACTTGCGCGGCTGCGTCAGATGGAACGAAAGGGGGAGTTGCCGCCAGCCCCGGGCGTCCGAGACTGGAACAAAATCACCGCAGCCGAGCAACATCCTTAGCCCAGTCTTCCGATCCAGGCAACACCATCCGATAACACCCTATCGCTTGGCACGTCATCGTGTGCGTGCTTGCTTCAGACCGCTGGCGCCCACTGAAAACGTAGGGTCTGGACGCGCCTTGGTGGCATTCAGCGGCTCTTAACGGTCGAAAAGGTGAGGGCGGGCCATTTAAGCTATTGATTTAATTGAGTAGCGTTTTGCCTGCTCCCTCTACGAACCAGAAGGTCGGGAGTTCGAACCGAGGCAAGCGAAGGGAGCCGACAGACAGCGGAGCGAAGCGAGGCAGCCCGAAGGGCGAGCTGCCGCAGGCAGTGAGTCAATCTCTCCGGGACCGCTCTCGGCCATCCCTGGCGTTGATTCGAGCCTACGGCCCTCAGCCCTTCGGGCCAACGTGCAAGGCGTTGTCCAAATCTGCTTTGCAGATTTGTCGCGGCACTTGTGCGTCGTGCACATCGCGCGCCAGACAATCAATGTTTTCGTAATGCACTCTTTGCCGACGGGAACTGTCGCGTGAGGTCGATTCGCCTTCGTAACCAGTCGCCCACAACGAAGAATTCGCAGCGAAGAGTTACGCCGGTGTTGCCTCGCATTAGTTGTCGTTTTGCACTAAATTTGGACTAACGGCACTTGGTCTGCGGCAGGGCGGGTCATTCCTCTCTGTCTCGAACTTTCTCGGGGGGGAATATGCCAAATGCACTTGAGCATGCAGTTCGCTGCGCCGTGGTTGCGGGTTTTGGGTCGACGATAGCCACGCCGGCCGCGGCGCAAGAGTCGGAAGAGATGGCCGAGCTCGGCAAGGTGCGCGTAACGGGTTCGCGTATTTCGCGAACCGACATCGAGACGGCGAACCCGGTGTTCGTGGTAACTCGAGAGGACATCGATCGCACGGGTCTCGTGGGTATCGGTGAGATTCTTCAAGAGTTGCCGATCGCCGGTTCTTCCTTGAATACGCTCATCAATAATGGTGGTGACGGCTCGGTTCGTCTCGACCTGCGCAACCTCGGCTCGGCCCGCACGCTGGTGCTGGTCAACGGCCGCCGTTGGGTTAACGCTGTTGGCGGCGGTGGCGCCGGCTTCAGGTCGGTCGACCTGAACACGATCCCGGCCGCCATCGTTGAGCGCATCGAAGTCCTGAAGGACGGCGCCTCGGCGATCTACGGTTCCGACGCCGTCGCCGGTGTGGTCAACATCATCACGAAACGCGACTTCCAGGGTATGGAAGCCAACGCCCAGTACGGTGCCTACGACGAGAGCGATGGCGATACCTACGCCTACGACTTCAGCGTCGGCGCCACGACGGCCACGACCAGCGCCTTCATGAACTTCAGCTACGTGAAGCAGGAAGAAGTCTGGGCGGGCGACCGCGACATCTCGCAGGAGCCGACGTTCGGCACCGGCAACACCCGGGGTAGTTCGACGGTGCCGCAGGGTCGTTTCTTCCTCGCCGACGACACCGCCTTTTCCATCGTCACGAACAACGCCGGGTCGCCGCAGATCGATTGCTCGGGCGCCGGTAGCCTGCTGGTGCAGGACTGCGTGGTCGACGGTAACGACGGGACGCTGAAGAACTACACGGCGCAGGACGCGTTCAACTTCGCTCCCGACAACTACCTGCTGACGCCGAACCAGCGCTGGAACCTGTATGGCCAGTTGAGCCACGCGATCACGGACAACATCAACTTCGTGACCGAGGCGCTGTATCACCACCGCGAGTCGGATCAGTACCTTGCCCCGACCCCGCTGGTGCTGTGGTACACGACGGCGACCGGCGCCATCGGCGCCGACAACCCGTACAACCCGTGGCAGGGTGAGGAAATCTCGCCGTTTTTGAACCCCGACAGCACCGGCGGCATCGAGTATGTCGGCCTGCAGCGTCGTATGAAGGAGGCCGGCGGCCGTAACTTCGAGCAGGACGTCGACGTGTTCCGCATCGGCGGCGGCTTCGAGGGCAGCTTCGAGGCGTTCAACCGCTACTTCGACTGGGACATCAACTACGTCTACGGCGAAGGCGACGGCAAGCAAACAACGGTTGGCTTGCTCAACACGACCAACGTGCAGCGCGCCATGGGCCCGCTGGCCGGTTGTGTCGGCTCGCAGAACGTCAACGCCGATGGTACCTGGAACGGTAACCCCGGCGCCGACGGCTGTGTGCCGCTCAACTGGTTCGGTGGCCAGGGTGTGGACGGCGGCGGCACGATCGATCAGGACCAGATCGACTACGTGACGTTCACCGCGCAGGACTCGAACACCTACGAGATGCAGGACTTCCTGATGAACCTCTCCGGCGAGCTGTTCGATCTGCCCGCCGGCCCGCTCGGCGCCGCTATCGGCTACGAGTGGCGCGAGGAGAAGGCCTCCGATTTGCCTGACGCGATCATTGCCACGGGTCAGACTTCGGGTAACTCCCGTAGCCCGACCAAGGGTGACTACGACGTCCAGGAGGCCTACGGTGAGGTGGTCGTGCCGATTCTTGCCGACCTGCCGTTCGCGCACACACTCGAGTTCAACGCGGCGGTTCGTTACACCGACTACAGCACATTCGGTGACGATACCACGTCGAAGTTCGGCCTGAAGTGGAAGCCCTTCAACGACCTGCTGCTGCGCGGCACGGTCTCCGAAGCCTTCCGTGCGCCGAACGTCGCCGAACTGTTCGCGGGTCAGGTCGACTCCTACGTGAATATCAATGACCCCTGCGACAACTGGCAGGCGAAGGATGCGGTCACGCAGGCCAACTGTCAGGCTGACGGCGTGCCGGCGGCCTACAACCAGGCCAACGACCAGATCCGCATCACGATCGGCTCCAACCCGAACCTCGACGCCGAGACCTCGGACAACTACACGTTCGGTATCGTGTACACCCCGAGCTGGCTCGAGAACTTCGCGTTGTACGTGGACTGGTACAGGATCGAACTGGAAGACACCATCGCTGGGGTGGGCGCCACGCGGATTCTGAACACTTGCTACCGCGAAGAGAACCGGGCGTTCTGCGACCTGGTCACGCGTGCGCCGTCCGGCGACATCTCCGACCTGCTGGCTACCCGCGTCAACATCGGTTCGACCGACGTCGAGGGTATCGACTTCCTGATGCTCTACACGTTCCCCGAGACTCGCTTCGGTGAGTTCAAGATTGCGTGGGATACGTCGTATGTCGACGAGTTCAAGGTTGACGACGGCTTCGGCAACGAGACCGAGCTCCAGGGCGAAAACCTGGGCAACCTCGCGTTTCCGCGCTGGAAGTCCAATCTCGATCTGACCTGGGCCTACGGCAACTGGGGCGCGAGCTGGCAGATGCGTTACATCCACCACCAGGATGAACCTTGCGGCGATTCGCAGGACGGCAGTGATATCAGCCTGAGCGCACTCGGCCTCTGTTCCTCACCTTTCCAGCAGTATTGGTACGACGGCAGAGAAGGCTCACACAGACTGGGAAGCGTGACCTACCATGACGTGCAGGTCACCTACGATACGCCCTGGTACAACAGCCGGATCACGCTCGGTGTCAACAACGTCACCGACAAGGATCCGCCGGTATCGTACGCGGGCGTCGCCAACAGCTTCGACGCGACGCAGTACGAGGTTCCGGGAAGGTTCCCGTATGCACGGTTGAGCGTCCGGTTTTGAGACGGCGTAGACGCCTTGAGCCGGTAGGGGTGTGGAAACTCCCAATAGCGCCCCACTGGCGCTTAGGCTAAAAGCTCTCTATGGCGCTCTTCTCCGAGCTGAAGCGCCGCAACGTCCTGCGCATGGCCGTGCTGTATGTGGTCGCCGCCTGGCTCATTATGCAGGTGGCGGAGGTGCTGATCGGCCTCGGCGTGGCTCCCGATTCCATCGGCCCGGCCACATTTAAGGTCCTCCTGATTGGTTTTCCGATCGCGCTGGCGATCTCCTGGTATTACGAGATCACGCCGGAGGGATTGAAGCTCGAGAAGAACGTCGACCGTGGCGAGTCGATCACCCACGTCACCGGGCGGCGCATGGACTTCATCGTCATCGCGTTGCTGAGCGCCGCTCTCCTTCTCTTCGCCTATGACAAATGGTGGCCAAGGGGCACGATGGATCAGTCGATTGCTGTGCTGCCCTTCACGAATATGAGCGGCGATGCCGCGCAGGAGTACTTCTCCGACGGGATATCGGAGGAGCTGCTTAACGTGCTGGCGCAGTTTCAGGACTTGCGGGTGATCTCCCGATCATCGTCGTTTTCTTTCAAGGGCAAGGATGTCGACCTTCGCACCATCGCCGATCAATTGAATGTCTCGCATGTACTGGAAGGCTCGGTGCGCCGCTCCGGTGATCAGATCCGTATCACGGCACAGCTGATTGACGCACGTTCCGACGCGCACCTTTGGTCACAGTCCTATGACCGGCAGTTTGGAGACATATTCGCTGTACAGGAGGAGATTGCCGGGGCAATTGGTGATGCGCTGAAAGTCAGGCTGGCGCTAACAGCCGATGAGGCAGTGCGCCCCGTGCCAGCCAAGGCGGCCAATATGGATGCCTACGATGCCTATCTCGAGGCTCGCGAGTTGATTCGTCGCAGGGGCAGAGAGAACCTCGAAGTTGCGGTTGAGCTTCTCGAGCGCGCTTTGCGTCTCGATGAGGCGTTTGCCCCAGCCCATGCGCAACTGGCCATAGCCACTTGGCACCTGGAAAATCGTGTTTCTCGCCCGAACCTGGAACAAGCAAGGCGAACTGCTTCGCGCCATATTGACCGTGCCCAGGAAATTGAGCCTGAGCTTGCAGAGGCTTATGCAGGCCGGGCTTTATTGGCGCTGGGCGATGACCAAAATGCTGCAGTCAATTTCGCGCAAAAAGCACTGCTATTAAATCCTAGCTACACCGAGGTAATGAACTGGCTCTACATTGCCCTTCTTCGCCTGGGGCGCTACGAGGAATACGTTGCAACACTTGAGGCATTACTGGAGAAAGATCCACTGAACCCTATCGGACAGTGGAATTACATCACGATGTTGGCCCGCCAAGGACGAATCACGGAAGCCGACGATTTCGCCGGTTCCGACATGATTGACAACTCCGGTCGCGGTTCATATTTGGACCTCGTGACCGCCATTCCGTGGCGAGGCGATATAGCCGACGGAATCTTGTCTCACCTAATCTACCGCGCTGAGTTTCCAACCCGCCGTACGGAAATCGACGAACTCGTACAGGCATTCGTATGGATTGGCGAGTATGACGAGGCACGAAGACTTGACCCCGATTTAGCGTTCTTGGTTGATGTGGCCGAGGGCCGTTTCGACAGCGCTATCCTTGCGACGCAAAGTCGCATGCAGCAGAATCCGGAAAATCAAAGCTCAATACAGGCCGCTGCAAATGTCTTGTACGCGGCGGGCCGTATCGATGGAGCACTTCCACTTTTCGAGAGTTTGCTGGCATTGAGGCCAAAAGGATTGCCGCTAGCGGATGGAGAGGCAACGATGCGATTGGCGTTTGGCCGGAGGAGCGCAGGAAACGAACAGGGCGCCCAAGAGATCGCCGAGATCGTTCGGAAGGACCAGGCAGCCCGACATGCTGCCGGATTCCATAATCAATACGAAAACCGCACAAAAGCCATGCTGGCTGCCTTTGATGGTGAACCGGACCGGGTAATCGCCGAATTTAAAACGGCTATCGACATTGGTTTACGCGATCCATTGGTCTTTGCTGATCCGATTTTCGAAGGATTGAGGGACGACCCTCGATTTGTGAAGCTAAAGGAAGGACTGGATGTGATCCTGGCCAGGGAGCGTGAGAAGGTCCTCCAGCTGATTTGCTTCAACAACCCGACGCCGGATAATTGGCAGCCATTGCCGGAGACCTGCGAAGGCGTAGAGAGGCGTAAGGAATAGTAGTCCTTTATCCGGAAGCGGACATTGCACGAGAATAGCCCTGAATGGCCGTGCTGACCCCAAGTGGACATGCCTAGTTATTGGGCCTGCCAATGCTGGTGCCATCGTGGGCGCCGCAGGTCCTCATTTAAGTGCTAATGTATAAGCACGCACCGTAAAAATGAAAAGCCGAAATGGTCCGGGTTTTCCAGGAGCTAAGACGCCGTAATGTCGACAGGGTTGCCGCTGCCTATCTGGCGGTTGCCTGGCTCATTGTTCAGGTCGTCGAGACACTGTTTCCGGTATTCGGGTTGTCCGACGCGTTGATGCGGCTCATCGTCGTTCTGCTCATTATCGGTTTTCCTCTCGTTCTGGCGCTGGCCTGGTTCTACGAACTCACGCCAGAGGGCGTCATGCCCGCGGGCGAAGCCGACGCCAAGGGGTACACGAAGCCGGTCGGCTTCGGACGTCAGATCGATTTCGTGATCATTGCTCTGCTTGCTATTGCGGTCGTCTGGCTTATCTACGACCGACAAGTCGGGCCGGGCATCGAGGGCAACACGATTGCCGTGCTGCCGTTCGTCAACTTGTCACCGGACCCGGAGAATGAGTATTTCGCCGATGGCCTGTCGGATGTGCTGATGCATGCGCTGGCGCAGGTCGACGATGTGAGTGTCATCTCGAGGAGGTCCGCGTTTGCGTTCAAGCAGCAGGACCGCGACATCCGCGAGGTTGCCGAATTGCTCGGCGCTGATGCAATTGTCGAGGGCAGCGTTCAGCGGTTGGACAATCGGTTGCGCATAACCGTGCAACTGATCGATTCTCGCAGTGGTACTAATCTCCAGTCTCAGCGGTACGATTTCAGCGACAGTGATCTGTTCGCCATACAGGACAATCTGTCGCAGGATCTCGTTGCCGCAGTTGCGCAGTCGTTGTCCGGCGCCGTGGCGCCGGCATCGCTCCGGCCTATTGTTTCCGACCAGGCGCTGGAATATCACCTGCGAGGGCTGACCAACCTCCGGAGGAGTTCTCGGGAATCGCTGGAGCTGGCAGAACAGCAGTTCAAGGAGGCCATCGAGCTCGATTTCAGGAACCTGGAATCGCGACATGCACTGTCGGAAACCTACAACGCCATGATGCGTCTTGGAATGATTTCCTACCGGGACGTGGCGGCCCGCAAGGTGGAAATTGCCAACGAGATCCTCGAACAGGACCCCGATTCCGTGCGTGCCCTCGTCGACATTGCCTGGCTCGATTTCGCCGTGAACTTTCCGGTAGGCACCGACATTTCGCGAGACTATTTCGAACGCGCGCTGCAAATGCCTATTAAGCACCCGGGCGCAGCGTATGAGATTGCCTACTACCTCGAGTGGAATGACCGGCCGGAGGAAGCCATGGCGGTTCTGAAGCAGGCACTCGAGTTGGATCCCCTCTCACAGGACCTCCTCTATTCCGCCGCCCTGCTCGGCGATCCCTGGTACGCGGAGCGCCTGATGTCCGTATACCCCGATAGCGCGATGGGTTACAGCGCCGCGGCTGATCTGCATTTGGCGAGGGGCGAATGGGCAGAGGCTTTCACAATGTGGTCTCTGGCCGCCGAGAAAGATCCGGGCAACCCGGATTACCCGGCCAACCTGGCCCTATTGCTTTTCGAAGTCGGTCTCATCGATCACGCCGAGGCGGCAGTGCAAAAAGCGAGGGAGCTTGCGCCGGGATCGACGATGACTGGCGTTGGCGAGATGATGTCGCGCTGGGTCAAGGGCGAAAAGGATCGCGCCGGTGAACTGGCGATCGCGGCACTGAAGGAAGGGCGTCACCCGGTAGGCGCCTCGCACTTTGTCTGGTTCTACCTGGCACGGGATTATGCCCTGCGAAACGACAAGGGCAGCGAGTTCCTTGAGGTTGCAAATCGCTGGATGCACGACGCGGTCTACAAGGGAACCCGACCGCTGGACCCTGATTTCGTACGCATGCCGGTCGTGGTGACCTACGTCGACTACTGGAACCGTCTCCACGTAATCCCTGTCCTGCGCGCGAACGGTGAGGGCGATCTTGCGGACGAGATGCTGGCCAACGCCCAGCGCTTTTTCGACAACGGCAGCGTCAAGTTCCAGAAAAGTGAAACCGACTTCGAGTTGAACTTGTTTGCGGGAAACCTCGAGGGTGCTATCGACAGCTTCGATCGCCTGTTGGATCGCTGGGCCAATTCTGAAGCGACCTACACCAGTTTCAACCGAGGCAATTTCTGGTCACTTAGGCTCGCAGGAGTGCACACGCTACCGTTACGCGACGACCCGCGATTCCAGGCCGCAAAAGCACGTTATGATCGGGAACTAGCGCTCCATCGTTCACGAATCCAAGCGGAACTGCAGTGACTTGTCCTGACTACTACTCCGGCATCTCGATCTGCAGCTAATCTCTCCGGGCAAATGGGTGCGCGTTTCCAGCATCCCGTATCGTGCACTTGAAAGTAAATTGCCCCTATTTAATTGATAGTAAATGTTTTTGTTGCTGGCGCTTTAAAAAAATAATACCTACCGAATAGGTGGAGTTGACCTATTAAATAGGTATATTAGCTCTACTTTATAGGTATCCCTTTTGGTGAGATCTGGATAGGGCGTGGATCATGGCTACGCAAGCAACTTTGGAAACGCTATTTGGCGGCAAAGCAGCGGCGAGAGTTCTGCTTTTCATAGAGAACTTTGGTGACGGCTATGCCTCCAGGATTGCCAAAACATACGACATGCCGCTAAGCGAGGTTCAGAAGCAACTTACGAAGTTCGAGCAAGCCGGCATCCTGGTTAGCCGAATGATTGGTGCCAGCAGGGTCTATACCTGGAATCCGCGAGATCCGGCACTTATTGAATTACAGGGCCTTTTGCGGCAAACGCTCGAAAACGGAATACCGGAAGAGACGCTGAAAAAGTATTACCGGGAGCGGCAACGACCACGACGGCAGGACAAGAGATTTTAGATGCCGGAGATTACCGCAGAATCCACGGTCGAGGACGTCGCGGCAATTGTTTCGGATGCGTTAGACAAAGCTGGAATAATCGCAACGCTATCCGGGTAACACCGGGGTACCAAATCAAACCGAATTGGCGACGTGACATCGCAGAAAAAACCGGAATTCATGTGCGGCTAACCCATAATTCAAGGTATGCGAAATGGCACTTACCTACGAAAGCTCGAAGGCTGGCCGACAAGCGAGCCGGAGTTCGAACCGAAGGCGGCGTCAAAACTTTGCCAGTATCACCCGCCGCAACTGACCCAAGTCAGCCAATCGGGCCGTTGATCAAAAGGAATTCCCCAACCCAGATAACCGCCTTTCGTATAAAGGCATGAGCTTTTCGTTTTCAATATAGTTCCCGACAAGATCTTGAGTTCTCTGGAACTACGAACCCTATGTCCGTCAGAAAGCTTGCCCGCCGATTGCCCAGTCCGATTTATCGCGCTCTGCGGCGCATCAGCCACAGATTCTTCAGGCCTCGCCAAACGCAGATGGCCCTCCCGAACCCGGGGCCTTTACTTACCGGCGTAGCGCCGCGCGTTGGTGCAATACCCGGCTGGTTCAACCTAGACGACCTCGCCCATTTCTCACTCGTGCTCAGCACCCAGACGACCAGTGGCATACATGGCGACCTGCTGGAAATAGGTTGTTATCACGGTCGCTCGGCTGCCGTGCTGGCGATGCATCTGCAGGCTGATGAGAGACTATTCCTGGCAGATGCCTTCGATCTGCCATTGGACGATCCCTATGGCGATACGCCGACCCCGGAGCAGGTCTGGCAGAACCTGGCGAATGCAGTGCCGAACCTGCCCCGCGAGCGGGTCAGCATTAAGCGGGCCTACAGTAATAACGTCCAGCTGCCGCCCGACACGCGCGTACGATTTGCCCACATCGACGGCGGTCACGATGCCGCCACTGTACGGGCGGACCTCGCATTGTGTGCAAGATACCTGATGCCAGGCGGTGTGATGGCCATTGACGATTACGCGCACCCGCAATATCCCGGTGTCACCGAAGCCGTGAATGAGTTCCTCGATAGTCAGGCTTCGTTCCACATTCTCGCAGACCTTAACCGGTCCGGCGCGCTGGGGCGCAAGCTGTATCTGGCAAGAATGAGGGAGGCAGCATAAGGGTATTACACAAACGATCCGCGGAACGTCTATTGCTGCATACGGGCGCTGAGGGGCCGGTCTGAGAGGGAACCCTGACGTCAGCGATGCTCGCGGGTGTCGTCACTTTGGCAGGCGGCTGTGAATAACGTATTCGGGCCGATTCGAAAACATAGGGTTCGGATGCGACCTGGCGGCATTCAGCGGCTCCAAACGGTCGAAAAGGTGAGGGCCGGCCATTTACGTCGTCGATTTGATTGAGCCGCATCCCGACCTGTCCTCCTGACAACCCGAGCGTCGGCATTTCCAGCCACAAAGCGCGGCGACAGACGCGGCAGGCGCCCCATCGGGTGACGAGCGCAGCCGGGAATCAATCTGTCCGGGCGCGCGATAAACGCCTTTTATCTATCCCACAATATTTTGATGGTCCCGTTGCGTTGGCGAAAAGCACGCCCGTAGCTGGCGTCGAGGTCCGTCGGACGCCGACCCGTAACGGACATGGGCAACGGCAGCAATTCCGTGATTTTCACTCTGCTTTTTCGACGTTCTCTCGGTAATACTCCCAGGCATCGACTACCGAGCCGTCTGGCAAACGGCACTCACCGGAGTCGAGCAGGTATTCACCTCCCTGATCCACACAGAAAACGGCGGCGGGGTTAGGTATGCTCACGTTCTCGCTGGAGCCGTTTTCGGCTGCCTGGTCAGTACAAGCAGCGGCCGTAAAGATCCCCGTCAAGGTAAACACCCTGGCCAATATCTGAGCGGCATTTCGGCTTCGACCATGTTCTTGCATGTTCCGACACTCCCAATTGGCGACTCCTCGCTATTTGAAATGCATGCTCGCGTAGATCGCGTGCATGAAGGCGTGAGCGACGACCGGATCGCTCGAGAACGGCGAGTATTGCCGGTGACTCGCTACCGCACCCGTTGCCGCCTCATAAATGACCTTATCGTCTTTCACGGTGACCAGCACCTGCAAGTCTGCGAGCGTCTCCGGATCGACAGCCGTCGGGTCGGCAGAAAGGATCACAAAATCGGCGATCTTGCCGGCCTCAATCGAGCCTTTGTCGCCCTCTTCAAAATGCTGCCAGGCCGGCCAGATCGTCATCGCCTTCAGGGCCGTAACGACATCGACACGCTGAAGCGGCCCCAGGATGTCGCCCGAACGCGTCCGGCGTGTCACGGTCGCGGCGAGAACACGCATGCTGTCAGGGAAAGCGACGGGGGCGTCATGGTGTGTTCCGAACATCAACCCCCTCTCCCGGATCCACCCGGTGGGCGAAATGTTTTCGGCGTTCACCGGACCGACCGTGTGCTCGCGGTGCCAATCGCCCCAATAGAACGTATGCATCGGAAAGACCGATTGGAATACGCCAAGCCGTTGGAAGCTGTCAACCTGATCCTCGCGCTGAAATTGGCCGTGGATAAGGACGGGCCGGTTGCCCGGGTCGCCGTATTTTTCCTGTGCGGCCTCCAGTGCGGCGATCAGCATGTCCGATGCGCCTTCGCCATTGGAGTGAACGAGGATCTGCATGCCGTTTTCATAGCACCAGTTCACGGCGTCCTGGAGTTGCTCCGCCGTGATCGCAGCATAGCCGGCATAGCTGTCCGGATAGTCACCCACCGGGTCGTAGTACGGACGGTCCCGTAACGCCGTGAAGCCCTGCGGCGATCCGTCGATCGTGAGTTTGCACCCGCCGACCCGCACACGGTCGGCGTAGGCGCGCGACACGTTGGCGCGGATGTAATCGCGCGATTCCAGGACATCGGGGTAGGCCACGACGTCGATGGGCAAATCGCCCGCCGCACCCACCTTCTTGAGGGCCTCTACGCTGCCGCCGGAAGACCGGCCATCCTGTCCGGTGGTGTATCCGAATTGCGCCCAGAGCCTGCTGCCCGCCTGAGCGAAAGCCAATAGTCCTTCGTCCCCCAGGTTGCCCAACAGAGGCGCCAGTACAGCAAAGAAGGCATATTCCTCGAGCACGCCATTAGGCTCGCCATTCTCATCACGCTGAATAACACCGCCCGGAGGGGCTTCGGAGGCCGCGGTAATGCCAGCGAGCTCCAGAGCCTTGGAGTTGGCCACGCCCAGATGACCGGATTGATGCACGATCAGCAGCGGCAGATCCTCCGACACCGCATCAAGATCTTCCCGCGTGGGGTGCCTTAGCTCGGCCAGCTGTGCGTTGTCATAGCCGAAACCGATGATCATCTGCACCTTGGCGACGGCCTCTGCATTATCGTCGGCCCATTGGGTCAGCGTGGCCTGCAAGCTCGCGATGTCGGTGACGTCCCCGTCGGGTGGGGAGAGCAGGTTGGCCGAGAGTGCCTGTAGTCCGCCGAAAACAACATGACCGTGGCTGTCGACGAACCCGGGAAGCATCGCGCGCCCATCAAGATCAACCATCGTAGTTGCGTTTCCGCGATAGCCGCCAAGATCAGCGAGTGAGCCTGCGGCAAGTATCCGTCCATCCTTCACCGCAACTGCCTCGGCCGTCGGCTGGTCGTCGTTCATCGTGAGGATAGGGCCGCCGGAATAGATCGTATCGGCGATGTCCTGCGAACACGCGGAACTCAGCGGAAGCAGCGCTGCGAACAGAACCAGAATTCGTGGTGAGAAGAAGCGCATCCAATGATCTCCTTTTTCTTGCTTGGGCGTACATGCGGTCATGTGAGGGAAGGATTTTCCCCCAAAAGTGTCAGAAGTGTTAATCGTCGTAGACGAGCAGAATGGGCTTGTTTCGCAAATTTCTGCGGATAAGTATGCCTGACCAGCGCCGGACGTCAGAGACTGGACCAAAATGACCGCGGCCGGGCAACATCCTGAGCCCAGTCTTCCGATCCAGGTAGCACCATCCGTTAGCATGCTGACGCGCCTGGCACGTCATCGTGTGCACGCTTTACCAGACCGCTGGCGGCCACTGAACACGTAGAGTCTGGACGCAACCTGGCGGCATTCAGCGGCTCTCAACGGTCGAAAAGGCGAGGGCGGGCCATTTAAGTTGTTGAATTAAATGAGTCGCGTTTTTGCCTGTTACTCCTACAAACCAGAAGGTCGGGAGTTCGAACCGAGGCCGACGAAGTCGGCCGAGACAACGCGCAGCGAACGGTAGTGAGCGAGCTGCCCGCCTGACGGGCGAGAAGCGTAGCGACGAGTAATCTCTCCGGGCGCGCCATTTAAATTAGGGGGTTACGGATATAGTCGGCAACCCCTTCTTCTTTTGGGTAGCAATTCGGGCAGCAGATTTTGCTATTTAAGACTGACGGTTGTTCCGTTTCCCTGCACTCGTACCCGCCCCCCACCCCCCAGGGCCGGGGTCGCGCACGCTTCGAAAAAGTCGTAAAAGCTACTCGCAGTTCGAAAAAGCTGTTTCAGGGCGTTTCGTTTGGCATGTAGGTATTGTCCACCCGTCCGGACGAAAGAGAGCCCCGGCTCAGAAATTCCTCTGCGCGCTCAATATCTGTCTCTCTTGCTGTCACCAATATCCAATACGGTGTTTGCCCGAAACCCTCGTTAGATTGGAGCTGTTGGCGACTCTCGAGAAATCCTTTTTCCTGGTTGCAGGTCAAATCTCTCTCTTATTCAAACACTAGCCGCCCGGGCCTTTACAGCTCTACCACATGCCTGCGAATCCAGGGCAACAGGTTGGCGTAGGTGCAGCAGTCGTCTTTCAGTAGTCCGATC
>Ga0224504_10000604_pt1 | contig 16037 bp, 11 predicted proteins | sample SF_Oct11_sed_USG_3_FD_170160 | JGI IMG/M metagenome (GOLD analysis project Ga0224504, IMG submission 170160) | Sediment microbial communities from San Francisco Bay, California, United States - SF_Oct11_sed_USGS_24 | ecosystem: Environmental > Aquatic > Marine > Sediment | place: USA... | reverse complement strand
GCAGAAGATCGCCATCAAGGGGCACACCGACGCCACCCCCTACGTAACCGACAACGGCTATTCCAACTGGGAGCTCTCGACCGACCGGGCGAATTCGAGCCGCCGGGCCCTGGTCAAGGCCGGCCTGCCGAGCGAACGGATCGACTCGGTCGCCGGGCGCGCCGACCAGGAGCCGCTGAGGCCCGACAGGCCCTTCGATCCGCAGAACCGGCGTATCTCGGTCATCCTGCTGCGCGAGAACCCGCGAAGCGGCGGCGCCGGCTGACCTTGCGCCCCGATACCGGCCGCTTGCCAAGGACCGAAGGCATCCCCAAGTCACTGGGCGAGGCTTAGGCAACCGGAGACCCTCGGTGCGGAAGTTCGATCTGCCCAGCACGGATCTGGTCGGCGCGGCTTGGCGGGACGGGCCGCCCGGGCGCCTCGACGATCCGGACCTCTACGACGGCATGGCTTGGCGGCGGGCGGTCGGCTATCTGATCGACGCGCTGGTCCTCTTCGCACTGATCGCCGGGCTTTGGATGCTGGTCATCCTGTCCCTCGGCCTGCTCTGGCCGATCAAGCTGCTGATCACGCCGCTGCTGCCCGTGGCCTACCACACCTACTTCGTGGGTCGGAGCGGGGCGACGCCCGGTATGCAGCTGATGGACGTCGAGATCCGCAGCTGGACCGGGCGGCGGCCCGACTACGTCCAGGCCTTCCTGATGACGGCCCTGTTCTATGCGACGGTCCTGCCCACGGGTTTCCTGGTACTCGTGGTCGCCCTGTTCAACGACCGGCAGCGCACGCTGCACGACTTCCTGGCCGGCACTCTCGGCACACGCCGCAGCCGCCTCGCCGCGATCTCTCCGCAAACCGCCTGACCCGGCGGCCGTTCCGCCCACCGCTGAGAGGCCGTGTTTCGTACTGGCGCGGGGGCGCCCTTGCCTGCGATAATCGGGCGCGCGGGGAGAGGCACATGAACGACAAGGGCGCCGCAGGCCTTCTGGAACACTACGATCCGCAGGGCTACTTCTGCGAGATGCTCGGCCTGCCCGGCCAGCCCACCGGCTTCACCCGGCCGGTCTGGGAGCGTATCGGCCACCTGGGCCTGGACGAGCTGCACGCCCGCGCCAGGGACGCCGCGCTGGAGCTCTACAACTTCGGCATCACCTTCACGGTCTACACCCAGAAAGACTCGATCGACCGAATCCTGCCGTTCGACGTGATACCGCGGCTCATTTCTCCCGAGGATTGGTTGACCATCGAGACCGGGGCGACGCAAAGGGTTACCGCCATCAATCTGTTCCTCCACGACGTCTATCACGACCAGAAGATCCTGAAGGACGGCGTCGTGCCGCGCGAGCTGGTGCTCGGCAACAAGAACTACCGTCCGGAGATGTGCGGTCTGGACGTGCCCTTCGGCACTTACGTTCATATCAACGGCACCGATCTCGTACGCGACCACGCCGGCCGATTCCTGGTGCTGGAGGACAATGGGCGCAGCCCCTCCGGCGTGTCCTACGTGGTCGAGAACCGGCACCTGATGCAGCGCGCCTTCCCGGATCTGATGGCCGACATCGGGATCAAGCCGGTATCGAACTACGGCCAGAAGCTGCACGAGGCGCTCGCCGAGATCGCCCCGCCGGGGGTGGACGACCCCCAAGTCGTCCTGCTCTCGCCCGGGACCTACAATTCCGCCTACTTCGAGCACATCTTCCTGGCCCGCGAGATGGGCGTGCCCCTGGTCGAGGGACGCGACCTCGTGGTCGAGGACGATCGGGTCTACATGCGCACCATCGCCGGGTTGGAACCGGTCCACGTGATCTATCGGCGCATCAACGACGACTTTCTCGATCCCGAGGCCTTCGACCCGACGAGCATGCTGGGCGCCGCCGGCCTGTTCGGTGCCTATCGCAAGGGGCACGTCGCGTTGGCCAACGCGATCGGCACCGGGGTCGCCGACGACAAGGCGGTCTACGCCTACATGCCGCGGATCATCGCGTATTACCTCGACGAGGAGCCGATCCTGCCGAACGTCGAGACCAACATCTGCCGCGAGCCGGAGGCCCTGAAGCACACCCTCGCCCACCTCGACAAGCTGGTCGTCAAGCCGGTCGGCGAGTCCGGCGGCTATGGCATCACGATAGGTCCGCGGGCGAGCCGCAAGGAGCTGGAGGCCTGCCGCAAGCAACTCGAGGCCGACCCGGCGAACTACATCAGCCAGCCCATGGTCGAGCTCTCGGTCGCACCGACCCTGGTCGAGACCGGCATCGAGCCCCGCCACGTCGACCTGCGGCCCTTCGTGGTGACCGGCCGGTCGACCTGGGTGCTGCCGGGCGGACTGTCGCGGGTCGCGCTGACCAAGGGGTCGATCGTGGTCAACTCGTCGCAGGGCGGCGGATCGAAGGACACCTGGGTCCTTGAGTAACCTGCTCGCACGCTACGCCGACGCGGCGTTTTGGATGGCGCGCTACGTCGAGCGGGCTGAAAACCTGGCGCGCGTCCTGGACGTCAACGAGACCTTCAGCCGCGACACGCGGGGCGGCCGGAACTGGCTCTCCGTGCTCCAGCTCTACGACGACGGCGAACGCTTCCACGACCGCCATGACGAGGCCACAGCTGCGGCCGTGCGGCATTTCTACGTGCTCGACCCGGAGAACCCGGGCTCGATCCTTTCGGCCATCCGGACGGCGCGCGAGAACGCCCGTACGCTGCGCCCACTGATCTCGACCGAGATGTGGGTCCAGCTCAACATCTTCCACAACAGGCTGCGCGCCTTGGCGCCCGAGGACCTGAGCGAGCCCCGCATCGCGCGGCTCTGCGGCTTCATCAAGGAGTCCTGCCAAGCCCACACGGGCATCACCGAAGGGACCTTCTACCGCGACGCCGGCTGGTCGTTCTACCAGATGGGCCGCGCCCTGGAGCGCGCCGATCAGGCGACCCGGCTGCTCGACGTCAAATACCACCTGCTGCTGCCCGGCCCGGCGGCCGTCGGCTCGCCCGTCGACCTCAGCCAATGGAATGCGCTGTTGCGCTCGGCCTCGGGCTACCACGCCTATCGCCGGGTCCGGCCGAGCGGCATGACGCCGACTTCGGTCGCCGGCTTCCTGCTGTTCCACGATGATTTCCCGCGCTCGGTCAGCGCCTGCGTCAAGGCGCTCGGCGCCACGCTGGCGGACCTCAGAACGCGCTACGGGCTGGCGGGCGGCGTCCAAGCCATGGCCGAGGTGGAGGCACTGCGCGATTCGCTCGAAGGCACGAACATCGAGGCAGTCGTCGCCGGCGGCCTGCACGAATTCATCGACGGCATACAAGTCAGGCTGATGGCCATCACGGACGGCCTCAGCCAGGAGTTTTTCGGACGCGCATCCGCTGGCAGCGAGGCGCCGCAGGCGGCGACCGAGGGCTGATTGACAGACTCCGGGCTGGACGCGGCGCTGCCGGTAGCGCTAGCTTGGCCTCCCATGGGCCCGACAAAGACCCATAGCTCCCGGCCGGACCTCCGGGCCGTCGAGGCGGTACCGAAACAGGTACTTTACGTCCTGATGGAGACGTCCTGTCCCTATCTGGCAGGACGGCGCGAACGCAAGCTGATGACGGAAATACACGGCCCCGACGCCGTCGGCACCTACGGCCGGCTATCCCGCGCCGGGTTCCGTCGCAGTCACAACTTCGCCTATCGGCCCGCGTGCAGCGATTGTGCCGCCTGCGTGCCGGTGCGGGTCCAGGTCGATGCGTTCAAGCCCGGTCCTTCGCTGCGCCGGGTCGCGCGCCTCAACTCTGCGCTCAGGATCGACGACCGGCCACCCGTGGCGACCGAGGAGCAGTACGCGGTGTTCACCCGCTATCTCAGCTCTCGCCACGACGATGGCGAGATGGCCGGCATGAGCTTCGCGGACTATCGGACCATGGTCTGCGATACCCTCCTCGATACGCGGCTTACCGAATTCCGCGAGCCCGACGGCCGGCTGGCGGCCGCCTGCCTGACCGACTGGCTGGAAGACGGCCCGTCGGCGGTCTACAGCTTTTTCGCGCCCGACTTGGCCAAGCGCAGCCTCGGCACATACATGGTCCTCTGGCTGATCGAGGCGGCGCGACGACACGGCCGGCCGCACGTCTATCTCGGCTACTGGATCGCCGATTCGGGCAAGATGTCCTACAAGACCCGCTTCCGGCCGATCGAGGGCCTCGGACCCGAGGGTTGGCAGCCGCTCCCGGCCTGACACGGCACGTTTCCTGGGTTTTTCGGAACCGCTGGCGTCGCCATGTATGTTGCACCGCCAGGCGAAGCTCCGTATTCTCACCGCGCCGCCGAGGTTGCAGGCTGGCGCACATCCGCGCGGCCGGCGAGATGCCTGTCGAAGATCGGAAACGGAGAGGACACCCTCTATGAATAGCCAGAAGGTGGGCAAGGCAGCGAAGGCGTGCAGCAAGACCGGGCGCCGCGGGTTTTTGAGAAAATCCGCCGTGTCGACGGCGGCCGCCGCCGCGATAGCCGCCTCCGGCTTCCCGAAGCCGTCCCTCGCGCAGGGCCTCAAGAAGTGGCGCATGGGCACGACCTGGCCGAAGAACTTCCCGGGTCTGGGGACCGGAGGGAACACGCTGGCGCAGTTCATCGGCGATGCCTCGGCCGGCAAGCTGACGGTCGAGGTCTACGGCGGCGGCGAGATCGTGCCGAGCTTTGAGACCATGGACGCGGTGGCCGGCGGCACGCTGGAGATGGGTCATGGCGCCCCTTACTATTGGAAGAGCAAGGTGCCGGCCGCCGAGTTCATCGCCTCCATGCCCTTCGGCATGAACGTCATGGAGCAGAACGCCTGGATCCAGTTCGGCGGCGGCCAGGAGTTGGCGGACAAGGTCTATCGCCAGCTCGGCTGCAAGTTCTTCGCCTCGGGCAACACCGGCGTGCAGGCCGGAGGCTGGTTCAACAAGGAGATCAACGCGCTCGAGGACTACCAGGGCCTCAAGATGCACATTCCAGGCCTCGGCGGCGAGGTGGTTAAGGCGGCCGGCGGCAACGTCGTCAGCTTGCGCGGCGGCGAGATCCCGCCGGCACTGCAATCCGGCGCCATCGACGCGACCAAGTGGGTCGGGCCCTACAACGACCTGGCATTCGGCCTCTACAAGAGCGCCAGGTTCTACTACTACCCGGGTTGGCAGGAGCCGGCGACGCTGCTCGACAACTTCATCAACATCAAGGCCTGGGAAGGCCTCGATTCCGAGCAGAAGGCGATCATCACGACGGCCAACGCCTATACAAACCTGTTCGTGCTGAACGAGTTCGTCTCCAACAATAACGCGGCGCTCAATACTCTGCGCAAGGATCACGGCGTCATTCTCAAGAAGTTCCCCGATCCGGTGTTGAACGGTCTCGGCGCGCTCGCCGGCCAAGTGCTCCGGGAACTGGCCGCGCAGGATCCGCTGAGCCAGGAGGTCATGGATTCGATCCTGAAATTCCGCGCCCCGGCGATCAATTACGCCGCCTTCTCGGAGCAGGCCTTCTACAACGCCCGTTCCCTGCCGTTCAGATACGTGCGTTAGCGAGCGGCGAGTCGGCGCCAAACGCCGGCCAATCGCAAATCAACCGGCGGGGCTCAACCCCGACGGTTCTTTCCGGACCTTGGCTGCAAGCCTTGTCGTCAGAAGAGCACCTTGGGCAGCCAGGTCGCAAGGGCCGGGAAGGCGGCGATCAGGAACAGTCCGATCACCTGGATCGTCACGAAGGGCACGACGCCCCGGTAGATGTCCATGGTCCCGATGCCGGGCGGCGCGACGCCGCGCAGATAGAACAGGGCGAAGCCGAAGGGCGGGGTCAGGAAGCTGGTCTGCAGGTTGACCGCGATCATGACGCCCAGCCAGACCGGCGACATATCCATCTGGAGCAGGATGGGGCCGACGATCGGCACCACGACGAAGACGATCTCGATGAAGTCGAGGAAAAAGCCCATGACGAACATGACCGCCATGACCAGCAGCATCGCGCCGAACATGCCGCCGGGCATGGCGTTGAGCACCTCGGCGACGATCCTATCGCCGCCCAGGCCGCGGAACACCAGCGAGAAGACCGAGGCGCCCAGCAGGATCAAGAACACCATGCAAGAGATCTCCATGGTGCTGCGCATGACGTTGGTGAGAATGCCGCTGCGATAGACCCGGCCCAGGCTGAGGACCAGGCCCCAGACCAGCACGAGACAGAAGCCACCGGCAACGATCGCCGCGATCAGGTCGCCGGCCGGGATGACGTCGCGCTGCATGCGCAGGTCGAAGAAGCTGGTAACAAGTACCAGCCCGACCACCGCCGACCCGGCCAGGAGGACCGGGCGGCGCACCGAGCTATCGATGCGCTGCGCGGCCAACAGGATGGCACCGACCGAACCGACGGCGGCCGACTCCGTCGGCGTGGCGATTCCGAGCAGGATCGACCCCAGGACCGCGACGATCAGGGTGAACGGCGGCACGAGAACGCGGACGACGCGGCTGCCCAAGCGCTCGCCGCCCGTCGGCCTCTCCACGGGGGGACAGCTCCGCGGGCGCAGCAGGCCGATGAGCAGAACCCAGAGCATATAGAGCCCGACCAGCATCATGCCCGGCAGGAACGCGCCGGCGAAGAGATCGACGACTGAAACCGGGTCGGGCGCGAAGTTGCCCTTGGCGAGCTGCGCCTGAGTGTTGGCGCCCTGCAGGATATCGCCCAGCAACACCAAAACGATCGACGGCGGAATGATCTGGCCGAGGGTTCCGGAGGCGCAGATGATGCCGCAGGACAGCGGCTTGCTGTAGCCGACCTTGAGCATGGCGGGCAGGCTCAGGAGGCCCATTGTCACCACCGTCGCGCCGACGATGCCGGTCGAGGCGGCGAGCAGCATGCCGACAAAGATCACCGAAATGCCCAGTCCGCCGCGCAAGCGGCCGAACAGCAGGCCCATGGTTTGCAGGAGCTCCTCGGCGATCTTCGAGCGCTCGAGCATCACGCCCATGAACACGAAGAGCGGCACGGCGACCAGCAGCTCGTTGACCATCACGCCGAAGTAGCGCGACGGCAGGCCGCCCAGGAGGCTCAAGTCGAACACGCCGAACAGCCAGCCGGTGAAGGCGAAGAGCAGGCCCGAGCCGGCCAGCGTCAGGGCCACCGGATAGCCGAGGATCAACAGACCGCAGGCCGCCGCGAACATGATCAGGCTGAGGACTTCGCCGAGGACGGCCGGGTCCATGGTCAGAGCGCCTCGTGCTCTTCCTCGACCGGCATGAACCCATCCCAGCCGGCGAGCGTCAGGAAGCTGCGCCCGGCCAGCGCCAAGCCCTGTAGTCCGAGCAGCATGCAGAACGCCAGGATCACGGTCTTGAGCAGGAACAGCGCCGGCAGGCCCCCGGCCTCGCGCGATTCCTCGAACTTGAGCCAGGACGCCAGGACGTATTGATAGCTGACCAGGAAGACCACGACGACCAAGGGCAACAGCAGGACCAGGGACCCGAAGAGGTCAATCACCGACTTGTAGCGGGGACTCGCCGTGCGGTAGATGATGTCGACCCGGACGTGGCCGTTGTGCAGCAGGGTATAGCCCGCGCCCAGCATGAAGACGATGCCGTGCAGCCAGACGTAGGATTCCTGCATCCAGACCCAGCCGATCGCATAGATGTAGCGCAGGATCACGACAACGAACGTGATCAGCACCATCGCCAGCGTAAGCCAGGCAACCCCCCGGCCGATCACGTCGTTCAGGCGGTCGACGAAACGGACGAAGGCAGCCAGACCTGCCAAACGCTTTGCCCCTCTTCGGTAACCGGCCCCCCGGCCGGCCCTCCTAGCGGCGCCGGCGCATCGCCGCGCGCCAGACCAGCGGCAGGATCGCCGCCGCCAGCATGACCTTCAGCAGATCGCCGAAAACGAACGGCAGGAAGCCGGCGGCAAAGGCCGCGCCCAACGGGCCGCTCGCCCCCGTGTCGGCGATATAGGCTTGGCCCGGACCGGCATAGAACAGCGCCAACCACGCCAGGCCCGGCAGATAGATCGCCAGGTTGCCGGCGAGCATGGCGAGTGCAGTCAGCGGAACGCTGCGGTCCCACCCCCGCTCGGCCAGGTAACCGACCAGGGCGGCAGCCAGCACGAAACCGGCGATGAAGCCGCCGGTCGGACCGGCCAGGACCGCCGGGCCGCCCGAAAACTGGGCGAAGACCGGCAGGCCGAGCGCGCCCTCCATCGCATAGAGCAGCAAGGTCGCGGCACCCAGTCGCCAGCCGAAGGCCATGCCGACGACCAGTACGGCAAAGGTTTGTCCGGTGACCGGCACCGGCCAGAGCGGCACCTGCACCTGCGCACTGAGCGCCACGAGCAGGCTTCCGCAGACCGCGAGGATCGAGCCGCGCAGCCAGGTCTGGGCCGCATCGGTTGGCCAGAGCGTCGTTGCCAGGGTTGCCCTGGTGATGGATTGCGAAAACAAATGCCTCTCCCGTTTCTGCGCGACGACCCCGACACGGCCGTTGTCCCCGCGCGGCCAGACCTGCGCTGCGGGACGGCGCCCCGAAGCCCCACCTCAATACGGTAACGGACTCCGGCTGCCAAGTCCAAACGCGGAAGACCGCGCGGCAAGCGACCGGGGCGGAGGAAGCGTCAGATGCAGTCGTCGGAATTCCGAGGGGGTTAGCCGAACTTGTCCGTCTTGGGGAAGCCCTTGGGCGGCAGGCGGCCGGCCTGGGCGCGCTTGCCGATCCAGGCAGTCAGGTCGGTCTCGGTGCGTGTTCGCCCGCCGGAGGTGGTCCAGGACAGCCCGTCGGCGAGATTGAAGGTATTCACCGCCCAGAGGCCGCCGTCCTTGTACTTCTGCAGGATCACGCCGCGCCCGCGGGTCATCTCCGGCAGATCCTCCAAGGGGAAGACCAGCAGCTTGCGGTTCTCGCCGATGACCGCGACGCTGTCGCCCACGACTGGCGAGCAGGTCACCGCCTCCTCGCCCTCGGCCAGGTTGAGTACCTGCTTGCCGTTCTTGGTCTGGGCGACCACCTCGTCCTCGGGCACCACGAAGCCGCGGCCGGCGGAGGAGGCCACCAGCAGCTTGCGCCCCGGCTGGTGCACGTAGAGCGCGACGATGTCCTGATCGTTCGGCAGGTCGATCATGAGGCGCACCGGCTCTCCGAAGCCGCGGCCGCCGGGCAGCTTGTCCACGCCGATCGTGTAGAAGCGCCCGTTGGTGGCGAACATCAGCAGCTTGTCCGTCGTCATGGCGGGCAGCGCGAAGCGGCCGCGGTCGCCTTCCTTATACTTGGCGTCGGAGACGTCTTCCTGGTGTCCCTTCATGGCGCGGATCCAGCCCTTGGCAGAGCACAGCAGCGTAACCGGCTCGCGCTCGACCACGGCCTCGAGCGGTACGACGACGTCGGGCGGCGCGTCGCCGATTTCCGTGCGCCGCCGGCCGAGCTCGGTCTTGGGGCCGAAACGCTGCTTGATCTCCCCAATCTGCGCCGCGATCACGCCCCAGCGCCGGTCCTCGTCCTTGAGCAGCTTCTTGAGGTCGGCGCGTTCCTCGGTCAGCGCCGCGTGCTCCTTGCGAATGCCCTCCTCCTCGAGCTTGCGCAGGGCGCGCAGGCGCATGTTGAGGATCGCCTCCGCCTGCACGTCGCTCAGCTCGAAGCGCTTCATGAGGATGGCCTTGGGCTCGTCTTCCTCGCGGATGATGAGGATCACCTCATCGATGTTCAGGTAGGCGATCAGGTAGCCGTCCAGCACCTCCAGACGCCGGGCGATCTGCTCCAGGCGGTAGCGGGTGCGGCGCAGCAGCACCTCCTGCCGGTGGTCGAGGAAGGCCTGCAGCACCTCCTTGAGGCCCATGACCCGCGGCGTGTGCTCGGCGTCCAGCACGTTCATGTTGAGGCTGACCCGGGTCTCCAGGTCGGTCTGGCGGAACAGCGATTCCATGAGCACGACCGGGTCGACGTTGCGGCTTTTCGGCTCGAGGACCAAGCGGATCTCGGCAGCCGACTCGTCGCGCACATCATTCAGCACGGCGAGCTTGCGGGCGGCCAGAAGCTCGGCGATCTTCTCCACCAGGCGGGACTTCTGCACCTGGTAGGGAATCTCGGTCACCACCACCAAGTAGCCACCGCCCTTCAGCTTCTCGCTGTGCCAGCGGGCGCGCACTCGGAACGCGCCGCGCCCGGTTTTGTAGGCCTCGATGATCGACTCACGGCCTTCGACCAAGACGCCGCCGGTCGGGAAGTCCGGCCCCGGCACCAGCTCGACCAGCTTTGCCATGGTCGCTTTGGGATGCTTGATGAGGTGGACCAGCGCATCGCAGAGCTCGGCCAGATTGTGCGGCGGAATCGCGCTGGCCATGCCGACCGCGATGCCCTGGGCGCCGTTGGCCAGCAGGTTGGGCAGGCTGGCCGGCAGGACCACCGGCTCCTCCTCCGCGCCGTCGTAGGTCGGCCGGAAGTCGACCGTGTCTTCGTCGATGCCTTCGAGCAGGGCGGTCGCGGCCTCGGTCAGGCGCGACTCGGTGTAGCGCATGGCCGCGGCGTTGTCGCCGTCGACGTTGCCGAAATTGCCCTGGCCGTCGATCAACGGATAGCGCAGCGAAAAATCCTGGGCCAGGCGCACCAGCGCGTCGTAGATCGACTGATCGCCGTGCGGGTGAAACTTGCCGATGACGTCGCCGACCACCCGGGCCGATTTCTTGAAGCCCTGGTCCGGGTTGAGGCGCAGCTGGCGCATGGCGTAGAGCAGGCGCCGGTGCACCGGCTTGAGCCCGTCGCGCACGTCGGGCAGCGAGCGCGCCATGATGGTCGAGAGCGCATAGGCCAGGTAGCGTTCCTCCAGGGCATCGGAGAAACGTACGGTCCTGATCTCGCCGGCCGGCTCGCTATTCGAAGACGAAGTCATGGATCTCTCTCAAGGAACCGCGACATATAGTAGGTGTGCGGCCCAGGGTCTACAACAGATTGCTGCGAAACGCCGCAAGACTGCCCGACTAATCCTTAAGGACGGGTTTCCAAGGTGAAAGCTGGGCGCTCAGAACCGGTCGATCCGGTAAGGGGCCATGTCGAGGACCGGGTCGCGGTCGGCCACCAGATCGGCGATCAGGCGGCCGGTCTTGGCGCCCAGGCCCAGGCCGCAGTGGCCGTGGCCGAAGGCGAAGAAGGTGTTGGCGTGGCGCGGCGAGGCCGAGATGACCGGCAGGGAATCGGGCATCGAGGGCCGGAAGCCCATCCAGCGGGTCGCACCGCCCGCATCGAGTCCGGGCAGCCAGCGCCGGGCGTGGCGCGCGAGGACCTCGGCGCGGCGCCAGTCGGGCGGCGCCTTCAGCCCGCCGAGCTCCACCGTGCCGGCGAGCCTGAGACCGGTTTCCAGCGGCGTGCAGACAAAGGCCCGCTCGGAGGAATAGACCGGCAGGCGCGGCAGCACGCCCGGGGCGGGCAGGTGCAGGTGGTAGCCGCGCTCGGTGTCGAGCGGCGGCCGGCTGCCGAGCTGGGCGCTCAGCGCCTTGGACCAGGCGCCGGCGACGACGACGACGGTATCACAGGGCCGGCGGCCGTGGTCGGTGAGGACCGCGCGCGGGCCCGCCGCGCCGAGCTCGAAGCCCCGCGTCTCCTCGCGCAGAAGCCGGCCGCCGTGGCCCTGGAAGGCCTCGGCCAGCACCTGGACCAAGCGGAAGTTGTCCACGACGTGTGCCACCTGCGGATAGAACACCGCGCGCGGGAAGATCGGCGCCAGGGCAGGTTCGAGCTGGCGCAGCTCCTCGGGGGTCAGCACCTCGAGGCGCACGCCGCGACGGCGCTGCAGCTCGAGCATCGGCGCAGCGGCCCGGTACCCCGCCTCGCTCTCGTAGACGCAGACCCAGCCGGTCCGGCGCAGCATGTCGCTGGCCCCGGCCATTTCCAGAAGCGGCTCGAAGGCCTCGACCGACCCGTGGTGCAAGGCGGCGAGTGCGATCGAGATCTCTTCGACCCGCCGCGCCCTGCTGGCGGAGATGAAACGGAGCAGCCAGGGCATGATGCGCGGCAGGTAGCCCCAGCGAACGGCCAGCGGCCCCAGGGGATCGAGCAGCATGCCGGGCGCCTTCCACAGGATGCCCGGCGTGGCCACCGGAACCACGGACTCGGTCGGCAGCACCGCGCCGTTGCCAAAGGACGCCCCCTCGCCCGGCCCCTGCCGGTCGATCAGGGTCACCCGGTGCCCGTCGCGCAGCAGAGTGAGCGCACAGCACACGCCGACGATGCCGGCGCCGATCACGGCGATGTCCTTGGCGAGGCCGGCGTTCATTCCCCCCCTCCGGATTGCGCGTCATCCCGTCGCACTCAGCTAGAACCTCCTCCGCCTCATCCGCGCCAGCTCTTCCACCACGCCCGCGCCCACCGCCAGCGTTCGCGCACCCAGGGCACGTCGAAGAACATGACCAGAAAGCCCAGCGGAATCATCCAGAAGCCCAGGATTGGCAGAAACCCGAGAATGCCACCGACGATCAGCGCCAGGCCCAGAACAATTCGAAAGGCTTTGGGGGCGGTGACGGTCGACCGGTAGTAGTGATTGGGCTTTTTCATATGCTTGCATGCGATTTTCGATACTTCCATTCAGCTCAACGGTCCTATTGAATTAATGGACTATTCAGGGCCGCTGGTCGTCATTGAATGGCCTTGCGCACAGCTTAGCGATAATATGACGGCAGACCAGCCCGGGCGTCGCGGGCGGGCGGGGAGTGAAACATGTCTGCTGTCATATCGACCAGAGAAGAGCTGTCCCGCATGAGCAAGGAACAGCTCATTGCGGAACTGGTCGACCTTAGGCGCCGGATCCGGAGCCTGGAGGCGGAGCAGGTCCATTACGAGCAGGCCGAGAAGCTGCTGAAGGAACGCGAAGCCGAACTCAGAAGGGCTCAGACGATGGCCAGGATCGGCGTCTTCGTCTGGGACGACGGGACGGACCGCTGTGCCTTCTGCTCCGAGGAGTTGGCGGACCTGCTGGGCCTGTCGGTGCCGCAGGTCATGAAAAGCTGGCGCTCGCAAGAACGCGTCTTGGAGACGCTGCATCCCGACGACCGGGCCCGCTACGACCAAGTGGTCAAGGAGGCGACCAAGAACGCCGCACCCTACAGCGTCGAGTTCAGGATGCTCGACGACGAAGGAAATGTGCAGCACAGGCGCGAACTGGGCGAGCCGGTCTTGGACGACGATGGCCGGCTCTTGCGCACCTTCGGAACGGTCCAGGACATTACCGATATCAAGCGTGCCGAAGAGGCGTTGCGCGAAAGCCAGAGCCGCTTTCAGGACTTCGCCGCAGCCTCGGCGGACTGGTTCTGGGAAATGGACGCGGAGCTTCGCTTCACCTACATGTCCGTCAACGTGGAAAGGGCCCTCAGCCGGGCGCCGGAGTGGTACTACGGCAAGACCCGCGAGGATATCCTGGGCGAAGGCTACGATCGCGATGCCTGGAAGGCACACATTCAGACACTGCGGGACCGCAAGCCGTTTCGGGATTTCACCTATCCGCTCGCCAGCGACGGCGCCGAGCAGCGTTGGCTCAGCACCAGCGGGATCCCCATTTTCGATGAAGACGGCACGTTCCTCGGGTATCGCGGCTGCGGCCGCAACAGCACCGCGGCGGTCGCGGCGGAACAGGCGCTGCGTGAAAGCGAGCTGAGGTATCGCAACCTCGTGCAGCTCTCGCCGGACGGAATCATAATCAATTTCGAAGATAGGATCGCGTTCGCCAACCCAGCGGCGGTCCGCTTTCTCGGCGCGGAAGCGGCCGGCGACCTGATTGGCAGGCGCATGCTCGATTTCATCCACCCCGACTTCCACAAGCTCGTTCGGGCGCGTGTCGGAAGCGTCCTTGAGAAGGAGGAGAACCAGGCCTGGATCGAGCAGGTCTATGTCGGCGTGGATGGCCGGGTCTTCTACGTGGAAAGCTCCGCCACGCCGATCAGTTACCGCGGGAAAACCGCGGTCTTGACGGTGTTCGGCGATATCACGGATCGCAAGAAGGCCGAGGAGGCGCTGCGCGAGAGCGATGCCAGATTCCGCGAGATTTTCGACGAGTCCCCGGTCTCGCTATGGGTCGAGGACTGGTCGGCCTTGAAACGCGTGCTGAACCAATTGGCCGAACAAGGTGTCGAGGACCTTTCCGACTATTTCCGCGAGCACCCCGAGCAGCTGCTCGAAGCCTATGACCTCCCGGAAGTCGTCGATATAAGCCGGGAAACACTCCGGGTTTACCGTGCGTCGAGCAAGCAGGAGCTGTTCGAGATCATGGGGAGCGACCGTGTGGACCCGGAGGACCTGGAAGGCTTTCGCGAGCAGCTCTCACGGCTTTTCGCTGGGGCCCGGAGCAACGAGTACGAAGCCCGCGAAACGGCCTGCGACGGTTCAAGGATCGTCACGCGCATGCGTACGGTCATTCCACCGAACTACGGCGACAGCTGGGCGAGGGTTCTCATCACCATAGAGGACATCACAGAGCAACGGCGCGATCGCGATGCGCTAAGCCTAAGCGAGAGCCGTTATCGTGAGCTCTTCGACGAGTCCCCAGTGCCGATGTTGGAGGAGGACTGGAGACCTGTGAAACAGCTGCTGGACGGACTGGCGAAGCAGGGAGTCGAGGACCTCCGCGGCTATTTCCGCGATCACCCAGACCAGCTGGGCAGGGCCTACGACGCGGCCCGGCGCTATGGAATCAGCCAGGGCGCGGTCGACCTGTACCGCGCCTCGAGCAAGGACGAGCTGCGGGCCGCCATGACACAGCAGACGGCGGATCCGGACGAGCTCAGGGGATACGGCGACATGATCGCCGATTTCTATGGGGGCGCCACGAGCTACGAATACGAAGCGGACGAGATTGCGTGCGACGGCTCGCATATCGCCACCCGGATCCGGGCGGTGATTCCACCCAAGTACCTCGACACCTGGTCGCGGGTCTTCGTCACCATCGAGGACATCACAGAACGCAAGAACGTCGAAACACAACTCCACCAAGCGCAGAAGTTGAGAGCGATCGGCCAGCTGACGGGCGGCGTGGCCCATGACTTCAACAATCTCCTCGCGGTCATAATGGGCAACGCCGAAGTGCTTTCGCTTAGACTCGGCGAAGACGACAAGCAGACGCAGGCGCTCATAAAGGCGGCCTCGCGAGGCGCTGACCTGACTCAGCGCCTCCTGGCCTTCTCGCGCAAGCAACCGCTGTCTCCCCAAGCCATATACATGGACACCCTGGTGTCCAGCACGCTGGACATGCTGCACCGAACCCTGGGCGAGACGATCGAGACACGGACATCAATGGGCCCGGATCTATGGCGGGCGATGGCCGACCCGGGGCAGCTGGAGGGCGCTCTCTTGAACCTCGCCATCAACGCGCGCGACGCCATGCCCGGCGGCGGCACGATGACGATCGAAACCGCCAATGTCGAGCTGAACGAAGACAACATCGCCGCCGGGACGGAGATGAGTCCGGGCGAATATGTCATGCTGGCGGTCAGCGATACGGGAAGCGGCATGCCGCCGGAGGTGTTGGAATACGCCTTCGAGCCCTTCTTCACCACCAAGGATGTCGGCGAAGGCAGCGGCTTGGGACTCAGCATGGTCTATGGATTTGCCAGGCAGTCGGGCGGCCAAGTGACGATCCACAGCGAGGACGGCCGCGGAACGACCGTGAAGCTATATCTGCCGCGAGCGGAAGGTTCCGATCAACCGGTCCGGAAGACGGTTTCGGCGCTGGAGCCGAAGGCGCGGGGCGAGAGAGTTTTGGTGCTCGAGGACGATGCGGACGTGCGGCAGCTCGCCGTCTCGATCCTCCGGGGTCTCGGCTACGAAGTTCTGCAAGCACAGGACGGCAAAGCGGCCCTTGCGGTTCTAAAAGGCTCCCCCCCGGTCGACCTGTTATTATCCGACGTGGTGCTTTCCGGCGGCATGACCGGACCGCAGGTGTCGGATGTGGCAAGGCGCATTTACCGCGCCACCAAGACCCTGTTCATGTCGGGCTACGCCGAGACCGCACTCCGCGACCACAGGGCAGTGCTCGACGGTGCCGGACTGATCAACAAACCGTTCCACAGACGCGAACTGGCCCAGAAAGTACG
>Ga0224504_10000603_pt1 | contig 16060 bp, 9 predicted proteins | sample SF_Oct11_sed_USG_3_FD_170160 | JGI IMG/M metagenome (GOLD analysis project Ga0224504, IMG submission 170160) | Sediment microbial communities from San Francisco Bay, California, United States - SF_Oct11_sed_USGS_24 | ecosystem: Environmental > Aquatic > Marine > Sediment | place: USA: California... | reverse complement strand
CTAAATCTGGTAAGACTTGTGTAATGTGCATTTGGTTGTATACCATTTACATTAGTTGGAGAACTTCTTCTCATTCTATTCGCAGCCATCGATCCCAATATAGAAGATGGAATATTATTACATAAAATATATTGAGCATTCATCCAATGCCATATAGCATCGTCACCTGCAATTATTTTTCCATCTAAATCAGAACTTACTACATACTTATCCCACTCGTTATTGATTGGCCATGCTCCGTATCCCTTGTCAGTAGTGCTAGGAATTGTAGGCGCCTCTGCATTAAGAAACAGCACTTCGTCCAAAGTTACATAAGTCGCAGTGTCGGAGGATATAACATAAATTCTATAATGTAAATACGCTTCCTGATTTTCAAAATAGAAGGCTCTTTTTTGACTAGGTGCAGTCCAAAAAATTCCAGAACGTGTATCTAAGTCCACCCAGTCTGTTCCATTATTAGAACCTTCAATCTTCCATGAAGTAGGGATATGCAACGCACTGTCGCTTCTGTTACGAATAATGTATCTATTAACTACAGTAGCAACAGGGAATTGATAAGATAACCAGCAAGGAAATCCGGTGCCTGCATTTGTCCATCCATAATCTCCCTCAGTACCATTAAAGGCTTTGTAGGGATCTTGTCCCGCCGCATAGTCGGAAGCAGAAACAATACCACCTGGTGCTGTATTAGAAGTCATTTTAGGAACTAAATTAGTAGGGTCGGCATAAGCTATTCCTCCAGTCGGCATTCTAATCAGCCCTGCCAGCGATCCCGACGCATATGTTAGTTCCAATTGCCCGATGCCAGTGTAACTTCCATACCAGTTCTCTGTAATTCTTATTCGATACTTTACATAAGATCCTGGGTTTGCTACCGTAAATTCTTGTGACCAAGTCTGACTCAAATTAGGAACTCCAGTTCTAGTATCGACAACAGTCCATCCTCCAGTTCCAGAAGCAACTGAAATATCTGCATTTACATCATTAGTTCCTTCTAGAGTAAAGTCTTGAGGTTCTGAATTACTTTTGGCAGTTACATCATGATATCTATAACTGGATATAGTTGTAGGAAGTAAGAAAGTAAGTCCTGCAGACATAGGTAAATTTGCGGAAGATGCGTACCAACCAATTGTACCGCCATCAAACATCTTCGACGCATCGTTAGTGCTATAGACAGCAGTTTCGCTCGTCTCTATCTGATCGGTTAGCGGCAGTCCTCCTGTTAATTTAACATCATTTAAGGTTTCCCAAGAAACACTATCCTGAACTGTCCTATCTGCTATTAATAGTCCTCCATTTCCTTCAGAGCGATCTACACATATAAAATTAAAAAATCCATTAGGTGCATTTCCCGGAACGACTGGTAATAGTGTTCCATCTCCACCTAACTCGCTAAATGTTCCTGCCACTCCACTACTGGCAACGTACTTACATTTAATACTATCTCCTACTACCATACTTGTTAGGTTAGTTTTTTCAGTAAGGCCCGGCATTGACTCATTGCCACCAGATGGTTCATATGCCGTAGTTCCATAAGGCATGGCTTGATCAAAAGTAGTTGCGCCAAAGTTGACATTTGCACTTAGTGCAGTGGCGTGAAAATTTACCACCATAATAAATGGGTACATAGTAGCCCCTGCTCTTTCAGATATATCTACATATTCGGCATCTAACCCTGTTTGAAGAACTCCATCAAAATATACGTTAAACGTATTATTATCTAAATCTAACACAATTCCAATTGTTTTATTCATACCGCCAGTTAATCCGCCAGTATCTACCTGTCCGCCATTCTTCCAGCAGTATCCATATCTAGCATCATATCCACGATAAATAACACTGCCACTCAGCGTAGGAGTTCCAATTTCTTCGCAAACACCAAAACACAGCCTATCGGCAGTAGATGTATCAGTAAATTCCCAATACCATTTGCCAGAATTTTTTCCTTCGGTTGCTCTTACAAATGCAGGTTCACTAGTAAAACCAGCAACACTTAGATCCCCATTACTTAAAGTAACATTAGCGGTTTTATCTAAAGGGTTTAAAGTTATTGGCATAAAATCTCAACTCCTTTCTATATATTTGATAATATCTTTTCCCACTTTGCGAGCTCGTTAGCACTTGCAGAAATCTTTATCTCGGTCTGAGAATCTCCAAAGAAAAATCTTAATTTTCCATCAAAACTCTGATCGCAAGATATATACAAAAATGCACTAACGACTCTTTGTACTACGTCGTATACAATCTTTAAAGACAAATTGAATGTGTGCTTGGCAAAAGTGTATATTTTTTTATATCCCACAGTATATTTCACAACAGCGTCTACTCTTTTATAAGGCTTAGCTGAATTCTGCATTGAGATGAAATCTGTAATAGCATCTTTATAATGTATTAAGCTAAAAGGTTGATGGTCGATAAAATCGAATATATGTCCGTTACCCTCTGCCTCTAATTTGAATGGAAGTCCGTTGATATTAAAAATTCCAGTCGAATATAATTCTATCATATTACACTTATTTTGTTCTAACAATAAACTGTTATATAACTTTAATGATTCTGGATCCATTTTAAATGCTTGCATTTCGCTATTATATGATATAGTTAACTTTTCGTTACCTTCTAACTTTTCTAACTTCTGTAAATCTAAGTTTTGAAATCCAATCTTTCCAGAAGCTCCATCGAAATGAAGTAACTGTTTTTCTATGTCATATAAACCAAAAACTTTTAGTTGCGTTTGATCTATTTCAGAAAACGGAGTCTCTACTCCGTTATCAAATTCTTGTAGTATTTGTCCACTATATAATTCGGCCTTCCAAATCATGTACTTACCCCACTTCCTTTAATATCCAAGGGAGGCAACTACTGCCTCCCTTTACAATACCGCATCATGTATATTGATACGAAACTCTAGTTTTCCAACTAACTGCACCAGCTGGCGCCCATTCGTATACTTGCAAACGTAATTTCACTCTAGCAAAATTTACTGCCGTAGCTGGAGTTATTCTATTTCCGTCATTTACTGCTCCCTCGATTACTCCAGATGCTCCTTGAGCATTTAATAAAGTAACTGTAGAAGTACTTCCATGAATCTCTTGCCAAGCAGAGAACACACTTCCATCGAAGGTTTGCACTTCTACAACTCCAGCCCTTGATGCAGGATTGGGGTCTGCTATTAGTCCAGAATCTGTTCCATCAGTATGTTTAGTAGTTATGAATACATTAGTCATGTCAGATACAGGAGTAACTCCAGACTTATTGTTCCAAATATAAAACTCTTTCTCTGCAGAAAAGTTTCCTGCGTCTACAGTACCAACTGACCAAGATAACGCAATAGCTTCAACCTCGTCTACTACTTCATACCACTTTGGAATTGGTTGTGCCATAACTTATTCCTCCTTTACTATTGTAATGTAAATATATTAACAATGAAATTGGTTTGTGGGCCCGAATTTAATAATTTCAAGTATACATAATCATTACCCGTAACATCAATAAACGGTATTTCCATGATATCCCACAAAACATTTTCAACTATTCCTGAATGATAAATCCACTGCCCACCCTGTTCTTCCTTTAAGCTAAATTGGAAAGATCCTACGTATCCTTCTGTAGGAGTTACTCGTATAGCTTTTATTCTTCCTTTATGAGCAAACGATATATATTCTTCTATAGACTCTCCGACATTTAATGTATATGTTTCTGTATACTTAACAATATCATTAGAGGCTTGAGCACTATCGAATTCTAGTCCGGACTCGCCTTCGTTAACTCTAACATACTTCCCACCTTTACCTAAATACGATGCAGGAGTATCGACTAGTTGCCGAAACTGACTCAAGGCGTTATAGATGTCATCGCCAAAACTTTCTGCACTTAATGTTCCTAATACTAATACATATACTTCCTCGTCTTCGCTTAGGTCATAATTAAATGTTATACTTGTGGCGGAGGTTTTTACATAATCCAATGTAGTTCCTTCAAATACTTCTAAGCCTTGAAGAGTGACCAATAAAACATCCTTAGAGATATCGATTTGAAATTGCGTTAGGTCAATAACCCTTTGCCCATCTACAGAAACTACAACCCTTTCCGCAAGAACTGACGAAGATCCGGTTTCTAGTTCCTGTAAAATAACAGCCAAGTTTTTATTATCAGTTTGGCGATAAATCGCTTGCAAGGTATGTTGATTTGCCGCATTTTTACCGAGTAACAAATCATGCTGTTGCCCAGTATTTGGATTAACTACTCTTAATACACTTCCAGCCATATTATCACCACCTAACTATTTGTTATTCTAGATTGAATCTAAATGGCTCTACATCAGAAGGTTCTAATCCCTCTTCCCTAAATACTCTTCCATATAGCGTAGTAGTACCTAATCCAGCAATTTCTGGAACAACAACTGACTCTGTATATTCCTCAGATAAAGCATTTGGGTCTAAGCTGAATTTTACAAGTGTGTAGGCTACAATATCGCCTTCGTAAGCAATGGCCGACACAACAACATCATTAAATGCCACTTCGTGAGGATTTTGTAACTCTACCTCAAAATCAATTTTATTTCCTTCAAAGTATCCAAGAAAGAATTCTTCATCTAGTTGCATACTTTGTCCATCGACAAAAACTAATAGAGTTGATCCGTAATAATATATATCTCCCCCACACATATCAAAAACTGATGATGTGTGGACTTCCTCGAACGACTCATCAAATATTTTAAAGTATATTCGTGCGTCTGGAATATCATCAAGAAGTAAAGTGACTCCATTATACGGATCATTTACCTTTCTAGAAAAAATAACTTCATTAGTAGTTTCTCTACAAAGATCGACTCTATAATTTTCAGGAACGTTTAATAACTGAACTTCATTGCTTTTATAAATCTTGACAAAATCTACTTGAAACTGAGATGATCCAGCAACTGCAGGCCCTTTACAAATTAATCCTATCTTTCCAGCACTTTCGAATTCCATAGAAGCAACTAGCTCCCAATTTGCCGCCAATGTATTTCTGCCATACATTGTATATACATTTCCAGATTTGATTACTCGCATATACTCATAAACAAAAGATACATCCTGCTCTTCATCATAGTATTCCAAAATCTCTAAACTGTTATCTATTTCTCTAAAAATAACAATTCCAGACTGGACTAATGAAGATAGTGGCAAATAATCGTTTTTCATATCTAAAACATATTTCTCCGGCTCATCCAATAACAACATAACATCTGGATCCGAATGAAATAGTTTTAAATATCCAGGACGCTCAGCCAAAGAATATCTAGTATCGTCATTTGGAACGAGCGTCCAAGCTAAGTTTAATTCCGTAGAATCGAAATCATCGAAAAATATCTTGCCACTTACTAGTCTAGTAGTATTCATATTAAGATATTGGATACATTACAGTATACAGATCAACTACTCTTGTCATTTTAACTTTGTCAAGTCCTAAAGTTCCAGCTAGTTCTATCAAATGAGCTTTTGCTTCGTCAAACGAAACTGATTCGTATTCTTTTATCCAACCCTCTGACCCGAATAGTGTATATGTATAATCCGGACCAGTTCCGCTCCTTGTATACAATTCTCCAGAATTTGCTTGCGACCAAACGATCCATCTTTTTTCTTTTCTATCCTGTTCGAAAGTGTTACTCATAGTTAATTCCTCCTCACGTTAATTTTTTATTAATTTCTACCCATCGATGCCTTACGCCCTTAACTTTATCAATAACAGTATTTCCAGGAGTATGTGGTGATTTATATACTCCGTGATGGTTATGATAGTAGTTAGCAAGGTCTTGTATCAATGACTGTATATAAATATTTCCATCGATATTTACATCTTCGATTGGAATATTCATTACTAATGCTTCGGTATACCATCTTATCCATCTGTATACTCTAAAATAATCCTCTCTAGCAGATCCTCCAGAATCCTGTACTGTATAACTATCGGGATAGTATTCAGGTAATCGATATATTTTATCTGGGGCCTGAGTTGTTACCCAATCATATAATAAATTTAAAAAGTGTTTGAGTGCTTGGTCTGGAGTAAATCTAGTATACAGCTCCATATGAGCATCCCATAGGTTTATACAAAAATCTATGAAGTTGGAAATTATATAAATACTAACCGGAATTTCAGTTTGACCCAACTCTGCTCCATTAGGCAGTGGGTGTTGGGAATATCCATTAACTGGATTCGTTACATACGGGTAATCCATAGGCAAAATCATCCAATCTACCGGACCCTCGTCGGGCATATAATACCATCTTCTATACATTTCAGTATAAACAAATTCATTAAGTAATTCTAAAGTCTTAGAATATTTGTCAAGCAACACTGACTCATTAAATATTATAACATTCTCTGATTTGATTTGCAAGAAATTTGAAAATTGTGTAGTTCCCTCTTTTTCTTTTTTTATATAATATATCCCATTCTTAAAACCTAGTCGCACATCTTTCAACGCATGTTCTACTCCATACTTTTGTTGAGTCGCTACATCTTTCAATTTAGTTTCTACTAATTTCATTTCGTTATAGGCACAAATAGTTTGTTCTGCTTCTGCAAAAGATATTCCAGTATCTATAAGAATATGTTTTTTTCCGTGTATTGACAAATATACTCTCGATCTTAAAACTATCTCGTTACTTTCTTTTTCATCAACCATTACTAATCTTGTATCGAGCTTTATATCGTTCGAAGAAGTGCCTAATATTTTTTCTGCTTGGAAATATCCAGATTTTATCACTTTAGCAAATTCCAAAGCATTCATAAAAACTATATCGTTTGCATCTGATTTTAATATTTGTTCTATTTTCAAAAGAGTGATATTTGACGAATCGATATCTTTTTCTGTTTTGAAAATCTTACCAACATTTATTAAATTTAACTTTGCCATACATTTCATTTTGCCTAAATCGATGTTGTTTTCTTTTATCAAAGAAAATGTCTGTATTAAATCAACAACTAGAGACTTATTCATTGTTTGCAACGAATCCACTTTTATTTGAGAATTTCTTTCTAAATGTATAGTATCCAAAACTTCCAAAAAATTATCTTCATCATCGAGCAAATTAATGCTATCGATAGAAAGTAATGTAGCTATATTGTCTACTGTCAACAGAGAATTTAATTGGGTTAGTTGCGGATAAACTGCCTCATACCCACTTGCTTTAAGAAACGCAACATACGGTTTAGTTAATACCTCTAAATTTATTGTGTTCTTTAATTTACCAAATTCGCATAACTTTCTTAATACGTTTATAGTGTTGTCTAATATAGTTATAGGCGAGCTGGCTAAGTCTAATGTCTTTAATTGATTTGAATGACTATATTCGTATATGTTTTTTTGAGTCTTTTGTATATCAGATAGACTTAAATAGCTATTTGAGTCTAATGCCTTTAATTGATTTGAATGACTATATTCATGTATATTTTTTTGGACTTTGTGTATATCAGATAGACTTAAATAATTATCCGACAATAATGTCGCTAACTTTAGTTCATCTACTATTTTATTTTTACTCACAAAACTAATCGACAATTCGTCTAATATTTTATTTTTACTCACAAAATTAATTGGCAATTCTTTTAATATTTTATCAAGTCGTGTCGTAGTATTCAAAAGTAATAAATCTACTATCTTCTGATTTACTTTTTCGCCTGTTAATAATTTTCCTAAATTCGAATTCGTAGCTAAAATGTCTCGATTTACAAAATGCAAATCAAAGTCAGTAATATCTTTCGCAAACCTATCAGTTTTAGTATGTCCGAGTTTAGTAGTTATATCTTTCGGTTTCCTATCAGTTCTAGTGTGCCCATCTTTAATCGTTACATCCCTTTCTAACTTATCTACTAATTTAGACAATTCGTGCATCGTAAATATTGTATCTTTAGCCAATTTAATACTTGCATCGTCATATAAAAATATACCCTTAACTGATTTAGTTCCAGCAGATATTTCTTTCAGTTGAGAAACACTTTTAAAATAAAATTCAGTTAAAAAGGATCTACCGAAAGTTGCAAATTTTGATAAATCTTTTTCTATCTGTGTACTGTGTCCTAAACTAGTATATTTAGTTTTAGCTTTTTCTGTTTTTATTGTATTTCCTAAAGAGGTTTCGATTATTTTTTCTATGGCGGGCATTTTAAGTAACTCTATATCTAAAACACTTTCTATCATATTAGTGAATAAAAATGATATATATTTTTCATTACCCATTAAAATGTTTTTCGATAAACTTAATTCTGCAAGACTATCCGGCGCACCTAAAATAAATCTTTCTACAATGCCTACTTCTGGAGTAATTATATTAGTTGAAGGACCCAATCCCATAGATATTGTTTCTTTGTTAGGCTTGCTCAGTGAGCGAGTTATTAATTTGAATACAGTTCTTAAATTCTCTCTATCTAACATAAACTCGCACCCACATTTGGATGCCTCCCTAGCTACTGGAATTACTAACTTAGTTAAATCTTCTAAAATAATATCAAGCACTCTATCGTGTTCTGTCGTAACTTGTTTTACTTGAGTCGCTTGTTTACTTTTGGCCGATATAACAACACCCTCAACTAAAGAACTTTCTTTAGGCTTATCAAGTATAGTATTGTTGAGCAAAAGTCCTTCGTTTATATTATTTAACATAATCTTTTCTTGTATTGTTATATCAGCTTTTGGAGTTAGTAGTAGTTTAAATAATTTGTCTGTACTTGTTAACGTATGCTCTTTTTGTAGTGGGGCGGCCTGCTTATTTAAAGTAATAAACTTACTAGAATAGTCAGTAAATGCACTAAACAAGACAATTTGGTTCTCTGTGCGAGTTAAATCGTAAAGATCTTTAAGTTCGTAAAAAAGTCTACTTTCGGCTTCTACCCACGCCGGACGTAAAAGAGCATTTATCTGACTGTTTACTTTTTCTAGTTTATATAAGTCTCCTGCAAGAGTAGCCATCCTCTTTTCGTAACCCAAAAAGGCAAGATGTCCATTTAGTCCGCTCGTATCGGACACTGAATTGAAGGATAGTGGAAATGTTTTTACGTCAATGAACGTATAAGAAAGGGTCACAAGTTCCAGGAGCGGCGTAGGTACTGCTCCTGGATGATCGGTTGTGTAGAATTGTATATAATGATCACTATTCTCCATTTCCACATCTCCTTGAAAGGCTATTAAACAATTGCCTCAGTATCTTTTAATACAGCTAAGCCATATAATACATTAGTAGCATTATTCAACATACTGTATGGAGCAGACACTAAGAATGTCTTGTAGGTATCTTGAGTGTCTGGATTTACTTCTGAACCAGTAGTTGCGTTATATTTATGAATCAAGTCATCCAGATTAACAACAGTACTTCTATCTGTTGCAATTACTCCCTCTAACTGACCTCTATATCCATCAAATCCATGGAATACATATACTGGAGACATATGGTACTTCTTCGTATATTGAGAAGGGCCTTCCAATTTTTTATCCAAAAGTTCGTCTGGAGTTGTAAACGCAGGATAATGAGCTTGCATTGGGAACCCTGTATACGTTTGTAACATATTGATATCAGTTACTCCAGTTCCCGTCTTATCGCTATATCTAGTTTTTTCTTCTTCGAGTAAGTATTCGCTAGGAGGCTTATCACTTCCTGTAGTAATTGCAAAGTTTGAAATATCTGCACCAAAGTTTACATCGAAAGGCTTAGTTTCTCCAAAGTATCCAAAAGAAATTAATCTATCGTCCTTATTAGCAGAAGCATCTCCAGCCAATACTACAACAATCCTTTCGTCAGAAACTGAGAGGTAATATTGTACCGGCAACCAAGACTTGATATTCGATAAGGTATCCGATTTGAACCAAGAAAATCTAGATCTTACACAACCCTTATCAGTTTCCCAAGTTCCCGGAGCGTCATTATCCGCATCAATCTCAACTGGATCGGTATATGTACCATATCCATAAACTACCTCCATATAGAAGTAATTTTCGTTAACAGTATTTTCTAACAAAGTTCCGTCAACATTAGGCTCTTGTACATACTCAGGCTTATGGAACTCTAAATACACATCTCTAGTTGTGCCAGTTCCTAATGTTTTCTTTAACGTAAAGACATTCTTTATTAAAGCTAAATTTGCCGCATCATCTACTCCTGCGTTTGGAAAAGCTAGTTCCCAATTAGCATTAGCCGAAGCTAAAATATCAGTTGCTAACTGCGTCATTAATCCTTCAGCTAATCCGTCAGTTAACACAGGTGCAAATCCTTCTGTAAAATAAATAGCCATTTTTCATCCTCCTTTTTTCATTATATTATTAAATTATATTAATCACATGATCCTCAAAAAATTTCCATCTTTTTGGATAATGTACTTGCAAACAAATTGGGTTAATACAATACATGACGAAACTTTCCGCAAAGTCCTCTAGTGGATTAGTACATCCATAAGGAGTAACTGGAGGCTCTATTCTATCTTCATTAAACGAAATAAAATTAGTTACCTTCAATGGAGGATACTCTGTATGGGTATAATTTTTAAAATATTCACTTTCCCACCCAGCAATTTTTAGCCAGTCGCTCATTTGAGAAAAACGTACTCCACATGCATCTCTACGATATCCATCTAATGCATGAGCAAGTTCATGAAGAAATAGTTCAACAAAAGATATATTTGGATCAGTTATATCAACATGTGCTTGACGAATTGTTGTATCAAAAGGTAAATATTCTACCTTTAAATTATCATTATGCCTATATTGCAAAGGATATACAATTTTAGATTCTGTAACATGACGACCAAAAGCAGAAGGCTCTATATTTATAAATGCTTTGATTTTATTATCATAGCAACTTCTATTATCATTATATACAGAGTAAGGACTTATTTCGAAACCTAATACCTTCGCATTTGAATTAACTTCATTAAAATCTATCCAATCCAAAACAAAGCAAAATTTCGAATCGACGTATTGAACTAATATATCTATATAATTTTCTGTAACAATTGCCATAGCAGGATCAAATATCGTAACAGGTGTCTTCAACTTATAAGTTAAATAAACTTCAGCCAATTGTTTAGGACTAAATGAGCTGTCTATTAGATGATTATATTCTAACACGAATTCGTCAAAAGGTCTATCAAAACTTTCATAAGGTATATTATTTTTTGCATCGACACTCAATTGATAAATAAATTTCCTATAAGAATCTGAGGGAGCAACTTTACTTTGATACATACTCCACATATGAAGTATATCGTTTCGTCCTTCCCAAAACGGCTTTCTTATCGAACGAATCCCAAACTGTAAATCGTCTGCCCAATAGTCAGTATTGATATCTCTCAATTCTGGATACTCTCCGTCCTTAATATAAGGCAAAGCTACTTTAACTTCCTCGGGTAGCGAGTCCATCAAATAAGGAGCTCCTTCATCATATAATACAATATTTTTGCAAGTCATATCTATATCTACCCAAATAACTTTACTTGTTCCCGTAGTATTATGGAATATAAATTTAAGAGTATCTGTATCTGAATTTATTTCTTTGACCGGGCGAATTTCCTTTGCCTGACCTAGTTCCTTAGTATAAATCTCCTTAGCAATATATTCGTTATTCTTTATTAGCGAATAACTGTCTCCATCTTTATATCCAGTTGTACTGAATACTAATCCAGTTATTTCGAATATATTTCCGGCAGGTAGTGTAATAGTAAACTCGTTATCCTGAACAAGTGCGGGAATATCGTACCGTAACCCTAATGGGAACGCATTTTTATTCTTCGGAAAAAGCGGCCAAGGAAACTTTAAAATATCTACTACATAGTTAACACCAAATCCCATAAGTTCACCTCCTTATTCAGAATACCATTCCCAATTAAATCCAGGACGCGGTTCGTTATACCAATGATTTGGAATAAGTCCTGGAAAATTCACGTAGCTTGTATTTATAAATGCCATAGTGGCTGTTGTATACGAATCAACACGAGCAAACGCATGAATCGTATCTGCATTTATTGGAGCAAGTTCGCACTCTATTCTAATATAGTTTGAACCCTGTTTTAATGTAAATGTTATATCTGTTTGAATACTAGTTCTTAGTGTATATTTAAACTCGCCGTTTAAATATACCCGTAATCTAGCTCCCCCGGCTCCCTGCTCATCCCAAAAACGGAGGGTTATGCGTCTATCTACAGCTTCTGGATCTGCTTTTGCTCGAACAGTAAATGCACCATTTGCCGAAACTCCATTATAAGTAGCATCAACTGAAACTGTTCCAATACTTGATTGAGAAGCCGTAAATACTCCTGTCGAAGAAACGCTTGGCTTAGTTGAAGTCCAATCGCAAGAATTAGTTACGTCAACCGAATTTCCAGTTTCGTCTCTATAATATGCAGTAAATGTTTTTGTATCTCCTACCTCAATTGCCCCAACATTATAGATAAAGTATAATTCAGGCTCGTATGCAGTCACTATAATAGTCGCTGTTGCTATTCTAGTTCCGTTTATAGATTCGTATGTAGCAGTAATTTGTCCAGTCCCTATCTGCAAACAACTAAACCTATCGGATACTACATCAATTACTGATGGAGTTGTTGTAGATAAAGTTACATCATCAAATCCTATAGTTAATTGCGTCCTCACTCCATTGTATACATGCCAAATTTTCGGGTAAGTAGTACTACCTAGTCTGACATCAAACTCTTTAGGAATAATTTCTATATAATCGTTATCTAATTGATAAGAAACATTAACTATACCATTAGCACTTCCATTATTATACTCGGCAGTGATCGTAGCAATTCCAGGAACATTTGTATTATCGATTAATCCAAAGTCGGATATGGAATATTTATCTATCGACAACGTAGCCCACTGTGTCACGTCTCTTCGCTGATTTCCAGAAGTATCAATAACCCCTATATAGCGAGAGTCCCCAACTTGTAAATTTAAAGGATTAGGTACAATTTCTAACGGAGTTGTTATTTGGGCCGGTACTTTTAACAATGCTGTTGCAGTCTTTCCATCATACTGAGCTTCAACAACAGCAACAATATTATTATCATCATCTATATTAGTAACAAGTCCTTGAGAAATATTAAAATGATCGATACTCCAAGAAGCTGTATTCGTTACTTCTGTAGATACTCCTGCCCCATCCTGATAATATGCTCTGAGCTGAGGCTCATCTCCTAATTTAGCCCACACTTCCGAAGGCTCTATTATCAACTGATATGTAGGAGTTATTGGAGGTGCGGCTCCGTCAACATTCAATATAGCAGTAGCCATAGACGCATCGCCTTCCAAATATGCTGTAATGGTAGCAGATCCCTCATTTCTAAAGTCTGTATCGGTAGTAACTAACCCCGAATCTATTGCTCCTACATCGTATTGGTGCCCGCCTATTCTATACTTATCACAAGCCCATATTACCTGATCTGTAATATCTATTCTACTTCCGTCTGAAAGAACTCTATAAGCCTTAAATTGTTGATTACTTCCCCAATCAATAGAAGCTACAGACGGCTCTATTATCGTTTTTGGTTCTTGTGCCATCGGTACTGACAAAGAAGCACTTGCAGTTAGTCCTTTATAAGTAGCTGATACGGATAACGGATTACTGCTCGCCGATGGAATCGCAGATACTGTGCCAGCGTCTATCTCAAAATCTGGATCGTTGATTGTCCAGTAACACTCTGACGAAACATCATATTCTTCGCCATTAACTGTATAAATGGCAGAATATTTTGGACTATCCCCCACATTTACCGCATGTTCGTATGGAACTATGTTTAAATCTTCTATAGTTTCAGTAGCCGTAACTGTCGCAACAGCAGTCTTTCCTTTATAGGTTACTAGAATAACGTCTTCTCCTGCACCAGTAACTGTTAGTTCTTGATCTACAAATGTCCACGAACTTCCAGCATCATGAGTCCAATAAGTTTCTGGATCGTTAGTAATATCTGATCGATATCCATCACTACTAACTTTCTCTACTTTATATGTAATTGTTTGTGGATCTCCATCACGTATTTCAACAACACTCTGTGATGGAGAAATTTCAATAGTATATGATAAAACGACCAAATCAGCTGTAGCTGAATCGTAGTCTAATGTAGCTGTAATTTGTGCAGACCCAACTGGACAATCAGAAACTAATCCATTTGTTATAGTATAGTTGTCGTTATCTATTGTCCAGATACATTGGGTCGTGACATCTTCTGTACTTCCGTCCGCATTGGTTAGGGTAGCTGTGTATTGCACATCATCTCCATTATTAACTGCTTTCCAGACGGGGGTTATTTCTAAACCGATAGTAAATGGTTGATTATTTGTATCAACTAATACAACATCGAGTAATTTGCCTTTATCGGAAGTTTCTGTATCTCCCTGACGTATATCGTAACTTTCAAAAATTAATCCTATTTTAAAATCAAGTCCTGGAGTTTGTACCGAAACTGTAGTCAAATCTCCAAAACTATCTTTATTTAATGTATATTGAATCTTCTCGTCATGAGAAGAAAATCCAGTTAATTCGTCATCTTCATTATAAGTTAATTTATAATCGTAGTCTTCAAATGCCTTAATAGTCTTTGGTTTTCCTGGCTGACCTACGGATATAGAGTCATCAACACTTTCATTTTCTTCATAAGGAAATGAGAGATTATCGCTATAAGTGTCTAAGTCTCCTGTCGTTAGCTTTAGCTTTAATCGTCTCATTATCATTTCTACTATTTCAGTATAACCCGCACCGATCATTTAGTTCACCTCAATATACAGAAACATCGTAATCTAAATCCACAATAATAGGGGTCGAGTTAGTGGAAGTCCATTGTAAAACAATCTCATTTTTCTCCCCACCAACGGATCTAACTCCTATATTATATAGGGCACAGTTATCGATATAAAACAATATGTTTCCAGATAAAGTTTGAACTTTATCTATAACTTCTTGAGGTACTCCTGAGGGATCAAAATTACTATAAATTTTGTAGTCGTTAGGCACATTATTTAGGTTCTTTAAAAAAGTAATATTTGGAGTCTCTATCGCGGTAGCTGTCTTAATAGTAGTTGCTCCTAACTTTTTTAGTCTTCCATATTGTTGCCCCTCAAATAAACCTCTTTGTACAACTCCGTAAGACGTCCCACGAGCGTATACCAATGTATACTCGTCAACCACCACTCCAACATGATATATTCCTCCTCTTCCTTGCAAAAACAATAAATCTCCGGGCTGTATTTCATCCTTTGTTATTGGATAACATAGACTCGAATATATTCCCTCAGCTGTATAATCTTGTGCGGTAGAGAGTAAGTTCATTTGTTTCAACGCCCAAGTAATCAATCCAGCACAATCAAATACCTTCATACCTAACCATTTATTTGCGTCAACTGAAACTCCATTTTCCGTAAAATGGTAGTGTTCATATCCATGAATTCGTTCTAACTCTGCTAATAGTGCTGACGTTAGTATTTCTCCTCGAGTGCCCCATACATACCCGGAACCTATTTGAGCGTTAATCAAGTTCAAAAACTCTTGAGTACTTCCACTCCCTTTTAACGAGGTTGTATCCGATGCTCCCATTTGCTGACGTATACTGCAAAGATTTTTATATACATATACACTACTTCCATCTTCTGGATCGATTCCTTTATACCAATCATTAGTTTCTTCTAAATATTTTAATGTAAATCCAGCATTAACTACTTTTTTAATATTTCCGTCTACGATGTCTGGTGCTGTCCTTATATGAACACTATCTCTTTCGATCTTTATATAAATTAGTGTTTCTGGCGGCGGCGGATTAGTACCAATACCCGATCCTTCTAAAGTATCTCCACGCAGTTCTATAGCGGCAAGAGTTTCGTTAGTATTTGGGTCCTTTAATCTAATATCAAGTTTTCTAACCGTTTCTGGAAATTTCATTACCACATTTTTATTATTTGCTTTACTTAGGCTAATTTTATGATTATATTCCTTTTTATGTGCAGGAATATTCTCAGTTAGTAGTCTTATTTCTCCATCGTCTACATAACTTGCCCAATCTAATTCCAACTGAGTGATAAATCCACTGTTGG
>Ga0224504_10000602_pt1 | contig 16078 bp, 12 predicted proteins | sample SF_Oct11_sed_USG_3_FD_170160 | JGI IMG/M metagenome (GOLD analysis project Ga0224504, IMG submission 170160) | Sediment microbial communities from San Francisco Bay, California, United States - SF_Oct11_sed_USGS_24 | ecosystem: Environmental > Aquatic > Marine > Sediment | place: USA... | reverse complement strand
TGTCGGCCATTTGTGGCACCCACCTGGGGCTGACCAGGCTACCGGCCTCTATAACGGGCATCCCGCAGTTGGCGAGACGTTCAATCAGCTCAATTTTTGTTGCTGTAGATAGCTTGCGCTTTTCGTTTTGCAGACCGTCACGCGGACCGACTTCTACCATTGTTACGGAATCATTCATGGGTGATCTAGTCTTTGATCCATCCGGGTTTGCGCTTGTCCAAAAAAGCCGTCAGACCCTCCTGTCCCTCGCCGGAAACCCTTAGCCTGGCAATCAGCCTGGTGGTCATTTCATCGGTCGCTTTTTGTGAGCTCGCGTTGTGACCGGCAATCTCGAAGATGAGTTGCTTGCAATGTGAAACTGCGGTCGGGCCACTTTTAAGAACCTGGTTAATGGTTTTTTCAAGAGCGCCATCCAGTTCGCTCTCCGTCGTGATTTGCTGGATCAGGCCGATGTCGTATGCCGTTTTGCTGTCGAAACGCTCGGCACTGAGAAAATATCGTCGAGCATTAGCCTCGCCGATCCGTCGAATGACATAGGGTGAGATGACAGCAGGTGCCAGCCCAAGCCGGGCTTCGGTCAGGCCGAAACGGGCGCTTTCAACGGCTATGGTGATATCGCAGGCGGCGATCAGGCCGGCGCCACCACCAAATGCTGCGCCATTGATTCCGGCAATGGTCGGTTTTGACAGGTAGTTCAATTGCCGCAACAGATCTGCCAGTCTCATTGCGTCATGTTCGTTCTCATCCTGGCTGGCATTTACCAGGCTGCGCATCCAGTTAAGATCGGCACCGGCAGAAAAACATGAGCCTGTTCCGGTAATCATGACCATTCTGGCCGCTTCGTTCTGATCCGCTTCTTTTAGTGCCGCGGTCAGTTCGCGAATCATGTCCGCATCAAATGCGTTATGCACCTCCGGCCGGTTCATGCGTATGGTCAGAACGCCTCGCTTGTCGGTACTGCAGATAATTGTGTGCATAAATTAGGGTCCGAATAATCCCGCCTTACATTCTGAAGATGCCGTGCCTGCCGTGTTGGACCGGTGCATTCATTGCGGCCGACAACGCCAGACCCAGAACATGCCGGGTATCGATGGGGTCAATAACGCCATCATCCCACAATCGTGCGGTCGCATGGTAGGGGTGTCCTTCCCGTTCATAACTCTCGCGGATGGGTTGTTTGAAGGCATCTTCTTCTTCAGTGGACCACGCACCTCCAGAAGCTTCAATAGCATCCCTGCGAATGGTGGCCAGCACCGATGAGGCCTGTTCCCCGCCCATCACCGAAATACGGGCATTGGGCCACATCCACAGCATTCTTGGCTGGTACGCCCGCCCGCACATGGCGTAGTTTCCAGCACCGAAAGAACCGCCAATGATGACGGTGAACTTGGGAACATGCGAGGTGGCAACGGCGGTAACCATTTTGGCACCATCCTTTGCAATTCCGGAATTTTCAGACGCCTTTCCAACCATAAAACCAGATACGTTTTGCAAAAATAACAATGGGATATTGCGTTTATTACAAATTTGTATGAAGTGTGTTCCCTTCAGTGCACTATCTGAAAACAGGATACCGTTGTTGGCAACAATGCCGATGGGGTAACCATGAATCCGGGCGAAGCCACAGACCAGAGTTTTACCATAGCGGGCTTTAAATTCATGAAATTCACTTCCGTCAATAAGGCGGGCTATGATTTCATGAACCTTGTACGGGTAGCGGGTATCGCGGGAGACAATCCCGTAAATTTCCTCAACCGGGTAGGCTGGACTGACCGACTCACGCATCTCAAGCGGGTTGTCCTTTTTACGGTTCAGGAATGAGATAGCTTCACGTGCAAGTTGTAAGGCATGCGCATCGTCCTGGGCAAAGTGATCGGTCACACCTGATTTCGAACAATGTACGTCTGCTCCGCCCAGTGATTCGGCATCGACGACTTCGCCGGTCGCTGCCTTGACCAGAGGTGGGCCACCCAAAAAGATCGTACCCTGCTTTTTGACAATGATGGACTCGTCGCTCATAGCGGGAACATAGGCACCGCCTGCGGTGCATGAGCCCATTACCACGCCTATTTGCGGAATATTGGCTGCGGAGAGCTGGGCCTGGTTATAAAAAATCCGCCCGAAATGCTCGCGATCAGGAAAAATTTCGTCCTGCAAAGGCAGAAACGCACCACCCGAATCGACCAGGTATATGCAGGGCAGGTTGTTCTCCAGGGCGATCTCCTGGGCACGCAAATGTTTTTTCACCGTGATAGGCAGGTAACTTCCGCCTTTGACAGTTGCATCATTGGCGATGATGATAACTTCCTGACCACTGACACGACCCACGCCGGTAATGATGCCGGCGCAGGGTGCTTTTCCTTCATACATGCCAAAAGCGGCCATGGGTGAGAGTTCCAGAAACTGAGAACCGGGGTCTATCAGTTGCTTTACACGCTCACGTGGCAGCATTTTGCCTCGTTGGGTGTGTTTGTTACGGGCCTTTTCCCCGCCACCCATCTCAAGCTGATCCAGATGCTGTTGCAGGGTTGCAACAAGATCACGCATATGAGCATCGTTATCGGCAAATGTTTTGCTGAGCTTATCGATTCTTGACTTGATGATTGCCATGGTCAGATCAAGGCAGTTCGATGGCTAAAGCAGTGGCTTCGCCGCCGCCGATACACAGTGCAGCCACGCCCTTTTTCAGACCGCGCTGACGCAATGCATTGATCAGGGTCACAACGACCCTCGCACCAGAAGCACCAATGGGATGACCGAGGGCACAGGCACCACCATTAACATTCATTTTATCGTGATCAATGTTGAGTTCGTGCATGGCGGCCATCGTGACGGTGGCAAATGCCTCGTTAACCTCGAATAGATCAACATCATCAATGTCCCAGCCAGCCTTTTCCAGTACCAGTACAATCGCACCGATAGGTGCCGTGGTAAACCACTCCGGGTCTTGCGAATGGGTTGAATGGGCAATGATGGTGGCCAAAGGAGTGATGCCCCTGTCTTCTGCTTGCTGGGCAGACATCAACACGGTCGCGGCAGCACCATCAGAAATCTTCGATGAAGAGGCGGCAGTAACTGTGCCATCCTTTTTGAACGCAGCCCGCAGGGTAGGGATCTTATCGATCTTGCACGATGGTGGTTCCTGGTCTTCAGATACCACCGTCTCGCCACGACGTGATTTGACCGTTACAGGTGTAATCTCGTCTTTGAATTGACCTTCCATGGCAAGCAAAGCGCGTTCAATTGAAGCGATTGAAAAAGCATCCTGCTGCTCACGGGTGAAATCAAACTTCTCAGCGCATCGTTCCCCAAAAACGCCCATCATCAAGCCGTCATCCGGGTTCTGGAGGCCGTCATAGAACATATGATCGAGAACCTCTCCATGACCCATACGGTAGCCGCTACGGGCTTTGGGCAGTATGTAGGGTGCCAATGACATATTCTCCATGCCGCCGGCTACGACGATTTCGGAGGAACCCGCCAATATCTGGTCATGACCAATCTGAATGGTCTTCATTGCAGAGCCGCAAGCCTTGTTAATGGTCACCGCACCGGCAGACGTTGGTATGCCCGCCTTACGCGAAGCCAAACGCGCAGGTGCCTGTCCTACGCCTGCCGGCAGTACACAACCCATGAGAACATCATCGACTGTGTCGGGTGCCAGCCCCGCCTGGTCGAGTGCTCCGGCGATGGCCGCTGCACCGAGTTCATCACTGGAAACCGTGGAAAACTGGCCCTGAAATGAGCCGATAGGTGTGCGCTTGGCGCCGACAATGACGACTTTGCTGTTCATTTTTCAAAACTCCAATTTAAGTTTAAATAACAGGTTTGCGGTTTGGGTCCAGAATCTTTTACAGACCCAGCAGTTCGCGACCGATCAGCATTCTGCGGATCTCGTTGGTACCGGCCCCAATTTCGTATAGCTTGGCATCGCGTAATAAACGTCCTGCCGGATACTGGTTGATATAGCCATTGCCACCCAGGGTCTGGATGGTCTCAAGTGCAACTTTAACGGCGCTGCAGGATGCCTGTAACAGACAGGCTGCCGGGTCGATACGTGATCGTTTGCCCTTGTCATAATCCTCTGCGATGCGGTAAGCATAGGCACGTGATGCCTGCAGGTTTGTATACATATCGGCCAGCTTGGCTTGCATGATGCCAAATGAGCCGATCGCACGGTCAAATTGCTTACGCTCGCGCATATAGGGTAAAACCAGGTCGAGACAGGCCTGCATCAAGCCAAGCGGGCCGCCGGATAAAACCAGGCGTTCGGTATTCAGACCACTCATCAGCAACTTCACACCCCGGTTAACCTCACCCAGGACGTTTTCATCTGGTATTTCGCAATTTTCAAACACCAGTTCGCAGGTATTTGAGCCACGCATTCCAAACTTGTCCATTTTAGGCTCGGTGCTAAAACCGGCCATCCCTTTTTCGACCAGGAAACCGGTCATGGATGATGAGCCCGACTCCTTGCCGGCAGTGCGCATGTAGACAATCAGAACATCGGCTTCCGGGCCGTTGGTAATCCACATTTTTGAGCCATTGGCCAGCCAGTGATCAGCGCGCTTTTCAGCACGGCAACTCATTGAGCCAACGACATCGGAACCAGCGCCGGATTCTGACATGGCCAGCGCACCGACCAGTTCGCCACTGCACAGACCGGGCAGAAACTTCTGGCGTTGTGCGTCGCTGCCATTCTTGTTCAGGTTATCCATGCACAGATTGCTGTTTGCACCATAGGACAATCCAACAGACCCTGATGCCCTCGATATTTCCTCCATCGCAACCATGTGGGCAAGATAACCCAGTTCAGAGCCTCCCAGCGCTTCTGGTATCGTCATACCGAGTAAGCCCAGCTCACCCAGTTTTACCCAAATATCCTGTGGAAAAGTATTGTCTCTGTCGATTGATTCTGCACGGGGTGCAATTTCCTGCTCGGCGAACCGCCGTACCGTGTCTCGCAGCATTTCAATTTCTTCACTCAATGGCATTTGTACGTGCATATAGTCACTCTCGTGTAGTGGTTTATAACCGTTGTATCACCAACCTCCCGGGAATACGTTTTGGCTTGTCCGTTGACTGGTGGTCAGACATGTGACTCAGCAATGAAATCCTGGTGTGTGCACGAGGTACTAGCCGACCTGTCAAGCTGTCCTGCAACCAGCGGGAGTCAGTGACTAATTGTACCTTATTGCGGTTTTGCAGGCATCCGGTCGCAGGTTGTGATGCAATCGTCACAGACGCCATATCAAGGACAAGCAAAAGTAATTTTTATTTAAAAACCGAGAAAGAGGTTGACAGCGCTTTTTGAGAATGGGATAAAGCATGCATGTTTACACATTTGCAACAAGCTGCATCACGAACAAAATCAGCAAACTTCAAGACTAATTTGGAGATTCGTGTTGTTTCGTTGAAAGCAAATTCTGCACTACTACTAGGTTTGTCAATTATTCCGACACTCAGCGGGGTAGCATTGATCGCCTAGAAAAGCAGGAACCAGATCAGCAAAACCCCGCAACTGAGAGGAAGCGGGGTTTTTTTTAGCGGTGAAACTTTAAACGTACACAACGATTCAGATAAATGACAGGAACAAGCATGAAACAATCCACGCAAATTGCACCCAAACTGCGTAGCGGATCACAGGTACTCATCGAGGCGCTCGAGCGTAACGGTGTAAAGCAGATTTTTGGGTATCCTGGTGGCACCATCATGCCTGTCTATGATGCCCTGGTCGGTAGCAGCCTGAAGCACTATTTATGCCGTCATGAGCAGGGTGCCGCCCTCGCAGCAGATGCCTATGGCCGGGTAACGCGAAAGGCGGGTGTTTGTATGGCAACGTCCGGTCCGGGAGCTACCAACCTGGTTACCGGTATCGCAAACGCGTTTATGGACTCAGTACCCATGGTGGTTATCACCGGTCAGGTTCCATCCGCATTGCAGGGAACCGACGCTTTCCAGGAAGTGGATATTTTTGGTATTACGTTGCCGATCGTAAAACACAGCTATATCGTCCGGAGCGTGACTGAAATTCCGCATATCGTGAACGAGGCCTTTCAGCTTGCTCAAAACGGTCGTCCGGGTCCCGTGCTCATCGATTTACCTAAAGATATTTCTGCTGGTATGGGTGATGTCGTTTACACTCCGCCACAAGCATGGCCCGCAACCGACCTGCCGGATGAGGATGCGATGCAGGCGGCGGCTGAGATGTTGTCACGTGCGAGGCGTCCGCTGGTTATTGCAGGAGGCGGGATTGCCATTTCAGATTCGGTAGATGAATTTCGCCAGTTTATCGACCGTACCGGGCTGCCGGTGACCACGACACTCAAAGGGCTGGGTGTAATGCCGGCAGATGATCCGCGCTACGTTGGCATGCTCGGTATGCATGGTAATGGTGCTGCCAATCATGCGGTTCAGAATTGTGATCTCCTGATGGTGGTAGGCGCACGTTTCGATGATCGCGCGACCGGACAACTGGCACAGTTTGCACAATCGGCACGAATCATTCACGTTGATATAGATGCGGCTGAAATATCAAAACTGCGTAAAGCGGATGTCGCCATCGTCAGTGAACTGGCTCCGGCATTGGACGGTATCCGGCCGGAAAATACAGCCAATCCGGGCTGGCAGGCACAATGTGCTGGCTGGACAAAAGAATTCGCGTGGCGTTACGACGCGCCAGGTAAAGGTATCTATGCACCAAAATTACTTCGGGACCTGTCACGGACACAACCTGAAGGACTGACGATTACCTGCGATGTAGGTCAGCACCAGATGTGGGTGGCGCAGCATTGTACATTTAACAATCCGCTGGAACACATTTCCTCGGGTGGTCTGGGTACGATGGGTTACGGATTACCTGCTGCCATTGGTGCCAAGATTGCCAAACCCGATGCAACAGTTGTCTGTGTCTCCGGTGATGGTTCAATCATGATGAATATTCAGGAACTGGCGACGCTCAAGCGCTATGGAATCGATGTAAAAATACTTTTACTGGATAACTCGGCGCTGGGTCTTGTGCGTCAGTGGCAGGAGATTTTCTTCGAAGGAAATTATAGTGAAGTCCATCTGACTGATAATCCGGATTTCGCAGCGGTCGCAAGGGCATTTGGAATACAGGCACGCAGTATTAAAGAACCCGAAGATGTCAGTGACGCTCTTGAATGGCTGCTTAATACCGACTCCGCTGCGATGCTGCATGTCGCCATCGATTCGATGGAAAACGTATGGCCACTGGTTCCACCAGGCAAGCCCAATCACAAGATGATGCGCTCGAACCCTTGATAAGGAAGGTATGACAGAGATGAATAACACATTGACTATTAAGCTCAGCGGCTCCGAGGGAGCGGTGATAAGAGCATTGGGATTAATTGAGCGCAGGGGTTTCAGCCTTGTTAAATGTACCGTTGGAGAGGCAGACAGTAGCGGCAGGGTGATGGAGGTTAGCGTATCATCCACACGCCCCGGTGAGTTGCTCAAGCGCCAGCTGGAACGACTACACGATGTTTTTCACGTTGACCTCAAACCGGTCGCGGCCGTTAAACCGCGCACATCGGGCATCCGCCCCGTTACCAGGAGAATATAGATGAGCCGCAGAATTCAAATTTTTGATACCACGCTGAGAGACGGTGAACAAAGCCCCGGTTTCAGTATGAGCCTGGGACAGAAGCTGCGGGTGGCGAGGGTGCTCGCTGATATGAAGGTGGATATCATTGAAGCTGGCTTTCCGGCAGCATCACCTGGTGATTACGAGGCAGTCCGTGCGATTGCAGGGGAGATTCGAGGGCCGATTATTGCAGGCCTTTGCCGCACCATACCACGCGATATCGAACGCACGATCGAAGCGGTCGAGTCAGCCGAGAACTCACGTATCCATACATTTATAGCAACCAGCCCGATTCACCGGGATTTAAAACTCAAGATGAGCCCTGACGAGGTAATCCAGCACGCGGTTAACGCGGTAAAACTGGCCAGGTCCGCCTGTGATGATGTTGAGTTTTCAGCTGAAGATGGTATACGAACTGAAAGGGAATACCTTGCCGAGGTATTGCAGGCTGTGATTGAAGCCGGGGCTACCACAGTGAATATCCCCGATACCGTTGGTTATTCAACCCCCACGGAAATGTATGACCTGTTCAGCTGGTTGGGCAAAACAGTTCCCGGTATCGAAAATGTGCATATGAGTACGCACTGCCATAATGATCTCGGACTGGCAGTGGCAAATTCCCTTGCGGCGGTTGAAGGCGGCGCGACTCAGATTGAATGCGCGCTCAACGGTATTGGTGAACGCGCCGGCAACTGCGCTCTTGAAGAAGTTGTCATGGCATTACGCACCCGTGCAGATCACTACGGTGTTGAAGTTGGAGTGGATACAACCCGTTTGGCATCCGCCAGTCATCTGTTGGCCGCTGTGACCGGTAATTTCGTACCTCGTAACAAGGCGATCGTGGGTGAAAATGCCTTTGCTCATGAAGCAGGCATACACCAGCACGGTATGCTGGCCTCACGCGAAACCTACGAGATCATGGAGCCGGAGACAGTCGGTGTAAAGGATTCCCAGTTGATTCTTGGAAAACACAGCGGCCGCCATGCGGTGGTGGATCGTGCGAAACAAATGGGCTATGAGTTGGAAGATGACGAGGTCGAACTCATCATGAAGCGCTTTAAAGATCTCGCGGATGTTAAAAAGCGGGTTTTTGATTCGGATCTCGAGGCCATTATTACCGGCTATGAGACCAGTACAATGGGCCCGTGGTCACTGAACTGGCTGAGTGTTGTCAGTCGCGTTAATGGTGAATCGACACCATCCGCCTCGCTGACACTGGCCCATGAAGACGGCACAACCAGCACACACACCGGTGATGGTGATGGACCGGTTGACGCCATTGTGGAAGCCCTTGAGTTGGTGACCGGAACAAAGATCGAGGTGCTCAGCCTGGCCATGCGTAGCATTTCCCTGGGCGAAGACGCACAGGGTGAAGCCAATATGCGGGCCAAGGTCGATGGCATTGAATACAGTGGTCACGGTCTTTCGACCGATATCGTCGCAGCCTGTGCTGAAGCACTGCTGGAAATTGTCAACCGCGCAATTCGAAATGCAGATCAGGTCAGACAGACAAATGTGGCCTGAGCAGGGAAGCGGACAATGCAAATGAACAGCAAACCTTATGGTAGCGCAGCAGGGGAGGCTGGCAATGTCGGCTGCTGAGTCCCTGTTTGATAAGTTGTGGAACTCTCACCTGGTAAAGGCACAGAGCGAATCCACACCTGCAATCATCTACATCGATCTGCACCTCGTCCACGAGGTGACATCCCCGCAGGGTTTTGACCTGTTGCGTGAAAAGGGCATAGGTGTGCGCAGACCGGAGCGTACGCTGGCAACGCTGGATCATTCCACACCAACGCTACCGCCTGACGCCAATGGCCAGCGTCCGTACTACACGGCACAGGCTCACAGGCAGGTTCAGGCCCTGCGTGATAATTGCAAAGAATATGGAATAGAAATACACGATTGGGATAGTCCTTATCGTGGCATCGTACATGTTATGGGTCCTGAAATGGGTGCAACACAACCGGGCATGACCATCGTTTGTGGTGATAGTCACACCAGTACACACGGTGCTTTTGGTGCACTGGCGTTTGGTATTGGCACAACTGAGGTTGGCCATGTTCTGGCCAAACAGTGCCTGCTACAAAGCAAACCGAAAAGCATGCGGATCAAAGTCGATGGCAGACTTCCTGAGAATGTCACCGCCAAGGATCTGGCACTGAATATCATCCGTTACCTGGGCATGAATGGTGGTACGGGTTTTGTAATTGAGTATGCCGGTGAGGCAGTTCGCAGCCTGGATATGGAAGGCCGCATGACGCTCTGCAACCTGACCATTGAAGCCGGTGCACGTGCCGGCATGATTGCCCCCGATAAAACAACCATTGATTATTTACGTGGAAGACCGAGGGTGCCGCAAGGTGACGCCTTTGAAGAGGCTGCTACCGTGTGGCTTCAACTGGCCTCTGATGAAGACGCGGTTTTTGACAGTGAAATTACGTTGGATGCCTCGTCTATGCGTCCGTCGATTACCTATGGTACCGATCCAGGTATGTCGCTTGATATCGGTGAACCGGTTCCACGGGCAGACAGCAAAAGCCATGAGAAAGCCCTGGAATACATGGGGTTTGAGGGTGGTCAGCAGATGAGCGAGCGAAATGTAGACGTGGTTTTCATCGGAAGCTGTACCAACGGAAGAATCAGTGACCTGCGTGCTGCGGCCAATGTACTAAGCGGTAGAAAGGTTGCCCCCCATGTCAGGATGTTAGTCGTTCCAGGATCGGAAAGTGTTCTCAGGCAGGCAGAAAGCGAGGGCTTGCACGAGATTTTCAGCACCGCCGGTGCCGAATGGCGTCTGCCTGGCTGCTCCATGTGTCTTGCCATGAATGGTGACCTCGTCGCAGCAGGCGAAACTGCCGTTTCGACTTCAAACCGTAATTTTGAAGGGCGCCAGGGCTCGGGTTCACGTACCTTGCTGGCCAGCCCTGAAACTGCTGCGGCTTCAGCGGTGTTGGGTCACGTGGCGAGTGTTTCGGATCTTGACTCCGTGGAGATCAGCTGATGCAGGCAATCACAAAATTAACCGGCCCCATACTGGTGCTGGAACAGGAAAATATTGATACCGACCAGATCATTCCCGCGCGGTTCCTGACGGCAACTGATTTTGACGGTATCGGGGAACATCTTTTCGCAGACTGGAGACTGGATGCGAACGGTGAGCCGAAACCCGGGCACGTATTGAACGAACCTCGTGCAAGACGAAGCCCCATCCTGGTGGGTGGTCATAACTTTGGTTGTGGTTCATCCCGCGAACATGCCCCGCACGCCTTGCTTGGTTTTGGTTTCCGGGTTGTGATCAGTTCACAAATTGCTGATATTTTCAGAAGTAACTCACAAAATGTGGGTCTCTTGCCGGTGGTACTTGAAGCAGATCAGCATGCCACCCTGGTGCAGATGGATGGTGAGGAAATTACCGTTGACCTTGAAGAATGCAATGTCGTGGTCAAAACATCAGATGGTGTTGAGCACTGCTGGCCATTTTCAATAGACCCGTTCGCGCGTCATTGCCTTATGCGCGGATTGGACAGGTTTGAGTTTCTTAACCAGGCGGAAGACGCCATCGTGGCATTTGAGGAAAACCGATGAACACAAAAATCGTCCTGTTGCCCGGTGATGGAATCGGTCCTGAGGTAACCCGGGAAGCTGAATTATTAATTGAATCAGTGGCGCAAATTCACGGCATGGATATTGAAATGCAAAGTGGCTTGATCGGTGGTGCTGCAATAGACGCAACCGGCGACCCCCTGCCGCAAGAATCACTGGCGGTTTGCCGTGAAGCCGATGCCGTTATTCTTGGCGCGGTTGGTGGCCCCAAGTGGTCTGATCCTGATGCAAAGGTACGCCCTGAACAGGGTTTGCTGAAAATACGCAAGGAACTGGGTCTGTTTGCCAACCTGCGTCCCGTTTGCCTGCACCCGAAGCTGGTTGATGCCAGCCCGCTTAAACCCGAATACCTGGAAGGTGTGGACCTGATGGTGGTGCGGGAGTTAACCGGTGGCAGTTATTTCGGTGAAAAAGTGGAGAGTGATGATTTTGCTTCGGATTCCTGCACCTATTCGCGTGAGGAAATCGAGCGTGTTGTGAGAATGGCTGGTGATATTGCCCGGCAACGTAGCGGGAAACTGACCATGATAGACAAGGCCAATGTCATGGCCACATCGCGGTTGTGGCGCAAGGTCACGGATGAAATCATGCAAGCCGATTATCAGGACCTGGCTTACGAAACCATCCTGGTGGACGCTGCCGCCATGTACCTCATCTCCAACCCGGCGCGTTTTGATGTGATCGTAACCGAGAACATGTTCGGCGACATTCTTACCGATGAGGCATCCATGCTGGCAGGTTCAATGGGTATGTTGCCTTCGGCATCGCTTGCGGCAGGCAAGTTTGGTCTTTATGAGCCCATTCACGGCTCGGCACCCGATATTGCCGGCAAGGGTATCGCCAATCCATTCGGTATGCTGGCATCGGTTGCCATGATGTTTGCATACAGCCTCGATTTGAAAGAGGTCGCAGACCAGGTCGATCAGGCCATCTCGGATTGTATTTCCGATGGCCATTGCACCGCGGATCTTGGCGGTACGCTAAACACCAGTGAAGCGGGTGCTGCGGTCAGGAGAAAACTGGCTGAGAACACGCTTGGGTCATAGATGAGTAAAGTTGCACAGGATTATTTACGTCGCGCTATAACGGCCCCGTTATATGACCTGGTGCGCCGCACGTCACTGGACCCGGCGCCTGATCTATCAGATCGTATAGGCCACCGGTTGTGGCTGAAGCGCGAGGATATGCAGACCACGTACTCGTTTAAACTTCGTGGCGCCTACAACTGCATACGACAATTGTCTGAGGAAGAACGCAACCGGGGCGTGGTTGCAGCTTCAGCGGGCAACCATGCACAGGGTGTTGCCATGTCAGCTCGCGAACTCGGTGTGAAAGCGACGATATTTATGCCGTTGACAACACCTGGTATCAAGGTCCGTGCGGTGAAAGCACTGGGTGCGCGTATCGAACTCTGCGGTGATGATTATGATACAGCCTGTGAAATGGCGATCGCCTTCAGTGAACAAAGCGGCGGCTATTTTATTCATCCCTTTGACAACCCTGAAGTCATCGCAGGGCAGGGCACGATCGGTATCGAGATAAGCCAGCAGTTGGAGGCACCTCCCGGAGTCATATTCATACCTATTGGCGGTGGCGGTCTGGCTGCTGGAGTAGCAGCAACGATAAAGGCGGTGTATCCGCAGGTGCGTGTTATTGGAGTTGAGCCCGAAGACGCTGCCAGTATGCAGGCGGCCCTGGCGGCCGGGCAGCCCGTGGATATTGGCACCACCGGTATTTTTTCAGATGGTGTTGCGGTACGTAAAGTGGGCAGTCTTACGTTTGATCTATGCCGTGAACTTGTAGATGAAGTTATCACTGTCAGTGTCGATGCGGTCTGTGCCGCGGTGAAATCAATTTTTGAAGAAGTCCGTGCCACGGTCGAGCCGGCCGGCGCACTAGCTGTTGCAGGCGCCATACAGTATGCGGCCCGCGAGGCGAAAAACAGTCTGCCGGAAGGTGACTGGGTGGCCTTGCTAAGTGGTGCCAACGTCAACTTTGACCGCCTCGGTCACATCGTGGAGCGGTGTGCGCTGGGTGAGGGAACTGAAGCCCTGTTGGTCGTGACGATTCCGGAACGCGCGGGCAGTTTTTTGGAGTTTTGCCGAACTCTGGGTGAATCTTCGGTCACTGAATTCAATTATCGTTTTGCCTCAAGAAAGCATGCACACATTTTCGTTGGTGTGCGTTTACAGGAGTCATCCAGCCATTTGCAGGAAAAGCTGATCAAAGGCGGCTACGGGGTTCAAGACTTGTCCGACAATGAGGTTGCCAAGCTGCATATGCGTCACCTTGTCGGTGGACGTTTACCTTCCAGCGAATGTGAAAGATTATATCGTTTTGAGTTTCCGGAGCGTCCCGGTGCATTGCTTGAGTTTTTAGCAGTATTGGCTGGTCGCTGGTCCATCAGCCTGTTCCACTACCGCAATCACGCTGCGGCCAATGCCCGGATCCTCGCTGGTTTCCTGGTACCCGCCGAGGACGAAGACGCATTTCACCAGTTTCTGGAAGAGACCGGCTACCCTTTCATAGATGAAACCGAGAATGTGGCCTGCCTGGAATTCCTGTCAGCACCGCCGGATATGAAAGCTGCTCTTAAGACTGCGGCCATTTAGACCGGAGATCGCGGTTTATCCCTGTCCTTCCTGTTTAATAGGCGCAGGGCGCTGGAAAAAGGGCCGTATCCATTCAAGCCTGGATATTCACCGTTGAGTACGGGTGGTTTAAAAGCTATATTGCCAGCACTCAGGAGACGCTTATGAAAGGTATTTTTTCCCCCGGACGTGTTGCGGTTATCGGTGTGTCAGCAAAGCCGGAAAACCTTGGACGCAACATCATGCTCAATCTGATCGATTTCGGCTTTGATGGCGTTGCTTACCCGGTTGGGCCAAATGGGGGAGCCATTACCACCCGGCGAATTTACAAATCCCTTGCCGATATTCCGGACGCGATAGACCTGGCCGTCATATTCGTCCCGGCCAGGTTTGTACCGCAGGTGATGGAAGATTGCGGTCAGAAGGGCATCAAGAGAGCAATCATCGAAACCGCCGGGTTCAGCGAGTACAACGACGAAGGCAAAAATATCGAGGATCAAGTTGTAGCGATTGCCGAAAAATACGGCATTCGTTTTATCGGACCCAATTGTATCGGCGTCATCAATATGGAGAACGGATTCTGCGTTCCTTTTCCCCGCTTGACACCTTTTATACGAAAAGGTGAGGTTTCGATCATTTCTCAAAGTGGTGGCGTTGGTCTGAGCATTATGAACCACATGGCGGCCGAGGGAATCGGGCTGAACAAGTTCGCTTCCGTGGGCAACATGCTCAACATTAGTGCCGAAGACCTGCTGGAGTACTACATTGAGGATGAAGGAACAAGAACCATTTTTATCTACCTCGAGGGTATACGCGACGGACGGCGCTTGATGGACCTGGCAAAGCGTTCACCTAAACCTATCCTGGTAATGAAATCCAATATCGGTGAACTGGGCCAAAGCGTGGCAGCCTCCCATACCGCATCACTTTCAAGTGATGACCGCGTGGTAGACACCGCTTTTAGACAGAGTGGGATAACACGTGTGCACGATGTGACGACACTTTCGCACTACATGAAGACCCTGTTGCTGCCGGCTCTGAACAACAAACGACTGGCCATTATCTCTCGTTCAGGTGGACATGCCATCGTTGCAGCAGACGCTTGTGAAACAGTCGGTTTTGAACTGGCGGAGTTCCCCGAGTCCTTCATTCGGGATATTGAGAAACACTTCCGCGCATCTGTTATAAAGCTGACCAACCCGTTGGACCTGGGTGACCTGTTTGACCTGGATGTTTACTACAATATTGTCGAGCAGACACTCGCCCAGGAAAACGTCGACGGTGTCGCCTTCCTGCATACATCGGTTGCCAGGACAGAGCGCGGTCCGACCAGGGATCTCATTGCCCGCCTGGACGCTTTGAGCAGGAAGTTCAACAAGCCAGTTGCAGTTTATGTCTCGGCAAACTCAGCTGAGATTTCCGGTTTGAGACAAGAGCTGGACTTCCCGATTTTCACCCATATTGTCGAAATGTTCCGGGCGCTGAAACTCGATTATGATCATTCTCAGGCAATGGCGGACGTGGTATTGGAAGAAGAAAGCCCTGCGCCGATCGTGGACAAAGCTGACGTGCAACAGCTGATCGAAAATGCGGCAGCTGAAAACAGGGATCTGCTCCTGAACGAAGCGATGGACGTGCTGGAGTGTTACCGGATTCCAACCGTCAGGGGGTTGGCAGCCAGTTCGGCGGAAGAAGCGGGGAGTGCAGCGGACAGTCTTGGATACCCGGTGGCCATGAAGGTTATTTCCGAACACATTTCACACAAGTCAGATGCGGGTGGGGTTCAGCTGAATCTTCGTGACCGGGATGGTGTCATCGCAGCTTTCCATGACATGAACACCCGCATTCGGACGGCCTTCCCTGATGCCAAGCTGGATGGCGTTATGGTCCAGCCAATGGCTATCGGTGGGCGTGAACTGATACTCGGTGGGCGTCAGGACAATCAGTTTGGGCCGGTCATCCTGGTGGGGATGGGAGGCATTTTTGTAGAGATATTCGAACAGGCCTCCATGCGTATAGGCCCGGTTTCACGAAAAGATGCGATGGCCATGATCGAAGAACTCAATGGTGCGCAGATCCTGATGGGCGCAAGGGGCCAGAAACGGTTTGATATCGACGCCATTGCCGATGCCATTGTTCACCTGAGCCAGTTGCTGACAGATTTTCCCCAAATCAGGGAGCTGGATGTCAATCCCTTGCGCATTTTTCATGAAGGAAACGGCTGCCTGGCACTTGATGCCAGGATCATTCTTTAAATAGGGCCTTTGTTCTCATT
>Ga0224504_10000601_pt1 | contig 16078 bp, 10 predicted proteins | sample SF_Oct11_sed_USG_3_FD_170160 | JGI IMG/M metagenome (GOLD analysis project Ga0224504, IMG submission 170160) | Sediment microbial communities from San Francisco Bay, California, United States - SF_Oct11_sed_USGS_24 | ecosystem: Environmental > Aquatic > Marine > Sediment | place: USA... | reverse complement strand
TTTTAATTTTTTTAATTTACTTTCGTAAATATCGGTCGCAATAATTTGACCTTTGTTTTCCATTAAGGCAGCTAAATGCAGTGTTTTACCACCTGCACCAGCACAGGTATCAATTACTTTCATACCAGGTTTAACATCTAAATAGGCAGCAACCAGTTGAGAAGAGGCATCCTGTACTTCAAACAAACCATCTTTAAAACAGCTGGTTACAAAAACATTTGCACGTTCTACCAATCTTAAAGCATCTGGATGGCCAGGAATAAATTCAGTAGCAATACCTTCATTGGCTAATTTTTTTCGTAGCGCAATTTTATTGGTTCTAAGGGTATTGGTGCGTAAAATAACTTCGGCTTGCTGATTCAAAGCGCCGATCTCTTTGCTCCAATGTTTTTCACCTAATTCTTTTACACCCAATTCATCCATCCAATCAGGAATAGATTCTTTAAAAACACGCTGATTTTGTAATTCATCAAATTTTCCTTTGATTCTTCTTTCTGGAACACCTTGTAGTTGGTTCCAATCTGGAAGTTTATAGCCTTTTAAAACAGCAAAAACAGCAAAGTTTTTCCAAACATTTTCATTTGTATAATGTGACTTAGTACCGGCAATTTCATTGTATAACCGCTTCCATCTCACCATTTCATAAATAGTTTCTGCAACAAATTTACGGTCTCTAGCACCCCAGCGTGCATCCTTTTTTAAGGCCTTTTGTACAACTTTATCTGCATATTCTCCTTCATTAAAAATAAGTTTAAGCGATTCAATAACGGTAAATACTAAGTTTCTATGTAATCTCATATTCAAAAATTAAGGTTGCAAAGATACGCAATTAGTTCGTTTAAAATTGGAATTGTTTATTGCTCTTTGAATTGTTACCTTCGTATTTTAATTTAAATGAATGTCGGGAATAAAATTTAATACGTCTATAGCTTATTTAAAAGGCGTAGGGCCAAGTAGAGCCGACTTGTTAAAGTCTGAATTAGGTATTTACACTGCGAGTGATTTGTTGAACTTTTTTCCGAATCGGTATATTGATAGAACCCAGTTTTTTAAAATAAACCAGTTACAGCAAAATAGTGCAGAAATTCAAATTGTAGGAAAAATTACCCATATCAAAACGGTTAAACAAAAACGAGGAAGTAGACTGGTAGCTACATTTATGGACGAAACGGGTACTATGGAATTGATTTGGTTTCGTGGTGCTAAATGGATTAAAGATGCTTTAAAAGTAAATACACCTTATGTTATTTTTGGCAAACTCACCTATTTTAACGGCTTGTTTTCTATGCCGCACCCTGAAATGGAATTGGTGATAGATTATAAAAAAAACTTACGCACGGCTATGCAGCCGGTATACCCTTCCACTGAAAAATTAACAAATAAAGGCATTACAAATCGTATTGTTTCGAAAATGATACAAAGTTTGCTTGAAGAAATTCAAGGGGGGATCAAAGAAACTCTATCGGCAGCAATGATTGAGGAGCTCCATTTAATTTCAAAAAACGAAGCACTTTTAAATATTCATTTCCCTCAAAATCAAACCTTGTTAACCAAAGCACAGCAGCGGTTAAAATTTGAAGAATTATTTTTTATACAGTTGCAATTGATTCGGAAAAAATTAATTCGAAAATCAAAAATTAAAGGGTATCAATTTGATAAAGTAGGTGAAAATTTCAATAATTTTTACAAAAATAAATTGCCATTTGATTTAACAAATGCTCAAAAACGTGTTTTAAAGGAAATTAGAAAAGATATGGGGTCAAAGGCCCAGATGAATCGTTTGTTACAGGGGGATGTTGGTTCAGGTAAAACCATTGTTGCTTTGTTAACCATGTTAATAGCCTTAGATAATGGATTTCAGGCTGCCTTAATGGCGCCTACCGAAATATTAGCAACCCAACATTATAACGCTTTGAATGAATTGTTGGAGGGGATGGATATTCAAGTGAAATTGCTTACGGGTTCGGTAAAAACAAAGGAGAGAAAAGTGATTCATGAACAATTGGAATTAGGTGATTTACATATTTTAATTGGTACCCATGCCTTGATTGAAGATAAAGTAAAATTTAAAAATCTGGGGATCGCCATTATAGATGAACAGCACCGTTTTGGTGTTGAGCAACGTTCAAAAATGTGGAAAAAAAATGAACTACCACCACATATTTTAGTGATGACAGCAACTCCAATTCCCCGTACTTTGGCTATGAGTGCTTATGGGGATTTAGATATTTCGATAATTGATGAATTGCCGCCAGGTAGAAAGCAAATTCTAACAGCCCATAGATATGATGCAAACCGTTTGTCGGTTTTTAAATTTTTAAAAGAAGAAATACAGAAAGGGCGTCAAGTTTATATTGTTTATCCTTTAATCAATGAGTCCGAAGCTATGGATTATAAAGATTTAATGGACGGGTATGAAAGTATTTCACGTGAATTTCCGATGCCTAAATATCAAATTAGTATTGTTCATGGAAAAATGAAAGCTGAGGATAAGGAATATGAAATGCAGCGATTTATGAAGGGAGAAACACAAATTATGGTGGCCACAACTGTTATAGAAGTGGGGGTGAATATTCCCAATGCAAGTGTTATGGTTATTGAAAGTTCCGAGCGGTTTGGTTTGTCTCAGTTACACCAATTACGAGGTAGAGTAGGGCGTGGAGCCGAACAAAGCTATTGTATTTTAATGACCAGTTTTAAATTATCTGCAGATGCCAAAATACGCTTGGAAACAATGGTGAAATCAAGTGATGGCTTTTATATTGCCGAAGTAGACCTAAAATTAAGGGGACCAGGGAACTTGATGGGGAAACAACAAAGTGGTGTTTTGAATTTAAGAATTGCAGATATTGTAAAAGATGGTGCCATATTAAAAAAAGCCAGAGAAATGGCGGTCAATTTATTAACAATTGATCCTGCACTCCACGATCCTAAAAATAGTGATATTAGAAAGGCTTATTTAGAAATTTCTAAAACCAGTACAATTTGGCAAAATATTAGTTGATATTTGATTTTTTTGTTTATAAGCAAAAATGTTAAAATGAAGGAATCAATTCAGAAGGATTTTAATTGACTTAGAGTCGTTTAAAGTTCTTATTTTGGCTATATAGATTCCTTTTTTTATTTTATGCTTATAATCATTCCGTCCATCCCATATAATTTTATAATCTCCGGCAGCCTTTACTTCATCAACTAATTTTTTAATCACCCTGCCTGTTTTATCATATATGGCAATTTGAACATAACCATCCATCGGATTAGTGTAAGAAAAGGTTGTTGATTCATAAAAAGGGTTTGGATAATTTTGATTAAATATAAGGCTAGAATCAAGCTTTGAAGGTGTTATTTCTTCTGGTGTTGATTCAGATAATGAAAATTTCCAAACATCGTTGTCAACATTTAAATAATTAACTGGGTCAAAAAAATCAAAGGTCTCCCGATCTCCTCCGAAACTATAAATAACCGGTGGCTGATTTTTATGACCTTTCACAACAATTGCATCAAAGTCATATTTAATTTCAGAAGGATCATTCGCATTCCATGGCGTATCGTCTAATTTTTCCCATTTTTTTCCAGTTTTACTTATCCAAATATCATTTGGATTTGAAGGAGTGTATGGGGTTGGAGGAATACTAAAAGGGTTGTAATTAAAGTCTAATCCAAACCCTCCAAACAATACAAAATTATCTTTTACTACTAAAACCTGATGTCCTGGTCTAGAAGACCATTCAGCGGTTTCAGTAACAATTTCCCAATTCTTTCCGTTTTTGGATCTCCAAACATCATTGTAATACGGAGGACAACGAGGTGTTTGTGGATTGCAAGTAAATCCATCCTCACCACCAATCATATAGATATAATCATCTTTTGAAACGGCAATTCCTCCGGCTCTAGGTGACCAACCTGCACTTTTTGTGAGTTTCTTCCATTTTCTCCCATCTTTAGATTTCCAAACATCGTTAAAATATATTCTTGCCGGACCTTGTGGTGTAATAGATGAATCATCGTTTACAGAGCCGCCCATTACGTAAATTTCGTTCCTGTGAACAACAGCACTTAATCCAGCTCTTTTAGCCCATGGTGCATTGTTAGTCATCTGTTCCCATTGTACGCCATTTTTACTTCTCCATACATCATTAAAAAAATCAGAACTTGCTATCTTAGGCCGTTCACATGGAACTTCAGGTGGTGAATATTTACAAGCTGGATTGTCAATTATGTTAAAGTTTTGTCCACCAATAATATACATATGATCATCTTTTCTAACGGCTTGAAAATAAGCACGGGCAGGCCACATATTGTTTGTCTCTGTAGGTAAAATTTCCTTCCAATTTTCACCGTAATCACTGCTCTTCCATACGTCTCCATGGATCATACTTGCCCCGGGTATTGGTGGTGTGTAAGTACCTGGTACTAAAGGTGTTCTTCCGCCAAATAAATAAAATTCATTGTTAATTTCTACAACCTGAAGACCTGCTCTTGCCTCCCAAGAAGCAGCCTCCTTAATTTTAGTCCATTTCCAATTATCAAAATTTATTTTTTTTGAATGCTGGTTTTGAGGTAAGTAAGAGTTAAATGTGAAAAAGAGTAAGAATAGTATAATAAACCTAAAATATCTGTTTGATAAAAGACCTGAATTTTTCATACCTATAAAAGTTTTAATGCTAATTGTTTAAATACTATGAGGTTGATAAATAGTCTCTTAAGACGAACATAAAGATATTAAAAAATAAATAAACTTAAAAACGTGCTTTAATTTTTGTCTTTTTAATTCTAAAGCTATATAAAATAAAACAAAGATGTTGATTGAAAATGTATCATCTGTGAAAGTTTCTACTGTTTAAATGAACTTGGTTTTTAGGAAGTTACAAGCTAATATTTTCAATAGTGCGGTTATATAGCCATGAGGGATTTATATTATATTTTTGGTTTCTCGGTGTTATTCTCTTCCATCCGAAGATTTGATATTTAGTTATTCAAACAAGTAAATCTTTAAATGATCTTTCAACGCTTCTCAGGAACCAAGTTAAGATAAAAATACACAACAATTATACAGTAGTTTACCCTCTTTTTTTTAAGTTCAAACGCCTCTCTTCTTAACAAGAATGTTTATATTTGCATTTCGTAAAAAAGAAATTAAAACATGAAAATATCATACAATTGGTTAAAACAATTTTTAAAAGTTGATTGGGAAGCTGAAAAAACTGGAGAATTATTGACCGATTTAGGCCTCGAAGTTGAAGGAATAGAAACTGTAGAATCTATAAAAGGTAGCTTAGCAGGTATTGTGGTGGGTAAAGTTTTAACTTGTATTCAACATCCAAATGCCGATAAGTTAAAAATAACAACTGTTGATTTAGGAAAAGGAGAACCAGTTCAAATTGTGTGTGGAGCTCCAAATGTAGCGGCGGGTCAAACAGTTCCTGTGGCAACCATTGGAACGATATTGTATGACAATGAAGGCAAAGGATTTAAAATTAAGAAAGGAAAAATTAGAGGAGAAGAAAGTTACGGAATGATTTGCGCCGAGGACGAACTTGGTTTGGGTAAAGGTCATGATGGAATTATGGTGCTTGATAATGCTTTGCTTGCTGGAACCCCAGCGGCAGAAGTATTTGAAATAGAAAAAGATGAGGTTTTTGAAATAGGTTTAACGCCTAACAGAGCCGATGGAATGAGTCATTATGGTGTGGCAAGAGATTTACGCGCAGGATTGATTCAGAATGAAGTACCTTTAGAATTAATCTCGCCTTCAGTAAGTGAGTTTCATGTTGATGACCGTACCTTAAAATTTGATGTGGTTGTTGAAGATGCTGAAAAAGCACCACGTTATATTGGGGTTACTATTTCAGATATCACAGTGAAAGATTCACCTAAATGGATTCAAAATAGATTAAAAGCAATTGGTTTAACACCAATTAACAATATTGTTGATATAACCAATTATGTGTTACATGAATTGGGACAGCCATTACATGCCTTTGATGCTTCTAAAATTAAAGGAAATAAAGTAATTGTAAAAACCTTACCAACAGGTACAAAGTTTACAACGTTAGATGGGGTAGAACGTGAATTGAATGAAGAGGATTTAATGATTTGTAATGGCAAGGAAGAACCGATGTGTATTGCAGGTGTTTTTGGAGGAATTGATTCAGGTGTTTCTGAAAATACAACTTCTGTTTTTTTAGAGAGTGCTTATTTTAATGCAGTATCAATTCGTAAAACAGCAAAAAGACATGCCTTAAATACAGATGCTTCGTTTAGATTTGAGAGAGGTATTGATCCAAACATTACTAAATATGCTTTAAAACGCGCTGCTAATTTAATTATTGAATTGGCAGGTGGTAAAATATCTTCTGAAATTGATGATTTGTACCCTGCAAAAATTGAAGATTTTCAAGTGTTTTTATCGTTCGAAAAAATGGATCGTATAATTGGGGCTAAGATTCCAAGAGAAACGGTAAAGAATATTTTGGCTTCTTTAGATATTAAGTTTAACAGTGTTACTGATGGTGGAATTGGATTAACCATACCGGCATACAGAGTAGATGTTACAAGGGAAGCCGATGTAATTGAAGAAATTTTACGTGTGTATGGATATAACAATGTAGAATTTTCACACAAATTGAACACTTCCATTTCTTTTTCCGAATTTGATGGCCTTAAAATTGAAAATGTGGTTTCCGATCAGTTGGTTGCACAAGGCTTCAAAGAAACAATGGCCAATTCGCTTACAAAAAGTGAATATGTTGGGCTAACCGATATGTTAAGTGAAGCGCACAACGTAACCATGTTAAATCCGTTGAGTAACGATTTAAGTGTGATGCGTCAATCCTTATTGTTTAGTGGGTTAGAATCTGTGATATACAATATTAACAGAAAAAACACATCGCTAAAGTTTTTTGAATTAGGAAAAACCTATCACAAATTTGAAAGTGGCTATAGTGAACAAAAACAATTAACACTTTTTGTATCTGGTAATAGAAATAAAGATCGTTGGAATGGTTCGCAAAAAACGTCAGACTTCTTTTATTTAAAAGGAATTGTTATTAGTTTGTTGGATAGATTGGGGATTCAAAAAATAAAAACAAGCCCTACTAAAAATGATGTCTTTTCTGAAGGGATTACCTTGAGTCTTGGTAAAATAAAATTGGTAGATTTAGGAGTTGTTAAACGTTCTATAAATAAAGAATTCGGTATCAAACAAGAAGTGCTTTATGCCAATTTTAATTGGGAAAACGTATTAAAAGTAGGCGGTAAATCTCAAATTAAAGTTTCAGTATTACCAAAATTTCCAGCGGTAAAAAGAGATTTTGCATTGCTGTTGGATGAAGCGGTAACCTTTAACGAAATTTATAACTTGGCCTTCCAAGCAGAGAAAAAATTACTGAAAGAGGTTGATTTATTCGACGTATATGAAGGTGATAAATTAGAGAAAGGGAAAAAATCTTATGCGGTTAGTTTCTTGTTGCAAGATGAAAATAAAACCTTGGAAGATAAGCAGATTGATAAAATAATGAAAAAACTGCAGCAAACATTTGAAAAAAATGTGGGTGCAACTTTGCGTTAGTTTTACAAAAGTATAAAAGCTAAGAAGATACTGGGTGGAGTTAAAAAGACACAAGAAGATTGGGTTGCGCTGAGTATTGCAAAAGTACCAAAGTGTTTTAAGTTTTTAGAACATCACAAACTTGAAGTTTAAAAAGTCTGGGCTGAGCTGGGCTGATTATTGGAGTACCGTTATAGTATAATTTTTAATTTTGCACAAACATCATTTTATGTACAAAAGTATTATTCGTCCGTTGTTTTTTCTTTTCGATCCAGAAAAAATACACCATTTTACCTTTTCATTGATAAAAGTACTCTCTCAAATACCTGGTATTGCTTCCATATTTAGAGGGCTATTTCAAGTAAATGATAAAAAATTAGAACGTACATTATTTGGTTTGACTTTTAAAAATCCAGTTGGATTGGCCGCTGGATTTGATAAAAATGCAGTGTTGTACAATGAATTGGCTAATTTTGGATTTGGTTTTGTTGAAATTGGTACGGTCACACCAAAAGCACAAGACGGAAATCCGAAAAAACGTATTTTTAGATTAAAATCCGACAATGGTTTAATTAACCGAATGGGGTTTAATAACAATGGTTTAAAAGCGGCTATTGAAAAATTAAAAGCCAATAAAGGAAACATTATTATTGGAGGTAACATAGGTAAAAATACTGATACGATGCCAGAAGAATATACGGCTGACTATTTAACTTGTTTTAAAGCCCTGCATTCATATGTCGATTACTTTGTGTTAAATGTGAGTTGCCCCAATGTAGGAAGCCATGCCAAATTAACAGACAAAGCTTATTTAGTTGAATTAATTACAGAAGTACAAAAGGCCAATAAAGAGTTTACCAATCAGAGGCCAATATTACTTAAAATTGCACCTGATTTGAATAATAATCAGTTAGATGAAGTGATTGAAATTGTTGCCGAAACCAACATAGATGGTGTAATTGCATCCAATACGTCAGTGAATAGAGCTGGTTTAAAAGCGTCAGAAAAGCAGTTGGAAGCAATTGGTAACGGAGGTTTGAGTGGTAAACCAATAAAAGATAGAAGTACCCATGTAATTAAATATTTAGCAGATACATCAAACAAGGCTTTTCCTATTATTGGAGTGGGAGGGATTCATACTGCTGAAGATGCTTTAGAAAAAATAAATGCAGGGGCAGATTTGGTTCAGATTTATACTGGATTTATATACGAGGGGCCAGCCTTGGTGAAAAAAATAAATAAAGCGATTTTAAAGAATTAAGAAAGTTTTAATTCCAATACAAAATCATCCATAATATAACCATTTCCAATATCCATTTTAACTTCTTTTACAATTTTAAAATGTAAATTTTGATACCAGTCAATGGCCTTGCTATTGTATTTGTTAACGGTTAACCAAATTGTTTTCAACTTATTCTTCTGTGCCGTTTTTTTTGCAAAATCGATCATTTGTAAGCCCAAACCCAATCCTCTAAACGCTTTATCAGTATAAATTTTACTAATCATTAACTTTTGTGACTCATTTTCTTCAATCAAGCAAAGGTACCCAGTGGTTTTTTCTTGATGTTCCATTAAAAAATACCTATACCCATCATTTATTTGAGCTTGTATGGCTTTGGCACTTTGAAAAGTGTCAAGCATATAATCAACCTGGTTTTGTCCAATAATAGTCACATAATGCTCGTTCCAAATCTTATGGGCTAATTTGGCAGTCATTTCAATATCAATGGTATTCTCAACTTCTCTAATCATTTTTTTAACTTCAGTATTTAAGGTAAAGTTAATTTTTTTTCGGAAAAAAAAGAAGGCTGTTATTCTTAATTCTATTTGTATATTTGGAACAATGAAGAATGTTAAAATAATAGAATGCCCACGAGATGCCATGCAAGGTGTTAAGTCGCATTTTATCCCAACAAAAGCAAAAGTTCAATACATTAATTCCTTGTTAAATGTTGGATTTGACACCGTAGATTTTGGAAGTTTTGTGTCCCCAAAAGCCATTCCTCAAATGCGGGATACAGCTGCGGTACTTTCAAAATTAGATATAAGTAAAACAACAAGTAAATTATTGGCCATCGTAGCAAATATTAGAGGTGCGCAAGAAGCATCTCAGTTTGAAGAAATACATTATTTAGGCTATCCTTTTTCTATTTCTGAAAACTTTCAAATGCGAAATACTGGTAAAACCATTGTTGAATCGCAAGTTATTTTGGATGAAATTTTAAATATTGCGGTAAAAACAAATAAAGAGGTAGTTGTTTATTTGTCCATGGGCTTTGGAAATCCGTATGGAGATCCCTATAATGTTGAAATAGTTTCAAAGTGGATTGCAGCATTGTCTAAAATGGGCGTACATATTTTATCGTTATCAGATACCATAGGTAGTTCCACACCCGAGGTTATTGATTATTTATTTTCTTATTTAATTCCTTTGTACCCAGATATTGAGTTTGGCGCACATTTACATACTTCCCCAACCACATGGTTTGAAAAAGTGAACGCAGCTTATAAAGCAGGTTGTAATCGTTTTGATGGGGCAATTATGGGGTATGGAGGTTGCCCAATGGCTAAAAATGAGCTTATTGGAAATATGCCTACCGAAAAATTGCTTACCTATTTTAATCAACAGAAAGCAAATATAAACATCAAAGCTATGCGATTTGAAAGTGCGTATAATGAAGCACTAAAAATTTTTAAATTGTTGTAGATAAGCTGTGGTCAGGCTTGTTTAATACCGTTATTAAGTTGAATATGATATAAATCATACTATTTAGAAATAATCTAAATAAGGTTTTTTTTTGTATCCTTTGTTGCATATATTTGCCCGGTATTTATAATTGGTCTAAATAAAGAAAGGCCTACAACTACATTAAACAAATAACAAAATGAAAAATAAGTTAGCTGTAATAGCACTATGCTTAGCCAGTGTATTAGGCTTTTCTCAAGAAAAAAAGCCGGTGCAAATTAGCGATGGATATCAAAATTCTGGTCAAAGGTTATTAGATACCAACGTTCCAAAAGGGATTATCATTGGTGGTTATGGTCAAATTGATTATAATGAAAAAGATGGTTCAGCACCTGGAAATATTGATGTACATAGGTTGGTATTGTTGTTTGGTTATAAGTTTAATGATAAAGTAAGTTTTTTAACAGAAATTGAATTAGAACATGTGGTAGAAGTATATGTAGAACAAGCATTTGTGAAATATAATGTTGCAGAATCCGTAAATGTAATGGCTGGTTTAATGTTGGTGCCAATGGGGATTATCAATGAATTTCATGAGCCTACAACCTATCATGGCGTAGAACGTCCAAATGTTGATAAATACATTGTTCCAACCACATGGAGGGAGTTAGGTATAGGAGTTAATGGAAACATAAATTCGGCTTCTTTAAAATACCAAGCCTATGTTTTTAACGGTTTTATTTCTTATAAGGACGGGGAAGGAACCTTAAATGGTAAAGACGGATTGAGAAAAGGACGTCAGAAAGGTGCAGAGTCTGTGGTAAACGCACCAAATTTTTCTGCCAAATTTGATTATTATGGACTACCAGGTTTAAGAGTTGGTTTAGCGGGCTATTTTGGAAAAACACAAACAGATGATCCTTCGTTAGAAGATAGCACAGTAGGGGTTTCTATGGTAGGGCTTGATGCACGTTACGTGTATAGAAATCTGGAATTACGAGGGCAATATATTCATACTTCCTTATCAGATACTGATGATTACAATAATTTAACAAATAACGACCTAGGATCTAAAATGTTTGGAGCATATGGTGAAGCAGCCTACCGTTTTAACTTAAAAGGAGATCAACAATTAGCGCCGTTTTTACGTTATGAAGTATACAATACACAAGCTCAAATGGAAGGTGGTATCCCCACAAATCCTGCTTATGAAAGAAATGAATTAACCTTTGGGTTGGATTATAAAGTAGCCAATGGGGTTGTTTTTAAAGTTGATTATCAGTTTTTGGACAATGCCGCTATTACAGAAGCCAATAAGCAATTCAATGCAGGCGTAGGTATTTGGTTCTAATAAACGCATATTAAAATAGGGTTTCGATATTTAATTTAATAGCCATCATTTTTTTCGAAGCCTTATTTAATTTATATATTCAAATAATGAAAAAAATAATATTAGTCTTGGTAGTTGTTTTTATAACAACGGGTTTCACGGTTTCAAAAAGAATTGAAACCATGATAAAAAAAGAAATTACAAAAGTTTTTAATATTGAAACTTTTACCAAAGAAACCATCACAATTGAAGCAGAAGTAAATGAAACGCTCCCTGTTAAAATTTCAGATACTAATTTTTTTAAAATCATTAATGAAAACAAAACCATAGGGTACTACTTCTTAGGACATGCCTATGGAAAGGCCGATTATTTTGACTTTATTGTTATTTTTGATAAAGACTTAATTGTTTCAAAAATAAAGGTGTTGGTGTATAGAGAAGATCACGGTGGTGAAGTAGGAAGTAAAAGATGGTTGAAACAATTTATAGGTATAACCACTGATACCGAACTAAAATACCAAGACAATATTATAGGAATTTCTGGTGCCACTATTTCAGTGGAATCTATGACCAATGAAGTGAATAATATATTGAAAACAGTACATAAATTAAATACTAAAAATTTACTATAATGCAGGTACACGGACTTATTCATCAATTTCCAAAAGAAATAAAAACATTGATATTAATTTTTGTTGTGGTTTTAAGTATAGGCTATATTGTAGGTGTAAGTTTTGTGAATAACACCACTTCCATGAATACAGATGAAATTGAATCAAATTATTTAGGAAATGAGAATGATGAAGAGGCTGTGATAATGAAATTCAAAAAAAATGAACGAGAAATACTAACCGTTGTTCATAATCACATGGTTTCCTTATCTGTGATTTTCTTTTTACTAGGTCTTATATTGAGTACCACATCGATTAATAAAAAATTAAAATATTTTTTAATGATCGAACCATTTGTATCTATTGTTTTAACCTTTGGAGGTATTTATTTGCTGTGGAGTGGTATTACCTGGTTTAAATATATCATTATTATTTCAGGTACTTTTATGACTTTGAGCTTCCTAAGTGCTTCCATGTTAGTGGTATATCAAATTTTATTTTCAAAAAATAATAAATAGGTGTTAATTCAATAATAAACTGTAAATTTGCACGCAATTAATTATTAAGTTGATTGCATTATGATTTTACACACTGATAAATTTGTAGGAGAAGGATTGACCTACGACGATGTATTACTAATTCCAGCCTTTTCAGAAGTTCTACCAAGGAAGGTTGGTATCCAAACTAAATTTTCAAAAAATATTACGTTAAATGTTCCTATTGTATCGGCTGCAATGGACACCGTTACAGAATCGGGAATGGCAATTGCCATGGCTCGGGAAGGTGGTATAGGTGTTTTGCATAAAAATATGAGCATTGAAATGCAGGCCAATGAAGTAAAAAAGGTGAAGCGTTCTGAATCGGGAATGATACTAGACCCTATTACAATTAAGAAAGATGGAACTGTATTTGACGCTAAAAATATTATGCGTGAATATGGCATTGGAGGAATTCCTGTTGTTAATAACGAAAATAAGTTAATTGGTATTATTACCAATAGAGATTTAAGGTTTGAAGGAGATAATACGCGTAAAATTGAAGAAGTTATGACTTCTGAAAATTTGGTAACAGTTGCTGTGGGGACTTCTTTAAAACAAGCTGAGTTGATTTTACAACACAATAAAATTGAAAAATTACCAGTTGTTGATGATTCAAATAAATTAGTGGGTTTAATTACGTACAGAGATATTATTAAAGTGAGCGAAAATCCAAATGCCAATAAAGATAGTTATGGGCGCTTGCGTGTTGCGGCTGCTTTAGGTGTTACTGCTGATGTTGTTGAACGGGCAGAAGCTTTGGTGAAGGCTGGGGTAGATGCGGTTATTATTGACACTGCACACGGACATACAAAAACGGTGGTTGAAGCATTACAAAATGTAAAAAGTAAATTTCCAAACTTAGACGTTGTAGTTGGAAATATTGCAACTGCAGAAGCAGCGAAATACTTGGTTGAGGCAGGGGCAGATGCTGTTAAAGTTGGAATAGGACCAGGTTCAATTTGTACTACTCGTGTGGTAGCAGGGGTTGGTTTTCCTCAATTATCGGCTATATTAGATGTTGCACAGGCCATTAAAGGTTCTGGAGTTCCTGTAATTGCCGACGGTGGAATTCGCTATACAGGAGATATTCCTAAAGCAATTGCTGCTGGGGCAGACGCTGTTATGCTTGGATCTTTACTAGCTGGAACAAAAGAATCACCAGGTGAAACCATTATTTTTGAAGGAAGAAAATTTAAATCTTATAGAGGTATGGGATCTGTTGAAGCGATGAAACAAGGCTCAAAAGATCGTTATTTCCAAGATGTTGAAGATGACATTAAAAAGTTAGTTCCTGAAGGAATTGTTGGTCGTGTTCCTTATAAAGGAGAATTGTCTGAAACAATGCACCAATTTATAGGTGGGTTGAGAGCAGGTATGGGGTACTGTGGAGCAAAAGACATTGCAACACAAAAAGAAGCTAAATTTGTGAAAATTACAGCTGCAGGTATGCGCGAAAGCCATCCACATGATGTAACCATTACCAAAGAAGCACCAAATTATTCAAGATAGTGAATACTACATGATTGCTATAAAAAAAACCAGTACTCCAGTACTGGTTTTTTTTATATAAAATGTTGTAATTAGCCCGATAGGCTTCCCTGTAATATTAAGCTTGTCGAAATTTAGTATTATTTACAATCAATAGAAACTTCAACAAGCTGCATTTTACAACATTATTTTCAAACAATTTCTTTGAAGGCGAAAGCCGTTCAAAAAAATATTACATTTTTTCATCAATAAATACCATCACTTCTTTTTCAATGGCAATGGCTTGGTTATAAATAATTTTTGCACGATTTAAAATATCTTCTGCAAACGCACGGTCTTTAATATCTTTGGCATTGATACGCACATTAAAATAAGCACCAGTAACAGCTGTTTTAGCACATAACACACCCACGCCGGTATCAGACAAGGAACTTTGTAACCCGTCCTTAAGCATGGCTTGCATTACCTCCATAGAGCTACAAGCAGTTTCCATCACTTGAAATGGAATTTCGGTAGCGTATTTTGTTGCATTTTCAACAGCTTGTTTACGTGCTTCTTTTTCTTCAGTAGTTGATTTAGGCATCCTAAAACCGTCTATAATTTTATTAAAGGCATTGGTATCTTCGTCAACTAAAAACAACAATTTGTTTTTGTAGGCTTGCCCTTTTACCGCCCAATCTGAATAAAACGCCCATTTATCATCCCATCCAGCCTTATGGGCCGATAGGTTTGCAACCATGGTGCCTAATGAAACACCCAATGCACCAACGTAGGCCGAAATAGAACCACCCCCTGGAGCCATAGATTCTCCTGCAGTTTCTTCCGCAAAATCACTAACGGTAAAGTCTACCAGTTTTTTGGTGTCATCTTCTAATAAATATTCAATAATTTTTTCTTGTGGGTTGAAAGGTTTTAAATCATCCAGACCCAATGATTTTACAGCGATTTTAATTTTTTCTGCTTCTGAAATTCCTAAAGAACGCTGTTGTTTTTTTAGAAAGTAATCACCAGCATCTAACATGGCTTGTAGTGGAATTAGGCCAATTAATTCAGATCCAGTAACGCGTAAACCTCTTTCAATGGCCGATGAAACTGTTTCATCAAAAGCCTCATGCATGGAAGTAATGGTAATATTGGTTAAATTATAAGAAATTTGTGCAATCCCATATTCTTCAATATACCAACCAATTCCTTTAACCGCTTTTAGTTTTCCTGGGATACGAACCGGTTCTCCTTGCGCATCTAATACTTTTTTACCAGTTGCCGGATTTCCTTCACGTTTAATTCTTCCAGCTTCACGTATGTCAAAAGCAATGGCGTTGGCTCTACGTGTTGAAGTGGTATTTAAATTTACATTATAAGCAATTAAAAAATCACGTGCCGAAATAGCCGTACAACCCGATTTTTCAACTTGCTCATTGTATTCAGCAGGACCAAAATCAGGTTTCCAGTCGGCATTTGCCAATTTTTCTTTTAAGCCTTCATATTCACCAGAACGACAATGTGCTAAATTTTTTCGTTTTGCTATTTTCGCTGCATTTTCATAAAAATAACCTGCTATTCCCAGTTCTTTTCCAACACGTTCACCCAATTTATGGGCATACAAAGCAGCTTCTTCAAGTGTAATTCCAGAAATAGGAACCAGCGGACAAACATCTGTAGCACCAAAGCGTGGATGCTCTCCTGAATGTTTGCGCATATCAATTAATTCTGAAGCCTTTTTAATTAGTAAAAAAGCAGCCTCGATTACATTTTCAGGTTCACCAACAAAAGTAATTACGGTTCTATTTGTTGCTTTTCCTGGGTCTATATCTAATAATTTTACCCCTTCAACTGTTTCAACAACAGCAGCAATGGCATTAATTTTTGCAGTGT